>Ga0302178_10000268_pt1 | contig 48743 bp, 42 predicted proteins | sample I_Palsa_E1_3_FD_198790 | JGI IMG/M metagenome (GOLD analysis project Ga0302178, IMG submission 198790) | Peat permafrost microbial communities from Stordalen Mire near Abisko, Sweden - I_Palsa_E1_3 | ecosystem: Environmental > Terrestrial > Soil > Palsa > Peat permafrost | place: Sweden...
TTCAAAAATGCGATGCGACCATTCTCAACGTGGACTTCACCCGCGGATCTCACGTTGACACTAGACCATCGGTTGGTTTTTGGCGTCGTACGATGGCGAGAGAAATACATGTGGTTTTCCTTTGAGAATGCATATTGATATTTTTCGTTTAACACGGGAACACCGTCTTCATACTCCAGAGTGCCTTGAGCATTTCTTATGACTCGACCGCCATCGATCCCTGAGTCGGATCTAATTAGCGACGGATTTTTCTTTGGCATGTTGCGAAAAGCATTGATATCTGGAGACGAACCTGGCGAAGAAGGCCCCGGTAAGCTGGCGTCGGCAAACGGCGCGGCATCTTCTGTCGCGACGGTAGGTGTCGCTATGAGCGGCTGCATTTCAATTTCGGGCGGGGCCGACAGTAAACGCGTAGGCTCCGTTCTTTGCGTGAGTTTCGAATACAGCGTTTTACCGGCAAGGGCTGCGCCCGCGATCATGCCTACCGTACCTAGTGCAAACGACATCCAGCCGGTCACCCGCGAGAGTTGGGGATCGCTCTTCGAGGTGGCGCCGCTGGCAAGTGCCGACACATCGGCCACACTCCCCACGGTGCCGAGCAAAATGTCTGTGGAACTGGCCGCCACGATGGCGGCTGCTAGGCCGCCCGCTGCGGCAATTGACATACCCGCTGAGAAAATCGAACCCAGCAGACCCAGGATCCCGAAGGCAATGCCGCCCCAGGCGTGCTTACTCAGATGGCCGCTCGGGTCAGACCGGTTGATCGGGTCACCCTCACAATAAGCATATTGATTCAGACCGCCGGCGCCAAATGGACTCCAACTGTCCGAGGCATTAAAGCGCATCAGGATCGGGTGATAAGTACGATAGCCGTTGCCTAAGTGGTAGTGCTGGCTGAGCGGGTCCAGCCGCTCGCCGTTAAAACCCGGCAATGGGCTGTGGCCGCGGCTAGGCGTACTGCCGAACGGGGTGTAGGAAAAATCTCGGACGGCGCCGCCGGTGCTGGCCCACTGAAGGCTGCCTCTATCGTCCAGGGCATTGAGACTGATACTCATGATGTAGGTGCTCTTGATTTAATTGGTTTGGCAATTAAAATCCTTGGCGCATTGCCTCGGATTTCATCTGCGATACCAACTACTTTAAATAGAGCCCGAAAATTGAACGAATCAAAATATATTAAATTTACTCAAATTTGTGCGCCACTAAGCCGTTCAGTGAGGCTGCTGAAATACGCCATGAACCATCGAGGGAGATATTTTTCGGTTTCGTAAAAGGCTGGGTGAGCAGCTTGTGCTGCTTGGTTAAGGCGTGATAATAGATAAGACTTTACTTGCCGCGGCTTGTCCTTTGGGGCCGACATCCAGTACCGTGGCGCCGTCGATTGCGGCGCTCGAAGAGGTAATTCCACGATGTCGCGTTATGATGTGCCTTAGTCATCATTGATATAAAAGCAGGACATGGCAAAAAAGAACGCAATAGCTTTGGCAGTGGTTCCGCCACAGGCGGCCCCCGATAAAATTAACCTGCCGGGCGACGGCTCCGGCGAGGATGTCGAAAGCACACGCTCGACAGACGACGAATCCGCGGCTTCGACCTCGAACTATCTGGTTCCGGGTCTGGAGCGCGGCTTGCGCATCCTGGCCGAATTTTCGGCGCGTGAGCCGGTGCTCGGAGCGCCCGAGTTGTCCAAGCGCATCGGCATTCCGCGCACCACAACATTTAGGCTGCTGCAAACCTTGGAATCGCTCGGTTTTCTTGAGCGCGCCAACGGCGATCGATATTTTCGACTCAGCGTTGGCGTGTTGCGTTTGGGTTTCGAATATCTGAGTTCACTGGAACTAACCGATTTAGGCACGCCAATTCTTGAACGCCTGCGCGACGCGACGGGCCTGAGCACCCATCTATTGATACGCGATCGGCGCGATGTGGTGTTTGTCGCCAAGGCGCAAAGCCACGAGCCGATGTTCAGTTCGGTGAAAGTTCATGTCGGCACGCGCCTGCCGGCCCATGCCGCCGTACATGGTCATGTGTTGATGGGGGATATGACGCTGAGTGCCTTGCAGCAGCTATACCTTGAGCCCGAGCTGGAGCAATTCACCGAGCGCACACCCGCTACGATTGGCGAACTTCATGAGCGCGCGCGTGAATGCGCGGCGCAAGGTTATGGTGTCAGCGAAGCGTCTTTCGAGCGCGGTATTTCGGTGGTCAGTGCGCCGGTGCGCGATCAAACCGGCAGCATCGTGGCTGCAATCACGGTGACCGTGCCGCGTTCCGATCTTGGCTCTGAAGATGAAAAGAAACAACTCATCAATGTCGTCTGCGCTGCGGCTTGCGACCTGTCATCGCGGCTGAATTACCGCCCCGCTGCGGATGATCCGACCGCCATTCGCGCGGCGCGCCTATCTAAATGAAAAACAGCGGGGCGCACGCAACTCGTACGCCCCGCATGGTTTGTCATGCAAACTTAAAAGACTGCACGCTTAGAACGAGTGGTGTATGCCGGTCAAGAAAATCACCTGATTATGGTTGCTCGATACCCCGGCCGTAAAGAATGCCGCATTGGCGCTGCCATGCTCATACAGTGCATTCACGTAAAGCTGTGTCGATTTCGACAGCGAGTAGACGTCGCCAAGCTCGAATTGTGTCCAGCGCTGGCCGACGAAGGTGGTGGTCGCCGCACCGCCGGCGATGGTATTCGCCGTCGTCAACTGGTAGTTCGCGCCTGCGTCATAGCTTTGGTAGACGTTGGTATACGCCGCCAATTGCAATTTCACACGCGTGTACACGCCATGCAGCAACAGATTGCCGACTTGGTATGACACGCCTGCACCCATATTCACCATATTGTCGGCCGTGTATGTCGCGGCCGGCACGCCCTGGAAGCTGGTAAGGCCGGTGGTGATAATCGACGGCGTTTGATTGTGTTGGTCGGAGTACACGGCTGCCGCTTTAAGCGGACCGTTGTTATAGCTGGCCGCAAAACTCAATGCTTTGCCAAAAGAAAAGTTGGTGGTGCCGCCCATGGCGAGCATGGAGCCAAAGGTAAAGCCGTTATAGCTGGCCGAGCGATATTTCACAGAGTTATTGAACGGCACAATACCCGTATCGGCGAGTTCATCGATATTGCCTGGATGGAACGCGTACCAGCTTTGTGCCAGATAGGCTGTGCTCAAGGGGCCGATCAGATCGAAATTGAACGGTGTCTGATGGCCTAGCGTGACCGTTCCCCATTGGTCCGAACCGATGCCGACAAAGGCTTGCCGGTTAAATTCCGTACCGGCGGTTGAGAAGGCCCCGGTGGTTGTGCTAAAGCCGTTTTCCAGCTGAAACACCGCGTGCCAACCGCCGCCCAGGTCCTCGAGACCTCTCATGCCCCAGCGGTCGGGCTGGGTGTTGCCTTGCTCCGCGATGACCTTGGGTGCGCCCGCGGAATTATTAATATACGCAATCCCGGCGTCCATGCTGCCGTATAACGTGACACTACTTTGCGCCCAGGCGCCCGATACGGCGCCGGCCCCGATCAGCCCGGCTGCGATGATGTGCTTCACTGTTTGTTCTCCTAAACGTAGGGTTCCACAAAAGACCTTCGTCCCACCATTCCCTTGCTTTCTTTTACCGCCGGATACGTCTATCCGTCGTGCACAAGACATTGTTTTGTTGTTCCATATATGGATCAATGTCCTGCCTATGGAAAGTATAGTGAATCTGTTGATTTAAAAAAATAAATTTTTGAGCCGGTAAAGATTGCTATCCGTCAGGCTTCGGACCGGTCGATGAACCGTGAAAGCCTTAGTGGGTAAGGCTGTGGAGCTGTGCGCCCGGATCGTATGGCGGTGCTTGGTCAGAGGTTTTTGTTGCGACCTCAGTGTTTTCCCCTAAAGCTCAAGATTTTTATTTTTCTTTTTGGGAACGACTCCTATAATGACCATACATAAACCGATGTTCCTTATGTGGAACAAACGACTTGATCAGAAAGTGACAAGGAAGGGTGCGAAATGTCTGAACAATGGCGCTGTGCCGGGCATGCCGGAGATCTATCGGAAGACACACCGATCGAATTCAAATTCGACGGTACGGAAGTCGGTATCTACAAAGTGGGCGATGCGCTCTATGCCTTGGAAAACATCTGCCCGCACGCTTACGCGTTGCTGAGTCAGGGTTTTATCGACGGCGACACGGTCGAGTGTCCGCTCCACGAAGCCGTGTTTCACATCCCTAGCGGGAAATGTTTGAAAGAGCCTGGCGGCCGCGATCTCAAGACCTATGCGGTGCGACTCGCCGGTGAAGAAATCCAGATCAAGGTGGAATGACATGCGGGAGCTTGTAGTGAACTTCAATCCTTTACTGAAACCGTGGCTCGCGCCGCAACCGAATAACGTCGCCGGCAAGGGCATGATCGAAAAGCCGGGCGAAACCGACAATCTCATCTGGCAGACCCGCAAGGCCGAGCCAACGCAATATGAAAACGATCTGGGCGACGCCCTCGAGAAAGTTTTCGAGGCGGGTGCGTCGGAGCTCGACGAGGTGGTCGATGGCTTGAACCGGATTGGTTTTCGCGCACCGGATGGTGCGACCTGGACAAGCGAACGGCTTGCCGCCGAACTTCATACGCTCGCAGAGTAATGCGCTTCTTTATCTCCATCGCCCAAGTATTCGGAGTTTCTTTATGACGTCCTCCACAAGCACTCGCAGCGCCGCGGTCGATCCGCTCCAGGCCTATCTCGATCGCGGTTTGCGTAATTATTGGTACCCGGTGGCGCCGAGCTGGCAGGTGGCGAATGCGCCCGTCGGCATCACGCGCCTGGGCGATCAGATCGTTCTATGGCGCGATCAAGAGGGGCAGGTGCGCGCTTTGGAAGATCGCTGTCCACACCGTGGCGCGCGCTTGTCGCTGGGCTGGAATCTTGGCGGTAGTGTGGCCTGCTGGTATCACGGTATCGAGATTGACGGCGGCGGCACAGTGACCAAAGTGCCGGCAGTACAGGCTTGTCCGCTCGAAGGCCAGAAATGCGTGAAATCGTATCCGGTGGAAGAGCATGCCGGCGCGATCTTTTTGTGGTTCGGCGATGAGGCGCATCAAGAGCCCACGCCTTTAGTACTGCCTGAAGAATTGGTGGGCAGCGAGTACGCGAGCTTTCTCTGTATGTCGAACTGGAAATGCAATTACCAGTATGCCATCGACAACGTGATGGACCCGATGCATGGCGCCTACCTGCATGCCACCTCGCATTCGATGGCCGATGGCGATAAGCAAGCCGATATGCGCGTTCGCAAAACCGATACCGGCTTGATGTTCGAGAAGGTCAATCAGCGCGACGTGAATTTCGATTGGGTGGAGTTGGGCGAGACCGGTTGCCTGTGGATGCGTCTGGCGATTCCATACAAGAAGAAATTTGGCCCGGGCGGTAATTTCGGCATTATCGGTTTCGCCACGCCGGTCGATGAAAACCACTGCCAAGTGTATTTCTGGCGCACTCGCAAGGTCTCCGGCTGGCAACGCGATGCCTGGCGTTTTATGTATCGGAATCGGCTCGAAGGTTTGCATTGGAACGTGCTCGAACAAGATCGCTATGTGCTCGAAAGTATGGCGCCCGATGCGCGCAATCACGAGTTTCTTTATCAGCACGATATCGGCATGACGCGGGTGCGTCGCATGTTCCGTCAGCGGGGCGAGCAGCATCTGGCGACCTTGGAAGCCCATCGCGCGCAGACCGCATCGTCGGCCGACACCGTTTCCGAGCATGCTCATGGCTAATACCACTCAGCGCGCCGCGCAACACAATCTGACGGGGCGGCGTGTGCTGGTCACGGGGGGGGCGCGCGGACTAGGCGCCGCATTTGTCACGGCACTGGCTTATGCCGGGGCCCAGGTCGCATTTGGCGACGTGCTCGACGAGGAAGGCCGCGCGCTTGAGGCGCGGCTCACAGCGGCCGGGTGCAAGGTGCATTTTGTGCCACTCGATCTACTCGATCCAGGCAGCATCGAAGCGTGCATTGCCCAGAGCATCGCTTATCTTGGCGGCCTCGACGGGCTGATCAATAACGCAGCGATCACCAACTCGGGCGGTAAGACCGCCAGCGAATTGGCAATCGGCACCTGGGATGCTGTGATGAACGTGAATGTGCGCGGCACCTGGCTGATGAGTCGCGCGGCGTTAGCGCATTTAAGCGAATCGGGCTGCGGCAGCATTGTCAATATCGCCTCCGATACGGCCTTATGGGGCGCGCCGAAATTACTGGCCTATGTGGCAAGCAAAGGCGCGGTAATCGCCATGACGCGTTCGCTGGCACGTGAATTCGGCGAGCAGGGTGTGACGGTCAACGCAATTGCACCAGGCCTCACGGAAGTCGAGGCAACCGCTTACGTGCCCGCCGAACGACATGCGTACTACCAGAAGGGCCGCGCCCTGGCGCGAGCGCAGGTACCCGATGACGTGAGCGGCCCGGTGTTGTTTTTACTGTCCGATGCCGCCCGCTTTGTTACCGGGCAACTACTGCCGGTCAACGGCGGCTTTGTGATGAATTGATTGCTTATCCTGAAAGGAGAACACGATGGCAGATACAGATTTCGAAGCTAAGTCCTGGGACCAGCCCGCCGAGGCAAGTTTTGCCCAGTGGATGGAATCGAGAGTTGCGCGTCTGCAGACCCGCAAATACGACTGGGACGCGCTGAAGTTTCAGGCTGATTACGATCCCAAGTATCGCCGGGCGCAAATGCGTTACGTAGGCACGGGCGGCACCGGCGTGGCGAAAGATGTGAATACTGTGCCGGCAGGCGGATTTACGTTTTCGACCATGGTGATTCCAGCCGGCAATATCGGCCCGAGTCATATTCATCGGGATGTCGAAGAAATTTTCTTTGTGATCCGCGGCAAGATGAAGGTGATTTGCGAAAAAGACGGCGAAACCTGGGAGACCGTGGTGGGTGAGCGCGACTTGATTTCCGTACCCCCCGGCGTGTATCGCACTGAAGTCAATATCGGTGAAGAAGATGCTTTGATGTGCGTGATGCTGGGTTCGCCCAAGCCCATCACGCCGACCTATCCGCCCGATTCGCCATTGGCGAATTTAAAGCGCTGAGCACGACGCCAACCATGTTTGCTCACACCAACCCAGTTGCCTCGGCCGGCTTGACGCTAGCCCAGCGGCTTGAGCGTTTTCCGGGGCAGCGTATCGCCACGGCGCGGCACACTGTCGCTTATCGCGAGGCCGGTGCAAGCCATCTCGACGCCGTGCCGGTGGTGCTGTTGCATGGCATAGGTTCGGGTGCGGCTTCGTGGGTGCAGCAATTCGAAGCTTTGTGCAAGACGCGCCGCGTGCTGGCGTGGGACGCGCCGGGTTACGGCGAATCGAATCCCGTGACGCCGGCTTCGCCATTCGCGGCCGACTATGCGGAGGTGCTGGGTGCATGGCTCGACGCGTTGGGGATCGCACGTTGCGTGTTGGTGGGACATTCTCTGGGCGCCATTATGGCCGGCGCATGGGCTGCGGCACAGTCATCTCGCGTCATGGGATTGCTGTTGTTGTCACCGGCGGGCGGGTATGGTGCGGCAGCGCCGGAAGTGAGGATTGCAAAACGCGATGCGCGGCTTGCCATGCTCGATCAGCTTGGCGCCGATGGGCTCGCCGCGCAGCGCAGCGGCAACATGCTGTCGAGCTACGCCAATGATGCGGCGCGCGCATGGGTTCGCTGGAATATGGCGCGCATTTTACCGCCGGGTTATAGGCAAGCGACACACTTGCTGGCCAACGCCGATCTGCTTGCCGATCTCGCTGCATTCCATGGGCGCATCGCGGTCGCGGTCGGGGCTGAAGACGGCATCACCCCGCCGGCCGCTTGCGAGCGCATCGCGCAAGCAGCGGGGGTTGAGCTGCATGTCGTGCCGCGTGCAGGGCATGCAGGCTACATCGAAGCGCCGGCTATCTACAGCAGTCTGATCGAGGCGTTTTGCGGCGCTAGCGAAGAACCACGGAGCAATTGAATGAAACCCGGAATGAACCCTGACACGCTGCCGGATGCTGCGGATAAGGCTGATACAAATTACATCGTTCCCGGCTTGGAACGTGGTTTGCAAATCCTCACGCAGTTCTCGCCGCGCGAGCCGGTGCTGGGTGCGCCGGAATTATCCAAACGCCTGCGGATCCCGCGCACTACCGTGTTTCGCTTATTGCAAACACTGGAGTCGCTTGGCTTTCTCGAACGCGCCGACAAAGACCGCAACTATCGCCTCGGTGTCGCCGTGTTGCGCTTGGGTTTCGAATATCTGAGCTCGCTTGAGTTGACCGACCTCGGCTTGCCGATTATCGAAAATTTGCGCGATGCCACGGGCTTGAGCAGTCATATCGTGATTCGCGACGGGCGCGATGTGGTGTTTGTCGCTAAGGCGCAGAGCAATGCACCGATTTTCAGCTCGGTCAAAGTCAATGTGGGCACACGCTTGCCGGCCCATGCTACGACGCATGGTCACGTGTTGATGGGCGACCTGACGTTAGCTGAATTACGTGCGCTGTATCCAGAGCCTCTGCTTGACGCTTATACCCAATACACGCCGGAAACGGTCGAGGCGCTTTATGAACAGGTTCGCGAGGATGCCGAACGGGGTTATGCGTTCAGTCAATCTTTATTCGAGCGCGGCATTTCAGTGGTGACTGCACCGGTGCGCAACGATAGTGGGCGGATTGCGGCGGTCATTACCATCACGATTCCTCGCCCGGAGATTGATGCCTCGCTATTCGAAAGTGGCTTGATCGATAAGGTCCGGCACGCCGCCGACGAGTTGTCGCGGCGGCTCAACTATCGGCCCGGCACCGAAAATAAATATATGAAGTCATTGGGGTTGTGATGATCCAAATTAATTTGAAAGACCAGGTTGCCGTGATCACCGGCGGCTCGTCGGGCATCGGTTTGGCGACGGCGGAACTGTTCCTGCACGCAGGTGCGTCGGTCGCTATTTGCGGACGCGATGCCAAGCGACTTGAACATGCCGAAACCTCGCTGCGCGCTCAGTTCCCGCAGGCGCAACTGCTTGCCGTGCCTTGCGATGTACTTAACGCCGATGACGTCAGCGCTTTTGCGACTTCGGTTGCGGAGCGTTTCGGCCGCACCGATATGCTGATCAATAACGCGGGGCAGGGCCGGGTCTCGACTTTTGCCGACACCAGCGACGAAATGTGGCGCGAAGAGCTCGACCTTAAGTACTTCAGCATTATTCGCCCGACGCGCGCATTTTTGCCGATGTTAAGTCTTGCCGAAGCACCGGCCATCGTCTGTGTGAATTCATTGTTGGCATTGCAACCTGAAGCTCATATGGTCGCGACTTCGTCGGCGCGGGCCGGCGTGTTAAGTCTGGTGAAATCGCTGGCGGGCGAGCTTGCCCCGCAGCGCATCCGCGTGAATTCCATCTTGATCGGCATTGTCGAATCGGGTCAATGGCGCCGCCGCTTTGAAACCCAGGCTTTGCCCGGCCAAAGTTGGTCCGACTGGAGCGCTGAAATCGCTCGCAAGAAAAATATTCCGCTAGGCCGCTTTGGACGTCCCGAAGAAGCGGCGCAAGCGCTCTTTTATCTGGCCACTACCTTGTCGTCCTATACGACAGGCAGCCATATCGATGTTTCCGGAGGCTTTGCACGACATGTCTAATACAACCACCGTAGGCGAATTGATTGCCGCTTTCCTTGAACAATGTGGAGTCCAAACTACATTCGGGGTGATTTCCATTCATAACATGCCGATTCTTGACGCCATCGGTCGGCGCGGCAATATCCGTTATGTAGGCGCGCGCGGTGAAGCCGGGGCCGTGAATATGGCCGATGGTCTGGCGCGCGTATCGGGCGGCCTGGGGGTGGCATTTACCAGCACCGGGACGGCAGCCGGCAATGCGGCAGGCGCAATGGTCGAAGCGCTGACCGCGGGCACCGCCATGCTCCATATTACCGGTCAGATCGAGACCGAGTTTCTTGATCAAGATCTGGCTTACATACACGAAGCACCGGATCAACTGGCGATGTTGTCGTCTATTTCCAAAGCGGCATATCGTGTGCGTTCGGTGGAGACGGCGCTGCCGACCATCCGTGAGGCAGTCAGGGTGGCGCAGACCGCACCCAGCGGCCCGGTCAGTATCGAAATTCCGATCGACATCCAGGCGGCACTGATCGAATGGCCGGCCGATCTGGCGCCGCCGCATATCGGCGCGCTGACGCATGATAGTGCGCGCGTGGCGCAACTCGCCGAGGCGTTGGTCGCGGCAAAACGCCCCTTGCTGTGGCTCGGCGGCGGCGCACGTCATGCGCGTGCCGCGGTCGAACGTTTGGTCGCGTTGGGCTTGGGCGTGGTAACCAGTGTCCAGGGGCGCGGTGTGCTGCCTGAAGATCATCCGGCCACACTGGGCGCGTTCAATGTGCATCCCTCGGTTGAAGACTTCTATCGAAGCTGCGATGCTCTGGTGGTGGTCGGCTCGCGTTTGCGCGGCAACGAAACGCTGAAGTACAAGCTTGCCTTGCCGCAACCGCTTTATCGCATCGATGCGGATGCCCTTGCCGACAATCGCGGTTATCGCAATCAATTGTTTGTGCATGGCGATTCGGCCGCCGTCTTGGATGAATTGGCGACGCGCCTGGAAGGCCGCTTGCGGATCGACCCGGCATTTGCCGCCGATTTGGCCGCCGCGCGCGATACGGCCATCGCCGATGTGTCGAAGGGATTAGGACCTTACGCGCGGCTCGTTGATGCTTTGCAAGACGCGGTCGGCCGCAACTATAACTGGGTGCGCGACGTCACTATTTCGAACAGCACCTGGGGTAACCGCCTGCTGAAAATTTTCACGCCGCGGGCCGGTGTGCATGCACTGGGCGGCGGTATCGGCCAAGGTATGCAGATGGCGATTGGCGCGGCATTGGCGCAAGCGGCGGCCAAAACCGTCTGTCTTGTCGGTGACGGTGGCTTGATGGTCAATGTCGGCGAGTTGGCCACGGCCGTGCAGGAAAACGCCAATGTGATGATCGTGCTGATGAACGATAAATGTTATGGCGTGATTCGCAATATTCAAGACGCGCAATACGGCGGCCGCCGTTACTACGTCGATCTGCATCAACCCGATTTCGCGCAGTTCTGCGCGAGTCTCGGCTTGACGCATTATCGGATTACTTCGCTAGATCAAGCCGATGCCATTATTCGTCAAGGCTTGGCGAAAGTCGGCCCGGTATTGGTCGAAGTCGATATGATCTCGGTCGGTCAATTTGCCACGGCTTTTGCAGGTCCCCCGGTGAAAAAGGAAGAGCCCGAGGAGTCCAATTATGCGTGATGGACACCACGCGCCGATCGATGTGGCGATGATCGGTTTCGGCGCCATCGGTTCGGCGGTTTATCACGCGGTGATGGCCGACCCGCTGGTGCATGTCTCTCACGTTATCGTGCCCGAGCATCATATGGCGGCGGTGCGCGAGGTGGTGGGCGCAAGTGTCGATGTGGTGTCTTGCGTAGCGGCGCTGAATAGTCATCCGCGTTTCGCTCTCGAATGTGCGGGGCATAGCGCGCTGGTCGATCATGTGCTGCCGCTGCTTAGGAGCGGTACGGATTGCGCGGTGGCATCGATCGGCGCCTTGTCCGATTTAAGTTTGTTCGGCGCACTTTCCGATGCGGCTGACCAGGGCGATGCGACCTTGACCTTGCTGTCGGGCGCCATCGGCGGCGTCGATGCTCTGGCCGCGGCCAAAGAGGGCGGCTTGGATGAGGTCCTGTATATCGGACGCAAACCGCCCACCGGCTGGTTCGGTACAGCGGCGGAACAGGTCTGCAATCTGCGTGCCTTGAGCGAGGCCTACGTCATCTTCGAAGGCAGCGCGCGTGAAGCTGCCCGCCTTTACCCTCAAAACGCCAATGTGGCGGCGACGATTGCCTTGGCGGGACTGGGTCTTGACCAGACCAGGGTGCGCCTGATCGCCGACCCGGCCGTCACGCGTAATGTGCATCGTGTGACGGCACGCGGCGCGTTTGGGGAGATGTCGCTGGAAATGTGCGGCAAGCCACTAGCCGATAACCCCAAGACTTCCGCGTTGACCGCATTTAGCGCGATCCGGGCCTTGCGTAATCGCGCAGCACACTGCGTGATTTGATGGAGCAACAACATGTCCAAGTTTGATTCCGAATTTCTCGTTTCGAGCGATATCCTGGTCGGCGGACAATGGCGTCCCGGCCGGGGTGCAAGTTACGCGAGTCTTTATCCCGCCGATCAAACGGTCAATGCCGAAATCGTTGCCGCCAATGCGGACGATGCCCTCGAAGCAGTGGAAGCGGCCGATATCGCCTGGCGTAAAGAAAATTGGTCGGGTTTGAAGCCGCACCAGCGTGCTGCGGTGCTGCATCGGATTGCGGATTTGATCACTGCGCGCCACGAGTCATTGGCCCAATTACAACGGCGCGATAACGGCAAGCCCATTACCGAAACACGCGGGCTGGTGACGAGTGCGGCTAACACCTTCCGTTACTTCGCCGCTTGTGTCGAAACCTTGGAGGAATCCTTAACGCCGCCGCGCGGCGACTTTATGACGATGAGCGTGCATGAACCGCTGGGCGTCGTGGCCGCCATCACGCCGTGGAATTCCCCGATTGCCTCCGATGCACAGAAGCTCGCGCCCGCGCTGGCTGCCGGTAACGCCGTGGTGCTTAAACCGGCCGAAGTCACGCCGTTGGCCTCACTGGCCTTGGCGCGAATCTGCGAAGAGGCGGGTGTGCCGCCGGGCGTGCTAAGCGTATTGCCGGGTAAGGGCTCGATTGTGGGCGATGCTTTGGTGCGTCACCCGTTGGTCAAGAAAATCGCCTTTACCGGCGGTACTGAAGTGGGGCGCGGCATCGCCCGTTTGGCCGCCGAAAAGCTGATGCCTGTGTCGCTCGAACTGGGCGGCAAATCGCCGACCATGGTGTTCGCCGACGCCGATCTCGATCATGCGGTCAATGGCGTGTTGTACGGCATTTTTAGCTCATCGGGGGAGTCATGCATTGCCGGTTCGCGCTTGTTTGTGCAACGTTCCATTTATGACGAATTCGTGCGGCGCTTGACCGAAGGTGCGCGGCGTCTGCGCGTCGGCGACCCGTCGCGCGAAGATACGCAGATGGGGCCGCTGGTCACAAGCCAGCATCGCGAATCGATCGAGCGCTATGTCGCGCTGGGTCGCGCGGAAGGTGGCCGCGTGCTATGCGGTGGAGAACGTCCGAGCGGCGAAGGACGCGAAAAAGGTTTCTTCTATATGCCGACGATTCTCGAAGGCTTGAGCAATCAGGCGCGTATTTGCCAGGAAGAAATTTTCGGGCCGGTACTGGTGGTGCTGCCATTCGACGACGAAGCCTCGCTGCTAAAGGATGCCAACGACAGTGTGTTTGGTCTTGCCGCGGGTATTTGGACGGGCGACTATAAGCGAGCCTGGCGACTCGCGCGTGCGCTGGAAACCGGCACGGTCTGGATCAACACCTACAAGCAGTTTTCGATATCCACACCGTTTGGCGGCTGGAAAGACAGTGGCATGGGACGCGAGAAAGGCTATTTGGGCATACGCGAATATATGCAGCAAAAGAGCGTGTACTGGGGTTTGAACGACGCCCCGTTGCCGTGGGCAAATTAACGAGGCGCATCATGAGTATTCTTGGCATTGAACAAATTACCTATGGCGTCACGGATCTCGACACCTGCCGGCGTTTCTTTGCGGATTGGGGTTTAACAGAAACGGCGCACAGCAGCACGCAGAGTCGCTTCGAGACGCTGAACGGCTGCACGGTACTGGTAGTGCATGCTGACGATAGCAGCTTACCTCCAGCATTCGAAAGTGGCCCGACGCTGCGCGAAGTGACGTGGGGTGCGCCCACGCAAGCGGAGCTCGACGCGTTGCGCGGAAAATTCGCCGGCCGCCCCGGGCATTTCGAAAGCGACACTGCGGTCGGATGCATCGACCCGAACGGCATGGCGATCCGCATCGAAGTCACGCGCAAACGGGCGATTGATGTGCAAGGTTCGCTGTCGAATGTGTGGGGACAGACCTTGCGCGTTGACCAACCCAGCCCTGTGTATGACAAAGCGGCGCCGGTTGAAGTGGGGCATGTTGTGTTCTTCACAAACTGCCTGGCCGAGCACGAGAAGTTTTATCAGGAACTGCTTGGCTTTGAAATGTCGGATCGCTATCCGGGGCGCGGCGCATTTCTGCGGTGCGCCCCCCACGGTGGACATCATGATCTGTTTTTGCTGCAACTACCCGATAGTAATGGCCAGGGCCAGGGTAAGCGCGGTTTGAATCATGTGGCTTTCACGGTGCGCGATATTCATGAAGTATTTGGCGGCGGTCTGCACATTAGCCGCTGCGGATGGACCACTCAACTCGGCCCGGGCAGGCATCCGGTGTCGTCTGCGTACTTCTGGTATTTTCAGAATCCGGCCGGTGGCCTGATCGAATACTACGCCGACGAGGATATGCTGACGCCGGATTGGCAGCCGCGCGATTTTGAACCTGGACCGACGGTGTTTGCCGAATGGGCCATCGACGGCGGTCTGGATGGCAATACTCGTCGGCAGAAAGACGCGCGCGCGCCCGCCGGCAAATTTATGACGGAGCGCAAACATGACTAAGGTCGCCAGCCAGCTTGCCCATCACACCGTCGATGAGCGCGCCGGCGGTGCGGGCGAGGGCCCGAGCGCCGCACCGCGCAGCATCGTTGTAATCGGCGGTGGACAAGCCGCCGGCTGGATTGTGAAAACGCTGCGTAAGGAAGGTTACAGCGGACGTTTGGTGATGATTGCCGACGAAATCCACTTGCCCTATGAGCGCCCGCCGCTATCGAAAGCGGTGCTGGCGGGTGAGGCCGATATCGCCACGGTACGCTTGCTTGCGCCGGAGGATTTTGCCGCGCTGAATGTAGAGGCGTGGCAGCCTGATAGTGCCGCATCGATTGATCGCGAGCGCCGTATCGTGCGTACCGCGCAAGGCCGGGAGGTCGAGTATGACCGGTTGGTGATTGCAACCGGCGGCGCCGCGCGGCGCTTGCCCGATGGGCTTGTGCAAACCAGTCAGTTAAGCTATCTGCGCACTCTCGATGATGCTGTAGCGCTCGGCGATCGCTTGCGAACAAGCCGGCAGGTGCTGGTGATTGGCGGTGGTTGGATTGGCCTAGAGGTCGCGGCGACGGCGCGCAAGCTAGGGGTCGATGTCACCGTCATTGAAGGTGCGCCGCGTTTGTGCGTGCGTTCGGTGCCGGCGGTGGTTTCCGATTTCTTGCTCGATTTGCATCAAGCTAATGGGGTGACCGTAAAGCTCAATGCCACTTTGGTGGCACTCACGGATCACCCCGAGGAAGCAGGGCGGGTGCGCGCCCTGCTTGCCGACGGAACGGCGCTGGACGCCGATTTTGCGGTCGCGGGCATTGGCCTTGCACCCCATATGGAGTTGGCCGCGGCATCTGGCCTGGCCGTGGCGGACGGTATTTTGGTCGATGAGTTTGGTACGACAACGGACTCGGCGGTGTTTGCTTGCGGCGACGTCGCGAACCATCCGAATGTCTGGCTGAAGCGCCGTGTACGCTTGGAATCTTGGGCCAATGCGCAGAATCAGGCGATTGCGACGGCACGTGCCATGCTTGGCCTGCGCGTGCCCTATGAAGAAATTCCCTGGTTTTGGTCGGATCAATACGACGTGAATCTGCAGATTTTGGGCGACATACCGGCGGATATCGAGCCCGTAATACGGGGCGACGTACAGGCCCGACGCGCAACATTGTTCTTTTTGGCGGATGGCGCGATACGCGGTGTGATTGCGATCAATACGCCGCGAGACCTCAAGCTTGCACGTAAATGGATGAACCAAGGCCGCAGCGTCGATGTCGCGACGTTGATCGACGCTGACAAAGCACTCGCGTAACCCTAACGGACGAGGTAGACAGGCATGAGAGTTATCGGCAATAACATGACGGCATCGGGTGGGGCCAATGGCCTTAGCACGATGAGCAAAGGCGCGATCATTGCGCGCATTGAGCGCTTGCCCGCTAACGCGATGCAGGTGCGCGCCCGTGTCTTGATCGGTGCTGCGACCTTCTTCGACGGCTTCGATGTGATCACGATTGCCGCGACGCTGCCGCTTCTTATCCACAAATGGGGGTTGACGCCGGGGCAAATCGGTTTCTTGATCGCTTCTGGATCAATAGGACAACTTATTGGTGCATTTTTGTTTCCTTGGCTGGCGGAGCGCTATGGGCGAGTCAGGGCGATTGCCTGGAGTTCGGGCATCATCGGTGTGGCCAGTGTCGCCTGCGGATTTGCGCCCACCTTGGCGGTATTTATCGCCTTGCGCGTGATTCAAGGGTTAGGCTTGGGAGGCGAGTTGCCGGTGGCGGCCACCTACATCAACGAAATTACCCGGGCACATGGGCGCGGCCGTTTTGTGCTGTTGTATGAAATTGTGTTTCCGATCGGCTTGCTGGCGTCCAACGCATTAGGTGCGTGGATTGTGCCGCGGTTTGGGTGGGAGACCATGTATTTTATCGGTGGCATGCCGTTGATCTTGTTCTTTGTTTTGCGCAAACTTGTCCCGGAATCGCCGCGCTGGCTTGGTGAGCACAATAAAATGGGCGAAGCCGACGCCGCCCTCGCTCAGTTCGAGGCAAGCGCCAAGAGTCCGTTAGCGCCGATCACGCAGATCGCGGAATTCGATGCGATGGCGCAGCGCCATCCGCAGCGCCGCAGACTGGACCTGATTGGTCCTGCCTATCTGAAACGCACGATTGCCGTCGCGATGTTGTGGATTACCTGTGGCTTTATTCAGTATGGTTTGTCGACGTGGTTGCCGACGATCTACAAGACCGTTTATCACGCACCGCTACAACTTGCGTTGAATCTGGCGGTGGCCGCTTCCGTGCTGGGGGTCCTGGGCTCGCTGCTATGCGCGCTGCTGGTCGACAAGGTCGGGCGCAAACCCATTATCAATGTGTCGTTTATCTTGTGCGCCATTTCCTTGGCACTGGCCGGGGTGTTCCATGCGGAATCGGTGTATGTGGTCGCGACCTTCTGCGCGTTTGCTTTGGGCCTGATGGCATGCGGTTTTATTACGGCCTATGTCTACACGCCTGAACTCTATCCAACCAGTATTCGTGCCTTTGGTTGCGGTGTCGGCAGCGCTTGGCTCAAGGTGGCGGCAATCTTCGCGCCGGCACTGGTTTCTAAAACCTTGATCGGCGGTAACCTTGGCTCCGCTTTCTATCTTTTCGCCTTGGTGCCCTTTATCGCCGCGCTTGCCGTACATTTTCTCGGGATCGAGACCAAAGGCAAAATACTTGAGCAGCTCGAAGTCTGAGCGAAGAAACCATCATGAAAAATCTCACGATCAATGCGCGGATCGCTATCACTATCGCTTTTCTCGGCGCTCTGCTGGTTGTCGTGGGCGTGCTCGGCATCGTCGGCATGGCCGTCAGCAATCAAGCTCAACGCGATGGCTATGCCGTGCATTTTACTTCGGTGGTGGCACTGGGTAAATCGGGCACAGCGATGTCGCGGGCGCGCTTTGGGCTCGATTGGGCTATGAGTAATCCGCATTCACCGCAACTGCCGGCGCAACTCGGTCGCGCAAAAGCATTACTGGCGGAGTCCGATAATGCTTGGCGCGCATTTCGCGATTTACCCAAGACGCCGGAATTGCAGCGCTTGACCGATGATCTTGAAAGCAAGCGTAGCGCCGTTATGCATGACGGCATTGATCAATTGATGACTGCGATTGCCGCCGGCGATGTCAATTGGATGGACGAAAACCGGGCTCGTCAGCTGATCGGCCTGTATACGGCAATGAATACCAGTCAGAGCGCGCTTGAGCAGTATCTGAACGATCAGGCGCAGGCCAGTAGCGATCATTCCGCCGCGATGTTTCATGGCCTGTTGATCGCATGCGTGGCAAGTATAGGCTTAGGCCTGTCAATCGCATTTTTCAGTTGGCTGACACTGCGCCGCGCGATTATGTTGCCGCTGAAACAGGCGTTGAACCTGTTCGAGCGCATTGCTGCCGGCGAGTTGACGATGCGCGTGGCAATCCACTCGAACGATGAAATGGGCGCGCTGCTGCGGGGTCTGCAAGTCATGCAGCATAAGCTCGATGCAACGGTATCGACGGTGCGCGCCGGCTCGGATTCGATTGCGGCCTCGACGCAGCAGATTGCGGCCGGCAATCTCGATCTGTCGCAGCGCACGGAAGAACAGGCCGCCTCGCTGGAGGAAACGGCATCGGCCATGGAACAGTTGATGGCCACCGTGCAGATCAACGCAGGTAATGCACTTCACGCCAGTGAACTGGCGGGCCGAGCATCGAGTATGGCGGGCGGCGGCCGGCTTGCGGTTGGCGGCATGGTCGAGATCATGCGGATGATACAAGCGGGCTCGTCACAGATGACGGGTATTATCAGCACCATAGAAGGGATCGCGTTTCAAACCAATATCCTGGCTTTGAATGCAGCCGTCGAAGCCGCCCGTGCGGGCGAAGAGGGCCGCGGCTTTGCCGTGGTGGCAAGCGAAGTCCGCAACCTGGCCCAACGCTCGGCGCTTGCCGCCAAGGAAATCAGTGTGCTGATTGTTGAGTCGGGCATACAGGTTCAAAGCGGCGCCGTGTCGATCGAGCAGACCGACAAAACGATGCAGGAAATTGAAGCTGCAATTCAAGGCGTGGCCGGCATCGTCGCAGAAATTGCTTTGGCATCCGAAGAACAGAATGTTGGCTTGCGGCAAATCAGCCTGGCGGTCACGCAAATGGACGATGTGACGCAACGCAACGCCGCGCTGGTCGAGGAAAGTGCCGCGACGGCGAGCTCATTGGCCGATCAGGCGCAACGCTTAAATCAAGTGACGGCGGCGTTTAAGGTGTCCGGCGATCTATCCCCAAGTCTGTCGGCCGCTTAATTGTCCAATCATAGTTAAAAACCCCCTCATTCGATAGCCGCTGCGGATCGCTGTTTCGAGGGGGCTGCCGCAATGCATAGACCGATAATTCATCTGTCCCCCGCGTACATTTCACCTTTCCCCCTGCATAAACTTCGCCGGCACCCGGCATAAACGCTAATAAGATTTATTTTGAATTCGTCCATACTAATGGGGCGTCTATCGACGAAATTTTAAGTAAACACTTAAATTTGCCTCGCGACATGCGCGAAATCCGTGCATGTGCGATCCATCAGTTTATCCAGGACTATTAAATGAATAAGCTCAGCTTTACCCAAAAGCTCTGGCTGCCGCTGGTGATCAGTTTGATAGCATTGTTGGCTATTTCCGTTTTCGGCGCCTATCAGTCACGCGAGGTCCGCCTTGAGGAGCGGAAAAACGACTTGGTCCATGTGACCGACACGGCCATGGGCATCATCAAAGAATACGACGCACTCGCTCAAAGCGGGGCCTTGAGTAAGGACGAGGCCCAAAAACAAGCTTTGGAGCGGCTTAAAGGCATGCGCTATGGCAAGGACGGATATTTCTCGATTACCAATTCCGATCAAGTCACCTTGATGCACCCGATCAAGCCCGAGTTGAACGGTCGTAGCATGGTCGGTTTCAAGGATGCCAACGGTACGCTCCTGTATGACAAGATCACCTCGATGGGCAAAACCGCGGAGGGTGGTTTTGTCAGCTATGTCTGGCCGCATGTCGGCGGTACTACGCCGGCGCCTAAAATCTCGTTTGTCTCCAGATTCCAGCCCTGGGATTGGATTATGACGACGGGCGCCTATGTCGACGATATCGATGCGGCGTTTCTGTCTTCCTTATTGTGGTCGGGCGGCATTTTGGTGGTGGTGGCGGCGGTGCTGATTGTGATCGGCAGCTACTTCAATCGCAGCATCCAGCGCATTATCGGCGGCGACCCGGCTTATGCGGCGAATGTGGCAAGTGGTATTTCCGGTGGAGATTTGACCGTCCATATCGATACCCATCCGGGTGACAATAGCAGCTTGATCTATGCGATGAAGCGCATGCGCGAATCATTGACGAGCACGATAGGGCAAATCAAGACTTCAGCCGACAATGTGGCGACGGCAGCCCAAGAAATTTCCAGTGGCAACACCGATTTATCGCAGCGTACCGAACAGCAGGCCGCGTCTCTGGAGGAAACGGCTTCAAGCATGGCGGAGATCACCTCGACGGTACGCCAGACTGCTGAAAATGCCAAACAGGCCAGCATGCTGGCTATGGATGCCACCGAGATTACCAATCGCGGCGGCACAATGGTAGGTGAAGTCGTGACCACCATGCGCGATATCTCCGGTGAATCGAACAAGATGGTCGATATTATTTCAGTGATCGAAGGAATCGCGTTCCAGACCAATATTCTGGCCTTGAATGCGGCGGTGGAAGCTGCGCGTGCGGGCGAGCAGGGGCGAGGCTTTGCGGTGGTGGCCAGCGAAGTGCGTACGCTGGCGCAGCGCAGCGCGACGGCAGCCAAGGAAATTCGCGAGTTGATCCAGACTTCGGTCAACAAAGTCGGCGCCGGCTCGCAATTGGTTGAGAAGGCGGGAAGTACCATGCAGGAAGCGCAGGATGCGATTGCGCGCGTGACCGGCATCGTCAAGGAAATTGCGGGTGCGGCTGCCGAGCAGAGCAACGGTATCGACCAGGTCAATCTCGCGGTGGCGCAGATGGACGAAGTGACCCAGCAAAACGCCGCGCTGGTCGAGCAAGCATCGGCTGCGGCGCAATCGCTGGAAGAACAAGCGCGGCAATTGAAAGATGCTGTGTCAATCTTCCGTACCGACGGCTCCGCACAGTTCACCGCGGCATCCCGTGGTAACAGCGAACGTAGTAACAGCGAGTTGCGCCGTCCGAATCTTGCGGTGGTCAAACGGCCTGCGGTGGCTCGTTCTGTTGCCGCAAGTTCTGCCGCGCGCAAGATCGATCCGGCGCCAAGGGCTGCAACTGAGCGCAAGGTATCGAATGCCCGGCCGGTCGCGGCGACAGCGGATTCCGATTGGGAAACATTCTGAGGCGGATACTTTTGCATTTGCCGCCATCGTGGCGGCAGTGCTGAGATAGCGTAGTTCGCAAATAGCAGGCTCAAAAAAACCGCCGTCCCTTTGGGGAGGCGGTTTTTCTAATTTGAAGCTACGACGTTGACGCTACGACCACTACTTAGTCACCACGGCGGGGGCTGCGAGTCGAGTCACCCGTGCTACGGCGCGCTGCATAGCCGTCGCGCGATGCGCCTGAACCCGGTTTGCCCCAGCTGCCGCGCGGTGCACCAGCACCTGCGCCAGCCGGCTTGTTACCGTAGCTCTTGCCACCTGCACCCGTACGCGGACGCGCGGTGGTGCGAGCCGAACCCGGAGCCGGTGTGCGGCGCGGTTCGAACCCGGCGACCACTGCAACCGGCAGCGGCTGGTGGGTGAAGCGTTCGATGCGCTTCACGGCTTGACCTTCAGCGTGGTGAACCAGGCTGATGGCCGAGCCGGTGCGGCCAGCACGGCCGGTGCGGCCGATACGGTGAACGTAGTCTTCTGCGAATTTCGGCAGATCGTAGTTGAACACGTGCGTGATACCCGGGATATCGATACCGCGTGCTGCCACGTCGGTTGCCACCAGGATGCGGACTTTGCGTTCGCGCAGATCGCGGATGGTGCGGTTACGCGCGCCTTGCGGCAAGTCGCCATGCAAGGGGGCGGTAGCGAAACCGGCATCCGACAGACGCGATGCCAATTGGTCTGCGTCGCTCTTGGTTGCGGTAAATACGATCGCTTGGTCCAGACCTTCGTCCGACAAAAGATGCGTCAGCAGACGGTCTTTATGCGAGCGGTCATCGACCCAGTGCATCGATTGGGTAATATTGGCGCGCTGTTCCGGACGCTGCATGATTTCGATGCGTTCCGGGTTGCGCAGCAGGCGTTGCGTCAAGGAGCTGATCTTGCCGTCAATGGTGGCCGAGAACAACAGGGTCTGACGGCTTGCCGGGGTGGCTTTGACGATGGTTTCGATATCGTCGATAAAGCCCATGTCCAGCATGCGGTCAGCTTCGTCCAGCACCAGCATCGACAGTTGCGACAGGTCGATCTTGCCGCGTTCGAGGTGGTCCAGCAGACGGCCTGGGGTTGCCACCAAGATTTCCGGGTTTTTAGCGAGCAAGGTCAGTTGCTGGCGATAAGGCACACCGCCAAGAATGCTGACCGTGCGCAGTCGGCGCAAATGCTTGCCGTAGGTTTCCGAAGCGGTGGTGACTTGCAGCGCGAGTTCGCGAGTCGGCGTGAGCACGAGCATGGTCGGGCGCGCCACTTGGAACGAGGGACGACGGCGGTCGCCGCCTGCATCGCGGGGAGCGCGGGCTTCGCCACCAGCGGCGGCAGCTGCGTTTTGTTTTTGCAGTTGTGCGAAACGTTCGATAGCCGGCAGCATAAAGGCTGCGGTTTTACCGGAGCCGGTCGGGCTCGATACCAGCAAATCGCGGCCGGCGAGCGCTGCCGGAATGGCGCGCTGCTGAACCGGGGTCGGCGTGGTATAGCCGGTAGCGATCAAAGCGGAAACGATGTCGGCCGACAAACCGAGTTCAGCGAAAGTCGGGCCAGTGGGTGCAACTGCCGGTTCACCTTTCAGCGCGCTCGTCAGCGTTTGCGCTGCGGGTGCTGCGATGTCTTCACCGGAAAGAATATTTTGTGCCAATGCTGCCAACGGATTGCTCGAAGTCATGAAACGGTCCTTGGATAGGAGAAAAGAGGCGTCGGCGCCAATCGGCATACCCAAGTCGTCGGATTTAACAGAGCAAAACGCAAAGTCAAACGAAAAGCGGGCGGCAATCCGCAACGAATTTATGTGCGGATCATCGTTAGAGACTGTATCGGATGCAAGCAGGCCGTGTGAGGGCGCTGTCGCCAGCCTTAACGAAGTCGTTGTCGCGCACAGTGCGTGATCAGGGCTGGAGCAGAAGGGGACAGTGTCTAAACTGGATTGGAGCAAAACGCTAAACTGCAGCTGGAAACGTTTCCCAGACAGCAGCGGAATCATAGCTTACTTTGCTGCGGCGCGGCAAGGGTAATCTCGGATTACCTTGTAACAGGATGTAGGATCTGTCTTATGTTTTGCGGCGGCGAGGCAGATATGTGGCGCGCTGGGGGAGCGTGAGCCCGTTTCCGGCTTCTCTTGTGAGGTTGTGCCATCGTAAAAACGCGCTTGCGTGGCTGCAAAGGCAGGTTTTATAGGTGGGCGGGCCCAAAAGGATCTGCGCTGGGCATTACAATGGCGGGATGAATGCCATTAAGCTTAATTTAGCGCCGATCGAGCGCCCGCATGCCAACGATAACACGATGACGGCAGGCGGGCCGACGGTCATTCTTGCGCTCGAAACCTCCACCGAATATTGTTCGGTCGCATTGCTTATCGTTCCGGCGGAACTTGCCCAATTGCCGTCGTTTGGCGCCAATGCGGTGCAGGAAGGCGGGGCCTTGTCAGCCGAATTGCCGGCAGGGCTGCGGGCTTTTTATCGGCACGAGCTGACGGGCGCCGTATCCAGTACCTTATTGCTGCCGGCCGTGCAAGCCTTGTTTGCGCGAGCGGGCCTGCCATTGTCTGCCTGCACGGCGATTGCGTTTGGCGCGGGCCCCGGATCGTTTACCGGATTGCGCACGGCAACCGGTGTGGCGCAAGGTCTGGCATTTGCGTTGCAGGTCCCGGTGATCCCGGTGGGCACGCTGATGGCCTGTGCCGAAGCGGCCCGCGCGGCAGACCCGGAGCTGGGCTGTGTGCTTGCCGCGCTCGATGCACGCATGGATGAAGCATATTGGGCTTTGTTTGCCGTGGATGCTGATGCGGCAATGGGTTGGCGCGTATTGCAAAGTGAGTCGCTGGATGCACCGCAAGCGCTGGCCGTGCTGATCGAACCGCTGCTGCCGCCTGGTCAGGCTTTCACGCTGGCGGGCAACGCGGCCGCGGCCTTTGGCGAGCGTCTGAGTGCGGCGGCTCAAGCACGCGCGCTGGCGGCACTGGCCTTGCCCCATGCGCTACCCGTCGCCGTGCTGGGTTGGCGGGCCTGGCGCGCCGGTCTTGCGCTGCCAGCGGATCAGGCCGCGCCGCTTTACGTGCGCGATAAAGTCGCCCAAACCACCGAGGAGCGCGCCGCAGCCAAGGCGCTGCGTCCTGAGCCATTGCCTGCGGGGGCGCCGCAAGTTAAATCTGCAAGATGACAGGATCCAACCCACATCCGGTGGACGACGCCGCGCGCGGCGTGGAACTGCCGGCCGCCGACGCGCCGCACGGTTCTCGCTCCGCCGCGATGATGCCGCCAAGCCCGCCTGTGCGAATGACCTTGGCCGATCTTGATGAAGTGGCGGCTATCGAACTGGAGGCTTATCCGTTTCCCTGGACGCGTGTCAATTTTGTCGACTCGCTCGACAGCGGCTACACGGGTTTGTGCCTACGCGACACGCAAGGGTGTTTGTTGGCGTATAGCATGTTGATGCCGGTGATCGACGAAGTTCATTTGCTTAATCTCTGCGTTGCACCAGCCAAGCAGCGCCAAGGTTTGGGCACGGCCATGCTGACAGCGTCTATCTGTGCGGCGCGCGTTAGCGGGTTTGCGTCGATGTTGCTCGAAGTGCGGCCGTCGAATTTGCCGGCCATCGGCTTATATGAACGCTTCGGATTTAGCGTGATCGGTCGGCGCAAAAACTACTACCCAGCGCCCGGCGGGAGCCGAGAAGAGGCGCTGGTGATGCGGCTGGAAGATTTAACTGGAATTAACCCGGAGATTTTGCATGTCATGGCATGACCCGCTATTGGAAGAACTCGGCATCGGGCCGCTCTGGGTCAGCCGCACAGCTGCTGCGCCGCAGGTGCCGGCGGCCGAGCCCGCGGGGGCGGAATCGGCTGCGGCCATGGCGCAAGTACGGCTTGCTGCTGGTTTGCCGTCGCGCGACACGCCGCGTGCGGCGCCGGTGCGCCGGCCAAGCGAGCAGGCCGGAGTTGCGGATGGGGCCGTCGACTCAGGCGACGCGGTGGCGTCGCTAAGCTGGGAAGCCCTTGAGCACCGTGTCACGAACTGCGCTTTATGCACCTTGTGCGAAAAACGCACCCAGACAGTATTTGGCGTGGGCGACCGGAACGCGGATTGGATGTTGATTGGCGAAGCTCCCGGTGAACATGAAGATAAGCAGGGTGAGCCATTTGTGGGGCCGGCCGGCAAGCTTTTGGACAATATGTTGCATGCCTTGACATTGCAGCGTGGCCGCGACGTCTATATCGCTAATGTCCTGAAATGCCGTCCACCGGGTAATCGCAACCCCGAGCCCGAAGAAGTCGAGCGTTGCGCGCCTTACTTGCAAAGGCAAGTTGCCTTGGTGCGCCCGAAACTGATTGTCGCGATGGGGCGTTTCGCCGCGCAAAGCTTGCTCAAGACCACGGCGAGCATTGCCTCATTGCGAGGCCGCTTGCACGAATATGAAAACGTACCGGTGATTGTGACTTACCACCCCGCCTACTTGTTGCGCAGCCTGCCCGACAAAGCCAAGGCCTGGACCGACCTATGCTTGGCGAAATCGACTTACGACAAACTCAAGGGCTGAGCAATCGGTACGCCGAGTTGGAAAACCGCTTCAGCGATGCGGCGGTTCGCGATTTGCTGTGGTTATTGTGTTCGCCGGGATTGCTGCGCGCAGGCGCCGCGCAAATTCCCCAGGCGCAGCCGGAGATGCAGCCCAGCACGCAGCCTGTTGCCGGGGCGTATCTACGGCACAGCTTGATCGACTTGCTGCAGCTGCTCGATACTGCGCCGGCTCGCTTGCACGCGCGACTGGCGGCGGCGCCGCAAAAACGGCTGGGGCATTATGCCGAGCAATTGCTGGCATTTTTCTTGGGCGAGGGCACGGTCGGGCGCTTGATTGCTTCCAACCTGCCGTTGCGTCGCGCCAACCAGACGCTGGGCGAATGCGATTTCCTGTTGGAAACCCATGACGGTCTGCGTTTGCACTGGGAATTGGCGGTCAAATGTTATCTCTTCGTTGATGAACCTAGCGGGGGATCCGAAGCGGAATCGGAGCCAGGTGAGGCGGCATTGGCTAGCCCGTCGCATCGGCTATCTCCGGACGCAACCATCAGCTCGACGTCGGCTGGTTCGGGCGGCGATTACGCCGGTTTGGCGCGATATGTCGGCCCCAATCTCGCCGACCGGTTCGATCTGAAGTTGACGCGTATGGTCAATCATCAATTGCCCTTGTCGGCCCGCCCTGAATTCCTGGCTTTGGTGGCGGGCGGCCCGTGGCAGGCCGAACTGTTTTTACGCGGCTGGTTGTTTTACCCCTTGGCCCCGCAACGCTCGGCGGCTTGCTTCATCTCGGAATTATTGGAACCGCAGCATATGCGCGGCTGGTGGGCCAGCGTCGGCGATTGGCAACGTTGGCAAGCAACGCTGGGCGCCGAGGCCTGGATGATCTTACCCAGATTGGAGTGGATGGCGCAACGCCGTTTCGATGCGGGAGTAGGTCGAAGCGCGGCCAGGCTCGGTGATGCAGGCGGGCATGCTGTGCTCGATGCCGCGGGCATGCTGGAGCGACTGGGCACGCATTTTGGCGAGCGTGCGCTTACAGCGACGCAGGTTGGGCTGGCGCCGGATTCCAGTTCTGAAGCGGATCCGAAACTGCTGCGCGATGAACAGCCGCACCCCAAGCACGCAGGTCCTGTGCTGATCGCCGGATTGAAGCGCCGCGGCGATGTCTGGGTCGAGTGTACGCGAGGTTTTGTGGTTGACGCCGGCTGGTTTGCGCGGGCGCGCGTCTATGCGGCCAGTCGGCAGCCTGGCAAAGCGAGCCTGCCCTAAATCATTCGCGCCGATTGTTTTGTCCGGGCGTTATCGCTTGGGCAAGCTGGTGGCTCGCAGCTACCACCATTGATGGAAATGATGCACGGGGCCGATACCCTGTCCGACGGACAGCCGCCCGCTATGGCGCAAGGCTTCGATCAAATAGCTTTTGGCATCGTTGACAGCACCGGCCAGCGTGTCGCGCTGGGGCGCCAGGGCGGCGATGGCAGCCGACAGCGTGCAGCCGGTGCCATGCGTATGGGTGACTGCGATGCGCGCCGCTCCGAGCCGGCTCGCGCCGCCTGCTTCGATCAGCCAGTCGGGACTTTGCTCGCCGCCGAGATGGCCGCCTTTCATCAACACCGCTTGGGCGCCCAGTTCGCGTAGCGCCATGCCTTGTCGCATCATATCGGCTTCCTCGACCGCCACCGCTTGATCCAGCAACACCGCCGCTTCCGGCAAATTTGGCGTAAGCAGGTCGGCCAGCGGCATTAATTCGTCGCGCAGCGCCCGAACCGCTTCGGGCGCCAGCAAAGCATGGCCGCTTTTGGCGATCATCACGGTGTCGAGTATCACCTTGGCAGGCTTGTAGCGTCTGAGCGCATGCGCTACCGCGCGGATTGTCGCGGTGTTCCCGAGCATGCCGATTTTGACGGCATCGATGCGGATATCGCTGAATACCGCATCGAGTTGCGCGCTGACAAAACCGGCGTCGGTGATTTGAACGGCGACCACGCCCCGGGTGTTTTGCGCCGTTAGCGCGGTAATCACGCTCGCGCCATAGGCCCCAAGTGCGGAGAAAGTCTTGAGATCGGCCTGGATGCCGGCGCCACCGCCGGAGTCGGAGCCGGCAATCGTCAAAATATTGGGAATCGGCTTTGATGCCGGGTGCGTGGCTGACATGGCGTTTGTCGACTGGGAGGCGGGCTGGCGCTTGGCGTCGGCTTAGTGCTTGGCTTCGCCGATCAGCGCGACCGAATCGAAGACGCGTTGATTCGCTTGGTGTCTCAACATAAAGAGCCACATCATCAAGCACACAAAAGTACCAAACAGGATGATCACCAATTCAACCGGGGCATCTAACCAGATCAACACCGCATACAAAACCAGCATGATCAGCACCGACAAATTTTCGTTGAAATTTTGCACGGCGATCGAATGACCTGCCGACAGCAAGACGTGGCCGCGATGCTGCAATAGCGCATTCATGGGCACTACAAAGAAACCCGACAACGCGCCGACAAACATCAGGAACAGATAGGCCACGATCAAGTAGGCGGGCAGATGCATATGACCCACGGTCAGCCCCCAGCCGGCCGGGAACAAATTACGGTTATAGAACGCCATCGCCATAATGCTGACACCCATCATAATGCCCACCGGCAATACACTCAACGAGCGTTTCAGCGGGATTTTCGAGGCCGCGACCATAGCGCCGACGGCCACGCCGGCCGCAACCACGGCTTGCAAAATCGCGCCTTGCGACAAATTCATGCCGAGTGATACTTCCGCCCATTTCAGCACAATAAACTGCAAGGTGGCGCCAGCGCCCCAAAATAGCGTGGTGACCGCCAGCGAGATCTGCCCCAGCTTGTCGTTCCACAATACTGTAAAACAATCGGCGAAATCGCTCACCAAGCGGACCGGATCGCGTTGCTGGACGGGATAGCGAGCGCCCGTATCGGGGATGCCCAGGTTAAACAAGGCTGCAATCACGTAAATGCCCATGATCACAACCATGGCCGCTTCCGCCGGGGAATGCACAAACGGTAGGGCGTAGAACATCGTATAGCGGGCGATATGCGGCGCGATCAGGGCGCCACCAAGGACCGTGCCGAGAATAATCGAGCCGACCGTGGTGCCTTCGATCCAGCCGTTGGCCGCGACCAGCCGTTCGGGCGGCAGTAGTTCGGTCAGGATGCCGTATTTGGCGGGGGAGTAGGCGGCGGCCCCGAAGCCCACGATGCCGTAGGCCACCAAGGGGTGGGCGCCAACCAGCATGGTTATGCAGCCGGCGATTTTGATCATGTTGGTCAGGAACATGACGTTGCCTTTCGGCCGCGAATCGGCAAAAGCGCCGACAAAGGCGGCTAGCACGACATACGAAAGCACGAAAAACAGCTTGAGCAGCGGCGTCATCCACTGCGGGGCATGCAAATCCTTCAGCAAGGCGATTGCAGCGATCAGCAAAGCATTGTCGGCCAGCGAAGAAAAAAACTGCGCCGCCATAATTGTATAAAAACCTTTTTTCATCTCTTGCTGTGCTGTCCTTACCTGGATCTGCGGGGCCCGGTGCTGATGCCGGTCGTCCCATTTGCTGAAATGGGTTGTGCGCCCGGCTTTATAACATGAAAATACGTAAAGTCCGACTAGCAATGTCCTCGATCTCGTTCTTAATCTGCCTGGGGCAAGATCAGGTCTTACTATAACCTTCGTTAAGTTGCGCCATGCCCCGTCCAATTTCTGCTGTTGTTCATACTACCGCGCTCGCCCATAACCTGTCAGTTGTACGTCGTTGTGCACCGCACTCAAAAGTCTGGTCCGTGGTCAAGGCCAATGCCTACGGGCATGGGCTGGCGCGGGCTTTCCCCGGTCTGCGCGAGACCGATGGTTTTGGCTTGATCGATCTCGATGAGGCGGTCAGACTCAGAGAATATGGTTGGGCGGGACCGATTTTGCTGTTGGAAGGTTTTTTTAAGCCAGCCGATCTCGATATCATCGATCGCTACAGTCTGACTACTGCAGTCCATTGCGACGAGCAACTGCGCATGATAGAGACGGCCAGGCTGGGTAAGCCCCTGAATATTCAGCTAAAAATGAATACCGGCATGAACCGTCTCGGTTACCAGCCCGATCGTTACCTGGCGGCTTGGGAGCGCGCCCGCGCCTGCCCGGCGATTGGGCAAATCACCTTGATGACGCATTTTTCGGATGCGGACGGCGCGCGCGGTATTGCGTATCAGCTTGAGGCATTCGAGCGTGGCGCGGAGGGCATTGCCGGTGCGCGTAGTTTGTCGAATTCGGCCGCGACCCTGTGGCATCCGCAGGCGCATTTCGACTGGGTTCGGCCCGGCATCATGCTGTACGGTGCTTCGCCGAGCGGCCGCAGTGCGGATATCAAGGATAGCGGCTTGCAGGCCACCATGACATTGAGCGCCGAGCTGATCGCCGTGCAACAGATCAAGGTCGGCGAGACCATCGGCTATGGTTCGACTTTCCTGGCCGAAGGCCCAATGCGGGTCGGCGTGGTGGCATGCGGCTATGCCGACGGTTATCCGCGGCTTTCGCCGACGGGCACGCCAATTATCGTCGACGGTGTGCGCACCCGTACCATTGGTCGCGTTTCGATGGACATGATTACCGTGGATCTGACGCCTTGCGCCGGTGCGGGCGTTGGGGCGCCCGTCGAGCTGTGGGGGCCGAACCTGCCGATCGATGATGTGGCGCAGGCCAGCGGCACGATAGGCTATGAATTGATGTGTGCGGTGGCGCAACGCGTACCGATGCGGGCCGACTGACGGTGGCGAAATCTACCGTGGTCAAGGCCAAGACCGTTTATACCTGTAGCGAGTGCGGGGCGGCGTCGCCGAAATGGGCGGGGCAGTGTTCTGCCTGCCAAGCCTGGAATACGCTGCTCGAGACGGTCGAGCAGGCGGCGGGCGCCCATCGCTATCAATCGCTGGCGAAAACCTCGCCGGTGCAAAGGTTGGCGCAAATCGAAGCGTCCGACGTACCGCGCTTTTCCACCGGCATCGGTGAATTCGACCGCGTGTTGGGCGGCGGGCTCGTGGCCGGGGGCGTGGTTCTGATCGGCGGCGACCCGGGCATCGGCAAATCGACCTTGCTGCTGCAATCGCTGGCGGAAATCGCCAAGGCGCGCCCCGCGCTGTATGTGAGCGGCGAGGAGTCCGGCGCGCAGATCGCTTTGCGAGCCCAGCGTCTGGGTTTGCTCGAACCTGGCGCTGCGATCGCCGATTTGCGTCTGCTGGCCGAGATTCAACTGGAAAAAATCCAGGCTGCGATCGAAACCGAGCGCCCGGAAGTGGCTGTGATCGACTCGATTCAGACGGTCTATTCCGAGGCACTGAGTTCTGCGCCGGGGTCGGTGGCACAGGTGCGGGAGTGCGCCGCGCAGTTGACGCGACTGGCCAAGCAAACCGGCGTCGCCATCATCATGGTCGGCCATGTCACGAAAGAGGGCAATCTGGCCGGGCCGCGCGTGCTGGAACATATCGTCGACACAGTGCTGTACTTTGAAGGCGATACGCATTCGGCGTTCCGCTTGGTCAGGGCTTTCAAAAATCGCTTTGGCGCGGTCAATGAACTCGGTGTGTTTGCCATGACCGAAAAAGGCTTGCGCGGCGTGTCCAATCCTTCCGCGCTATTTCTGTCGCAACACGAACAGCCCGTGGCAGGCTCGTGCGTACTGGTCACGCAAGAGGGCACGCGACCGCTGCTGGTCGAGGTCCAAGCGCTGGTCGATACGGCTCATGTGCCGAACCCGCGCCGCTTGGCGGTCGGCCTGGAGCAAAATCGCCTGGCCTTGCTGTTGGCGGTGTTGCATCGGCATGCAGGGATTGCCTGCTTCGATCAGGATGTGTTTCTGAATGCCGTGGGTGGTGTAAAAATCACGGAGCCTGCGGCCGATCTGGCCATTTTGCTGGCCATTCACTCATCGATGCGCAACAAACCTTTACCCAAGGGGCTGATTACCTTTGGCGAAGTTGGTTTGGCCGGTGAGATCAGACCCTGTCCGCGCGGGCAGGAGAGGCTCAAGGAAGCCGCCAAGCTGGGTTTTTCGGTGGCGCTGATACCGAAGGCCAATGCGCCCAAGCAAGCCGTTGAGGGTTTGCGCATTATCGCCGTCGATCGTATCGAACAGGCGATCGATAAAGTGCGGGACTTGGAGTAAGGGGGCGGCTGCGCGAGGTGCTCGTACAGCAGCATTCCTCGCCTGGCGCGGCACATTATTAAAATTTTGGTTTTGGCAGATCGGCCTATAAATGGCTATACTGTTGGGGTAATTGACAACATTTTGCGTGTTGGTATGCTTTCCAACATGAAAGCCCAATTGTTGCTCAATGAACGTCATCAACTCCGCACCGCTGCTTTTGCCAAGTTGCGTATATGGCGGGTGCCGCAGTCCGTGCGCGGATCGCTTCACTTTTATAAATATGCGCTGGCCTACGTGGTGGCGGGTGACTGTGTGCTGCGCTATGACAACGAAGCCGGGAAGGGCGACCATCGGCATGTCGGTGATGTTGAGATAGCCTATCATTTTACGACGTTCGAGCAGCTCTTGGCGGATTTCTGGCAGGACGTGGACCATTGGAGGCCCTGATGAAGAATACTGTGACCTTTTCGGTTGCCTCGCGCGAGACGGTGAGTCGTCGTGCGCTTGCTGCTTTGCGAGGCGAAGCGCAGGGCGCCCATATTACCTTTGCCTCGGTCGAATTGCTGTGGCAAACGCTGACCAAAAAACGCTGGGAAATCCTGCAGGCCATGACGGGGCAGGGCGCGATGTCGATTCGCGAGGTGGCGCGGCGTGTCGGCCGCGATGTGAAGGCGGTGCATGGCGACGTGCACACGCTGATCGATGCTGGGGTGATTGAGCGCAGCGTTGAGGGCGTGGTGTTTCCCTATGATGCGGTGCATGTCGATTTCACGCTGAGCAAAGCAGCATGAAACCCTGTGTTGAGATGGCCCGGCAGTAACAAGCCGGTGCGTGAATAGTCAACCATTCACACACCGTACAACCCCGTTCAACGGTGAGTCATTTACACAGGCTTAGGCCGACTTGGCGATCGCTTCCAATTCCTCTTGCGCCATCATCCAGTCGGACTCGGCCGCGGCCAATTTGGCGACGACCTCGCCTTGGCGTCGAATGGTTTCCGTCAAACGCGCTTTATGCTCGACTTCGTAGCTGCCGGGGTCGGCAATCACTGCTTCGAGTTGCGCTTTCTCGGCTTCGAGCGCGGCGATCTCTTTTTCGAGTTTGCCGATCCGGCTTTGCAGCGGCTTGCGCTGGTTTGCGGCCTGCTGGCGTGCTTCTGCATCGGCACGGCGCTGTTCTTTGGTCTTGATGCTGGCGCCTTCGTTGCCGCCGCTGACGAGTTCGATTTTTACTTCGACTTTCGGTTCGGCCTTGGCCGCAGCCCGTTGCGAGGCCGCGTGTTTCAGCAGCCAGTCGCGGTAATCGTCTAGATCGCCATCGAACGGTTGCAGCTTATGATTGGCGACCAGCATGAAATTATCGGTGGTGGCGCGCAACAAATGCCGGTCGTGTGAGACCACAATCAGTGTGCCTTCGAACTGTGCCAGCGCCATCGTCAAAGCATGCCGGGTTTCGAGATCCAAGTGATTGGTCGGCTCGTCCAGCAACAGCAGGTTGGGCCGTTGCCAGATAATCAAGGCTAGCGCCAGCCGGGCTTTTTCGCCGCCGGAGAATGGCGCGATCGAGGCGGTGGCCATATCGCCGCGGAAATTGAAGCTGCCTAGAAAGTCGCGCAACTCCTGTTCGCGGGTGTCGGGTGCCAAGCGCGATAGATGCAGCAGCGGCGAGTCGTCGCTGCGCAGGGTTTCCACCTGATGCTGGGCAAAATAGCCGATTTGCAAACCACGGCCGGGCGTGACATGGCCCGACAGCGGCGCCAGCGTCCCGGCCAGCGTTTTGATCAAGGTTGATTTACCCTGGCCATTGGCGCCTAGCAGGCCGATGCGCTCACCATTGGTGATCGACAGGGTGATGCCGTTGACAATCACGGCATCGGGCAAACCGCTGCCTTCGGGAGCAGGATAGCCGCAATTAATGCGCTCCATCACCATCATCGGATTGGGCGCCGAGGCGGGTGTGCGAAACGAGAAGGTAAACGGCGAGGCAATATGGGCCGGGGCGATCAGCTCCATCTTTTCGAGTGCTTTGACTCGGCTTTGAGCCTGGCGTGCCTTGGTAGCCTGCGCTTTGAAGCGGTCTACGAAACTTTGCAGATGCGAAATATTACGCTGCTGCTTTTCGAAGGCATTTTGCTGCAGTGCGAGTTGCTGTCCGCGCTGGATTTCAAATTGGCTGTAGTTGCCGCCGTAGCGCTTAATTTGTTTGTTTTCCAGGTGCAGCGTGACATTGCAGATGGCGTCGAGGAACTCGCGGTCATGCGAAATCACAATCAGCGTGCCGGGATAGCGCCGCAACCAGTCTTCGAGCCAGACGATGGCGTCGAGATCCAAGTGATTGGTCGGCTCGTCCAGCAGCAGCAAATCGGAGCGGCACATCAACGCTTGAGCCAAATTCAGGCGCATACGCCAGCCGCCGGAGAAACTGGCGACGTTTTGCTGAGTTTGTTCTATGGTAAAGCCCAAACCGAGCAGCAAGGCTTCGGCGCGCGAAATCGCGGTATAGCCGTCGGCATCGGCATAGGCTGCATGCGCGTGGGCTTCGGCATCGCCATCGTGGACGCTTGAGGCGCGCTCGATTTCGGCTTCAATGCCGCGCAATACGGTATCGCCGTCCAGCGTGTAATCGACTGCGCTACGTTCAACCGGCGGGGTTTCCTGCGCAACGTGGGCCACCAGCCAAGTGGGCGGCACCGAGAAATCGCCGCCGTCCGGATGGAGGAACCCACGCAATAAGGCGAATAAGGTGGATTTTCCTGCGCCATTAGCGCCAATGAGACCCGCTTTTTCGCCCGGATTGAGCGAAAAAGTGGTGTTTTCAAATAGCGACTTGGCGCCTCGCGCGAGGCTGAACTGATTAAAGCGAATCACAACGGTAGCCGGTTCGGGAAAACCGCTATTGTAGACCGTCGCGGCTCCGGCTACTCGGGATGCTACATTTAGTCACCAAGTTTATTTGTTGACCAGTCGCGCCGGCATCGACAGGGTCAATATGCCGCCGAGCACGAGTGACGCGGCCAGTAAATACATGCCGGCATCGGTGCTGTGTGTCAGGTCTTTCAGCAGACCGACGGCGTAAGGACTGACAAAACCGGCCAAATTGCCTAAGGAGTTGATCAGGGCGATCCCGGCCGCGGCCGCAGCGCCGCGCAAAAACGCGGTCGGCAAGCTCCAAAACAGCGGCAGCGTAGCCAGGATGCCGGCCGTTGCCACGGTGAGCGCGGCCATGGCGAGCAGGGTGTCATGACTGTAAATGGTGCTCAGTATCAGGCCCACGCTACCGACAAACGCTGGAATAGCAACGTGCCAGCGACGTTCGCGGTGTCGATCCGCGCTGCGGCCGATTAGCACCATCGCCACTGCGGCCACGGCGTAGGGGATCGCCGACAGCAGGCCGATATCGAATACGCTCTTGACGCCGGTTGCCTTGATGATGGTCGGCAGCCAAAAGCCCACACCGTAGAGCCCCATCACAAAGGTGAAATAAATCAGCGCTGACAGCCACACGCGCGGGTCGGAGAATGTTTGGCTCAGCGTACCCTCGTTTTTTTCCTCGGCTTCGGCCTGGACTTGGGCGGCAATAAATTGCTTTTCCGTATCGCCGAGCCATGCAGCGTCGATCACGCGGTCTTGCAGGAAGAACAGGACAGCCAGCCCTAGCGCCAGCGACGGCAGGGCTTCGATTATAAACATCCATTGCCAGCCGGCAAGGCCTTGGACACCAGGCATGGTTTGCATGACCCAGCCCGACAGCGGGCCGCCGATCACGCCGGACAAGGCCACTGCCGTCATAAACAGCGCTGTGATTTTGCCGCGCCGATTGGCGGGAAACCAGTAGGTCAGATAGAGAATCACGCCGGGGAAAAAACCGGCTTCCGCGATACCGAGTAAAAATCGCATCACATAAAACATCGGCGCGCTATTGACGAACACCATCGCGCCGGACACCAGGCCCCAGGTAATCATGATGCGGGCGATCCAGACTCGCGCGCCGACCCGATGCAAAATAATATTGCTCGGAACTTCAAATAGAAAGTAACCGATAAAAAATATCCCTGCGCCGAGCCCGTAGACAGTTTCGCTAAATTTCAGGTCGTTGAGCATTTGCAGCTTGGCAAAACCAACATTGACCCGGTCCAGATACGAGGCGACGTAACATAGGAACAGTAGCGGCAGCAGGCGCCAGGTAACTTTGGCATAGGTGCCGGCTTCAAAGGTGGACTGGCCGTGTTGCGCGTTACCAGCAAGGTCAAGCTGTTGAGACATGGTTATCTCCGATATTTTTATAATATGTGAAAGATGAGCACAGGCCGGTTCGGACGATTTTTAGTGGTGCTCAGCGTAGGCTTAGTCTTCCGCTTATTGTTGCTCTCCAAGCGCCCTGTTATCTTGGACACAAAGCCAAACAAGACTACCAGAAAATGCCCGATTTCTAGATAGGCAGAACCCCGGTAAGCGGTCTTCGCATGGCGACGCCCAAGCGGGCAAGCCATCAATACATTAAAAAATTTGGCGAACACCCCTTACCGGCCAATCGGCAACAGGTGTTCGCAAGCCCAAGATTTGCACGAACCAACGCTGGCGGCGAGCCGACTCAGACGCAACGTCCGCCATCGACCTCAAGACAGGCGCCGGTAATAAACGACGCCTCGTCTGAGGCCAGATACAGACAGGCATTGGCGACGTCGTCGGGGGTCGAAAAGCGCCCCAACGGAATGGTGGCGGTAAATTTCCGGCGATTTTCAGGAGTGTCCGGCACACCCATAAATTCGGCTACTAGGCCGGTTGCGGAGATCACCGGGTTGACGCAGTTGACGCGGATATTTTCGGGGCCGAGCTCTGCGGCCATCGACTTGCTGGTGGTGATGACCGCCCCTTTGGTGCCGTTATACCAAGTCAGCCCTGGGCGTGGCCGGATGCCGGCCGTCGACGCGATATTGACGAACACGCCGCCGCCGACTTGGCGGAAATACGGCACCATATGGAGGGCGGTCAAATAAATACTTTTGACGTTGATGGCGTAGATCCGGTCGAACTCTGCTTCATCGACCTCCAGCATGGGCCGGTTGCGATGTGTGGTGCCGGCGTTGTTGACGACGATATTCAGGCCGCCGAAGGCGCTAAGCGTGGCCTCCAGCAAGGCCGCCACGTCGGCGCTTTTCGACACGTCGGTGCGTATAAAGTCGGCTGTGCCGCCCGCCGCCTTGATGGCCTCGACGACGCGCCGGCCGTTGGCCTCCGCGACGTCGGCAATCATGACACTTGCGCCTTCGCGGGCGTAGGTCGTGGCGATACCTTCACCGAAACCCGAGCCGCCTCCGGTGACAATGGCGATTTTGTTGTTTAAGCGCAAAGCGGTCTCCTGTGTGTTTGTTTTAGTCGTGCTTGATTGCGATCGTTTTTAAAACGGTAAAACCATAGAGTGCTTCGAAACCTTTTTCGCGCCCATGGCCGCTGGCTTTGACGCCGCCAAAAGGTAGTTCGACGCCGCCGCCCGCGCCATAATTATTGATAAACACCTGGCCGCTGCGCACACTTTTGGCCACACGCATTTGCCGCCCGCCATCGCGGGTCCAGACGCTGGCGACCAGACCGAACGGCGTCGAGTTCGCCAAACGGATGGCGTCGGCTTCATCGTCAAACGGCATGGCGGCGAGGACCGGGCCGAAAATCTCTTCCTGAGCCAGACGGTGCTGAAACGGCACATCGCGCAGCAAGGTTGGCGCCTGGTAAAAGCCGCCCGACGGCGTGCCGGGCGCAATCGATCCTTGTGCCGCCAAAGGAATGCGGCTGGCCGCTGCATCTGCCAGGAAGCCCGCGACGCGTTCAAGCTGGCTTTGACGTATCAGCGGGCCGCAATCGAGGTCCATGGCGGCCGATCCTACCCGTAATTGACTAAATGCCGCCGCGACCTGCTCGATAACTCGCTCATAGGCGCTGCGCTGAATCAGTAGGCGGCTGCCGGCCGAACAGGTTTGCCCGGCATTTTGCACAATGGCATTGACGACCACCGGCAGCATCGCATCGAAATCGGCGTCGTCAAACACCAGTTGCGGCGATTTCCCCCCAAGCTCCAGCGTGACTGGCGTGTGGTGCTCGGCTGCCGCGCGCACCACGACCTTGCCAATGGCCGGCGAGCCGGTAAAGGAAATGTGATCGACGCCGGGGTGGCTGACCAAATGGTCGCCGGCCTCGTGGCCATAACCGGTGACGAGATTGATTGCCCCCGGCGGAAAGCCGACTTCGGCCGCCAATTCCGCGACCCGCAGCAGAGATAGGCAGGCGTCCTCGGCGGGCTTGACGACACAGCTATTGCCCGCGGCCAAGGCAGCCCCCACGCAGCGCCCGAAAATCTGCATCGGGTAATTCCACGGCACGATATGGGCGGTTACGCCATGCGGTTCTCGCAAGGTCAAGACGGTGTAGCCATTTTGATAGGGCAGGGTTGCACCCTGCAGTTTGTCGGCAGCGCCGGCATAAAACTCGAAATAACGCGCGATAGCAGTGGCATCGGCGCGCGCTTGACGTAGAGGTTTACCGCAATCGCGAGCTTCGAGTTGGGCCAGTTCTTCGTGGTGATCCTGCAGTGTTTGAGACAGCTTCATCAGCAAGCGCCCGCGCTCGGCCGCACTGAGCCTGCCCCAGGCGCCGTCATAGGCGTGCCGGGCAGCGCGCACCGCCGCATCGATATCGGCGGCATTGCCGCGGGCGATGGCATCGAAAACCGCGCCGTCGGACGGGTCGATGACGGCAATGGACTCTCCCGATGCCGGGGGCGCCCAACGGTTGCTGATGAAGTGCTGTTTCATCTTGCGGATTCCTTGTGCGATGGGTAGCGGTGACGAATGATGCAACGCAATATTGGGCGGATTGAACGCATCCTGCGGGTGCGTTCATCGCCATTGACAGATTATGGCGACTATCGTTGATTGTGTCATGGATAGTGCGGTAAGCCGATTGGTTTGGGAAAAGTCGGATCGCCGGAAAGACCTCGATTCTGTCTGGCAGTTGGCATTGCGGGGCGATGCTCAGAGCTGAGAAATACGGCAGCTGGATCTAAACCAGCTGGTCCTATTTACAGAACCAGAACGATGACTATACTGATCGCTTAGCTACCCGATGCCGCTAGATGCAATCCCTTACGCAAGCCATGCCCCAATGAGTTCGACACGCAGTTCCAGCCGTTCGATCAGCGCGCTCCAATTCGAGCAGATGCCGCGTTACTCTAATCTTTATCTGGTGTTGCGCCAGCGGATTCTCGGCGGCGTTTATCCGCTGCAATCGATGCTCAGCAGCGAGCGCGATCTTGCCATGGAATTTGGCGTGGCCCGCGTGACGGTCCGGTCGGCCTTGGAAGCGTTGCAGAGCGAGGGTTTGGTGCGGCGCCAGCAGCGTCGCGGCACGGTCGTGACAGGCGCGCCGAAGGTCGTGCGCTCCAGTGCCGAGGTAGACGCTTTTGAGGCGTTGTTCGAAAGTTTCATGAATATGGCGCTGCGCACCAAAGTACGTGTGCTGGCGTTCGGCCGGATTCCCGCTTCGACTGAAGTGGCCTTGGCGCTGGGCATTGCGCAGAATGAACCGGTCTTGCGTGTGGTGCGCGTGCGCGTGCAGGCGCAACAGCCGCTGTCTTTCAGCACGGTTTTTGTGCCGCAGCAATTTGCACAGGGTGTGCGGCGCCGTGATCTGGCGGCGACGCCGTTACTGGTGTTGTTAAGGGAGCGTGGCGTACAAATTGCCCGCACCGAAGAACGTGTCGGTGCGACTCATGCCGATCTTGAGGTCGCGACGGCATTGTCCGTGCCGGTGGGCGCCGCGCTGCTACGCGTAACGCGCACGATTCGCGACGATGCAGGCGTGGCTGTGGAGTATTTTCAAGGCTTGTTCTGCCCCGAGAACTACGAGTACCAATTTGTCTCGGCAAGAGATCCGAGCATGAACCGCGTGACGGTGGTGGCGCAACTTGATTAAGTGTCTTCTGCCCCGATCCAAAGTTGGAGCTATTTATGCAACAGACCTTGGCGCAAAAGCTTGTCGCCAAAGCGGCACGACGTACATCGGTTGAACCGGGCGAAATCGTAACCTGCCGGGTCGATTTGGCGATGTTCCACGATTCGTCCGGCCCGCGCCGGCTGCAACCGATGCTGGAGCAGCTTCAGGCACGGGTGTGGGATCCGCAGCGGATCGTGCTTGTCACCGATCATTATGTGCCGGCCGACGACCCGGAAAGTCGCCAAATTCTTGATCTTACGCGTGCCTGGGCGCGTGACCATGGTATCCGTCATTTCTACGACGGACAGGGTATTTGCCACGTGGTGTTGTCGCAGCAAGGGCATGTGCGGCCTGGCCTATTTGCGGTCGGCGGCGATTCGCATTCGTCCACCGGAGGTGCGTTTGGCGCCTATATGTTCGGCGTCGGCGCGACGGAAATGTTAGGCGTGGTGGTGACCGGCGAAATCTGGCTCAAAGTACCGCATACCCTGCTGCTGCAATGGGATGGTCGCTTTAGCGATGGGGTCTGTGCCAAGGACGTGATGTTGTATCTGTGCGCGCGGTTCGGTATGAATGGGGGACAATATCAAGCCGTTGAATATGCCGGTGAGGCGGTGCGGCATATGGAGATGCAAGAACGCATGACGCTGGCCAATATGACGGCGGAATTCGGCGGGCAAGTCGGTTTGGTGGCGGCGGATGAAATCACCCGAGCCTACCTGAGAAATGCCGGCGCGGGCGACGTCGACATCGAAGATTGGCATTCCGATGAGGGGGCCGCCTATCTTGCACGGCATCGTTTCGATGCCGACGTTCTGACGCCGCAAGTGGCAGCACCCTTCAGTCCCGCAAATTCGGCCAATGTGACGGAGTATAGCGAGACCATAGACATTGCTTATATCGGCGCTTGTACCGGCGCCAAGCTGGTCGATTTACGCGCAGCCGCACGCGTTTTACGGGGGCGGCGTGTCGCACCGAGCACTCAGTTGCTGGTGGCGCCCGCCTCGCAGCAGGATCTGCGACAGGCCACGGAAGAAGGTGTGTTGCGCACACTGATCGATGCCGGTGCACGGATTTTGCCGACGGCCTGCGGCGTCTGTGCGGGGTATGGCGCCGATCGCTTCGCCGAGCATACTCGGGTTATTTCTACTACTGCTCGCAATTTCAAAGGGCGCATGGGTGTCGCGTCGAGCCAGGTGTTTTTGGGTTCGCCCTATACCGTGGCTGCAAGCGCGCTAGCCGGAAGAATTGCCGATCCCAGGGAGGTTCTGTCGTGAGCGGCCGTGTTTGGCGACTGGGCGGCGACATCGATACGGATGTGTTGGCTCCCGGTGAATATATGAAATTCGATATCCAAGTTATTTCTTCGCATTGCTTAGAATCTGTGAGACCCGATTTTGTTCGCGATGTTAAGCCTGGCGACGTGATTGTGGCCGGGCAAAATTTCGGCATAGGTTCATCTCGGGAGCAGGCTCCTCAAGCATTGAAGTATTTAGGTATTGCGGCTGTTATCGCACCATCGTTTGCCGGTCTATTTTATCGCAATGCCCTTAATTTGGGCTTGCCGGTGCTGGTTTGCGACGTGGCCGCGGAGATCGCGGACGGCGAGCGTATCGATGTCGATCCGGCGGGTGGCAACTTGACGCTTCGAGCGCCGACTCGCCGCTTGCGTTGTGAGCCATTGCCCTCGTTTTTACTGGAAATGGTGCGCTCAGGTGGCTTGATGCCCTATCTTGAAAAGCGCATGAGAACTTCGACCCAAATTTAAAAGAGCTTTGAATCCCTGACTATTCGAGGCAGGGAGGGCATAGTGCACGGAAGCACGTGCTTGTCTATCCCGACGCCAGCCTTGTTATCGGTTTAACAATGCTTGCATTTCGAAATTGCTGACATGATACTTTTTACGAGAACGCGCCATTGAGCAAAGGCCTATCTATGTCGTCCATACCGCGCTACGCCATAGAGCGCGCACTGCACAAGCGCAAGCGTCTGGCGGTATTTAGTCGATTCGAAGCCAAGTGTACAGCCTTGCTGGTCATCGACATGCAATGCTATTACCGCGATGGCATGCCCGGTATGCTCGACATCGTGCCCGCTATCAATTTGCTGGCGAATACATTGCGCACGCGTGGCGCCAGGGTGATCTGGATATTGAATACGCTGGAGCGCGACGGGGTGGATCTTTGGCCCGAGTATCACCAGAATTTTTTCACGCCGGAGCATGCCGAATGCCATCGCGCCGCGTTGGCTTCGGGTGCGCCCAAGCATGCGCTTTTGCCCGAACTAGCGGTTAGGTCGGATGATCTGCGTTTGGAAAAAATCCGCTTTTCCGCGCTGACCCCGGGTTCGTCGAGGTTGTCTGAGGTGCTGATCGAGCAGGGCATCGAAAACTTGGTGATTACTGGCGTGGCGACCAACGTTTGCTGCGAATCCACGGCTCGCGACGCCATGATGCAAGGTTGGCGCGTAGCCGTGGTGGAGGACGCAATGGCGGCGTTGTCCAATAGCGATCATGCCGCGGGCCTGGCCACGCTGCTTTCATGTTTTTCCGATGTACGCAGTACCGACGAGGTGATCGAACAACTTGTCGTGGGCTGAGCGTGCTGAGTCGAGCCGCGCTCAGCCCGCAGGGCGAAGGGCCGCGCGCGCCGCTTGCGCCGATGTCATGGTTTTATATCTTGGTGTTAATTTTATTCAGGAGTATCCACATGTCTTTATCGAAAACCTTGTTTCTCACGGTCGATTTTATTAACGATATCGTTCACCCTGAAGGCAAGATACCGAGTTGTGCCGCCATGGTGGCCGAGTATGGCGTGATCGAGCGAACCAATCGAGGGTTGGCTTGGGTGCGCGAGCAAGGCGCACAGGTGGCGCACGTGAAGGTCGGCTTTCAAGCCGGCTATGCAAATTGCCCTAGTAGCTCACCTATTTTCGGCAAAGCACAGCAGTTCGGGGCGTTGGCGCTGGGAAGCTGGGGCACTGAATTTCATGATGCGCTTGAGGTTCAAGCCGGCGAAATGATCATCGTGAAATCGCGTATTGGAGTGTTTTATAACACCGCGTTGGAAACCCTGTTACGTGCCAAGCAAATCGAACATCTGATACTGGCCGGTGTGTCAACCAATCATGCGATCGAATCGGCCGCGCGTGACGCCCACGACCGAGACTATCGGGTCACGGTCCTGTCCGATTGTTGTGCGACGGCCAATCTGGAGATTCATCAGCAGACGCTTGCGGGTGTGATGTCCCATGTGGCGGAAATTCGCGCGCTCGATGCACTGATGGCATCTTGAATAATTCGTCATACGCAGCGCGTATCGAAGGCGCAATTCGGCGCCTGTTCGATCTGCCGCAATGCGGCCGTACCGCGCTGGTCACGCTACCGGCGATCGGTCTGTATTTGTACAGCGGCGATCTGTATGTGCTGAAAGCCGCGATGATCAGTGTTTACCTACTGATCGTCACGGAAAGCATACGGCCTTCAGGTCTTCTGTTGTTGCTGCATGCGGCTGTGATTGCCTTGTCGATCGGGCTGTTTTGCCTGACATTTTCCAAGCCTTGGTTGTTTGTGCCGTTGTGTGCAAGCTACGCCGCCATCACACATAGTGTCGCGCGCTGGGGGGAGGGTTGGCGCGCGATCAGCGTATTCAGCTTTATTCCGGCGCTCTATCTGGGTTGCGAACTGAACGCTACGCCGAATATAACGGCCGCCTATTACCACGTGTTGCAGTATTACCCCGTCGCCGTGATCCCCGTGATGTTGGTCTCGTTCGGCCGCTTATATTGCTTGCGCGATTGCAGTTGGCTTGAAGCGTTGCGTGAATATTGCCGTGTCGGTCAGATTTTGCCGCGGCAGCCGGTGACGGCTGAGATCGAGCGCTTGAGTATCGATGGCGCGACGATTCGCGCCCTTGCGGTGTTCCTTGCCGCGGCAATGGTAGAGCAATTTCATTTGGATGCAGGCGAGTGGATTATCTGGTCGGCCGCCAGCGTCTCCACCGGCGCGATGGTTTCGACCCGGAGCAAGCACTACGACCGTCTTTTCGGAGTGCTGGTCGGTGTGTCGCTGGGCTTGAGCGTCTCGCGGTGGGTGCCGGCCAGCGATGCGCTTTACGGACTGGCCATCCTGGGCATATCGGTGTCTATCGCGACGGTGCGTGACTACCGTCTGGCCTTTTCAATCCGCTGCTTCTTATGCGTGGTGTCGGCGGCGGCCCTTGGGCAGAGCTCCGCTGTCGGCTGGTTGCGCCTCTCCAATGTCGTCTTGGGTGGCATCATGGGCATGGCGGCGATGTATTTGTATCACTTGATCACCCGTATGCGGCGTTCCGATCTGGAGTAATGCCGCTTCGAGCTCAGGTCGGTTTCGATCATACTTCGCTTATCCCGAATGGGTGACGAATCATCTATCATTCAGCCTATGGAAAGCCTACTTAGAAAACTCGATCTGACCTCACTGCGGCTGTTTGTTGCAGTGTGTCAGGAAAAAAATATCGCGCGCGCGGCCGAGCGCGAGTTCATCGTGCCGTCCGCGGTCAGCCGGCGTATCTCTGAAATCGAGGCCATGGTCGGCCTGCCTGTGATTCAGCGGCATCAGCGCGGCATCACGGTCACGCCGGTTGGCGAAACCATTTTGCGCCATGCGCAAGTTATTTTGGGGCAGATCGAAGCGCTGGGCGTTGAGCTGTCGCAATTCAATTCGGGAGCGAAAGGCACGGTGCGCGTGGTCGCGAATTTGTCATCCATCGTGCAATTCCTGCCGGAAGATGTGGCGGCTTTTTCGCGTTTTTTCCCCGATGTCGCCATCGAACTAGAAGAACAGAGCAGCGCCGAAGTGCTTAAAACAGTCGAGGAGCGCAATGCCGATGTCGGTATTTGCAACGCGATAGCCGGGATCGAGCATTTCGAGCATCTGCCTTATCGCTCCGACCGCCTGTTTGCGATGCTGCCGCTGAATCACCCGCGGCCGGCCGGCGCCCCCGTGTGCCTGGCCGACTTGCTGGATGAGAATTTTATCGCTTTGCGCGATGGCAGCGCGCTCACTCAGTTGTTGGCACAGGAAGTAGCGCATCTGGGCAGCAAGATGAATATCCGCATTCGGGTCAGCAGCCTCGATGCGCTATGTCGCATGGTGCATGTGGGTCTGGGTTTGGCCATCGTGCCCGAGCATGTCGGCGAGCTGTACGTGAATACCTTGGATGTTAAATTATTGCCGTTGACCGATCCCTGGGCCTTGCGGCATCTGTTTTTGGTGTTCAGGGCGCGCGATCAGATCAACGCGAGCGCCAACACCTTGATCGACTTCCTGTCCGTGCAGCGCTAGGGACGTGCGCCGGGCTAAACGCCGCAATAGCGGCCTTGCTACCCGGCAGATCGGCTGATTTACGGGGTGATGTAGGACCAGTCCTATGACGGATGCCGGATTCGAGACGGCAAGCATGCCGACATAGCACTTCAGCGGTCAAGCTTGCGCCTTTATATTGGCGTCAGGAGGCTGCAATGGACCATGCAATTCGCTTTACCGGCCGGGTGCTTTACCTGAGCCAGGACCCTGAACGGATTCGTGCGCAACTGAGGGGAGCATCATTGACGCTGGCGCAGGCCGGCGCCTTGCGCGACGATGTGTCGACCGACGAGATTACGCCGGTGACGGTGATGCTGACCTATGACGAGCGCTTGGGCCAATATCCCTATGTTGGCTTCAAAGCCGGTGGCGAGCTGCCGATAGGTGAACATGCCGTGAAGCGCGGCGGTTTTCAGATCACGGTGGCGGGCAAGCGCTACGGTAAAGGTTCGTCGCGCGAATCCAGCCCTTTGGCGGAATTGTCGGCCGGCATCCAGTTGATTATTGCCGAGAGCTTTGAGCGCATCTATCAGCAAAACTGCGACAACATCGGCATTCTGACCAGTACCGATTTTTCTATTCTGGATCGCGTGTCGGCAGGTGAGGCGATTCCTATAGAAGTCTTTCTGGAGGGGCGCGATGCGCTGACCCAGCAAGTGATACGCAGCGGCGGTTTGTTGAACTATAGCCGCCAGGTAGACTGGCCGGCACCATCTCACGCATCCAGGCCAACCGCCGACACGGGCGGCAACGCACCCAAAACCCTGGTCGAAAAAATCATCGAGCGTCATTTGCACGCGGGTTTTGCTTCCGCCGAGCCCGGCCAAGGCGTGTTTATCGCCGCCGACTGGCGCTTTAGCCACGACTACTTTACCGGCATGTGCGCGCATTTGATGCATAAAGCCTTCGGCAAACCCGCGACCTTATATGCGCCCGACCATATCGTCGCCTTCCAGGATCACCTGGTGCTCGCCGCGCAAAGTGTGCCGCATGTGCAAGGTGGCTTGTTGCCCGGTATCGCCAATTTGACACGCGGCCATACCGATTTCTCGCACGGCTATCCGGTGCGGGTGCATGGCGCCTTGACCGATACCCTGGGCTCGGAAGGGATCTGCCATGCCTTGATGGCCGAGCAATACGCCTTGCCCGGGCAGGTCGTTGTCGGCACCGATTCGCATACCCCGCATTCGGGGGCCCTCGGTTGCCTGGCCTTCGGCGCGGGCGCCACAGACATCGCCAATAGTTGGGTCACCGGCTACATTCGCTGCAAAGTGCCGCAAACCTTGCGCATCGAACTCGACGGCGTGTTGCGCCCAGGCGTCACGGCCAAAGACGTGGTGCTGCATTTGTTGCACCTGGACGCGATTCGCGGTGGCGGCGCGATCGGCAAAGTATTCGAGTATGGCGGCAGCGCTGTACGCGCGATGTCGGTCGATGAACGCGCCACGTTGACCAATATGGTGGCCGAATTGGGCGGCTTTACGGGTATTGTCGAGCCCGACGATAAAACCGTCGCCTTCCTGCGGCAGCGCCGCGGCGTTGATTTCGAACTGCAGGATTGGATGAAAAGCGATGCCGACGCGGTCTATCAAGATGTGATTCGCATCGATGCGGCAGCGCTCTCGCCGATGCTCGCGCGGCCCGGCGACCCGGGTAATGGCGTAGCGGCCAGTGAGCTGCTCGACGAGGTGGCTATCGATATCGCTTACGGCGGCTCGTGTACGGCCGGTAAACGCGAAGACTTCGATTTTTATCACCAGGTCTTGCACTGGGGGCTTGAGCATGGTTTGTCGGTAGCGCCGGGTACGCGGCTCTATCTGCAATTCGGCACCCTGGCCGTGCGGCGCTATTGCGAAGAGCAGGGCTATTTGCCAGTCTTCGAGCGCGCCGGCGCGCAGTTGGTGATGCCGGGCTGCGGGTCGTGCGCAAACTGCGGCCCGGGTCAATCGACGCGCAGCGACGAAGTGACGATCAGCGCCATTAACCGGAATTTCCCCGGGCGCTCCGGGCCCGGCAATGTGTGGCTGGCCAGCCCATGGACCGTGGCCGCCAGTGCCTTGCTCGGAAAGATCACGACATTCGACGCGTTGCAGCAACAGTACGTCTGAACTGAATCGATAGGAATTCTTAAGATGAATACGCCCCGCACCTTATATGAAAAACTTTGGCAAGCGCATGTGGTGCATGTCGAAGATGACGGCACCGCAGTGTTGTATATCGACCGCCATATGCTCAACGAGGTCAGTAGCCCGCAGGCCTTTGAAGGTGTGCGGCTGGCCGGGCGCACAATTTGGCGTGCAGCTTCCGCAGTCGGCGTGTCGGATCATAATGTGCCGACAACGCTGCGCAGCCAGGGCATCGCCGACCCGACCTCGCGCTTGCAAGTCGAAACGCTCGATGCGAATTGCGACGCCGCCGGCATCTTGCAGTTCAAGATGAACGATACGCGGCAAGGTATCGAACATGTGGTCGGACCCGAGCAAGGGCTGACCTTGCCGGGCATGACCATCGTCTGCGGCGATTCGCATACCTCCACCCATGGCGCGTTCGGTGCGCTCGCGTTTGGCATCGGCACCTCGGAAGTCGAGCATGTGCTGGCCACCCAGACTCTGTTGCAAAAGCAAAGCCGCACCTTGCAGGTCTGGGTCGACGGCAGCTTGCCCCTGGGATGCACGGCCAAAGATCTGGTGCTGGCCATCATCGGCCAAATCGGCACCGCGGGCGGCACCGGTTATGCGATCGAATTTGCCGGGCCTGCGATCCGAGCCTTGTCGATGGAAGGACGCATGACGGTCTGCAATATGGCCATTGAAGCCGGTGCGCGCGCCGGTATGATTGCCGTCGACCAGACCACGCTCGATTATCTGAAAGATCGGCCTTATGCACCGCAAAGCGCGGAATGGGAGCAGGCAGAAGCGTATTGGCGCAGCTTGCAATCGGACCCCGGTGCGATCTTCGATCAGGTCGTCAAGCTCGACGCCGCCTTGCTGCAACCCCAGGTGACATGGGGCACTTCGCCGGAAATGGTGACAACCATCGACGGCTGTGTGCCCGATCCGGCGCAGCAGACCGACCCGGTAAAACGTGAAGCCCAGACCCGCGCGCTGCACTATATGGGACTGAATGCGAATACGCCGATGACCAGTATCGCACTCGATAAGGTGTTTATCGGGTCCTGCACCAATTCCCGCATCGAAGACTTGCGTGCCGCGGCTGCCGTAGTCGATCACCTAGGCGGACGGGTGGCTGCAAATATCAAGCTGGCGATGGTTGTGCCGGGATCAGGATTGGTCAAGGCACAGGCCGAACATGAAGGGCTCGATAAAATTTTTATCGCCGCCGGCTTTGAATGGCGCGATGCCGGATGTTCGATGTGCATGGCCATGAATGCCGATCGGCTGGAGCCCGGCGAGCGTTGCGCATCGACTTCGAATCGCAATTTCGAAGGGCGTCAGGGGACCGGCGGGCGCACTCACTTGCTGAGCCCGGCGATGGCCGCGGCGGCTGCCATGAAAGGCCATTTTGTCGATGTTCGTACACTCGCCTGAACACGTCTTTTAATGAGATCAGATCATGGATAAATTCGTAGTACATACCGGCAAGGTTGTGCCGCTTGATCGTGAAAACGTCGACACCGACGCGATCATCCCCAAGCAATTCTTGAAATCGATCAAGCGCACGGGTTTCGGTGAAAATCTGTTCGATGAGTGGCGCTATCTCGATCATGGTGAGCCGGGGCAAGATTGCACCCATCGGC
>Ga0302178_10000269_pt1 | contig 48662 bp, 41 predicted proteins | sample I_Palsa_E1_3_FD_198790 | JGI IMG/M metagenome (GOLD analysis project Ga0302178, IMG submission 198790) | Peat permafrost microbial communities from Stordalen Mire near Abisko, Sweden - I_Palsa_E1_3 | ecosystem: Environmental > Terrestrial > Soil > Palsa > Peat permafrost | place: Sweden...
TCCCCGGATTCACCACGTTGGCGCGGAGCACTCGCGGAGCACTGGCGGGGCACTGGTGGGGCACTCGCGGAGCATTGGTGGGGGTGGTAGGGCTGGTGGGGGGCTACTGGCCGGTGCCGGGGCGGAGGCGGCGGCGGTCGTCGGGCAGCCGCTCGGTGGCGCCGGAGGCATCGAGGTACTCAAGCAGCGGGATCGCTACCCGTCTGGTCGTGCCCAGCGCCTGCCGTGCCTGCGCCGTAGTGAACGGCTGCGGCAGCCGGGCGAGAACGCGGGCAGCCAGCGCCGCGGCGTCCGGGCCAAGCACGATCTGGTCGCTGACCCGCAGCAGCAGCCCGGCCCGCTGTGCCGCGGCGATCGCCCGGGCGCCGAGACCGAGCTCACGGAGCCGGTCAGCCTCCGGGGCCAGGAACGGCGCGGCGCTCAGGTCGGCGCGCACCGCCCGCACCGCCGCCGCTACCGGTGCCGGCAGGCCGGAGCCGGGCGGCCCCGCAGCGTGCCCCGCGACTTTGATCATGCCGTCGCTGAGCACGAGCGGCGGCCGGGCGAGCGCCTCGACCAGGCGTCGGTCAGGCACGCCGATCGTGGCCCTGGCCGCCTCGGCCGGCATTCCTGGTGCCAGCGGATCGGCTGCGGCATGAGCGGAGACGGCCTCGGCGAGGCGCCGCTTCAGGCTGAGCCAGTGGACCGGATCGGCGAGCCACTCGCCGGCGACGGGGGCGGGCTGGTCGTGCACGCCCATCGCGTGCAGGTCGGCGGCCCGCAGCAGGCCGTGCCGCTGGAGCAGGTCAGCGGCGGCTGGCCGCTCCGGCCAGGTACCGAGCTGCGCTGCCGCCGCGGCAGCAGCGCCGCGGCCGCCCAGCGGCGGCGGCGCCACGTCAAGGATGGTCGCGCCCACGACCGACGGATGCCCGTCCGCCCGCGAGGCGGCGCCGGGGTCGCGCAGCAGGACGCGATCGCCCACGTGCAGCGGCAGCGGCTCGCGCAGCGTGAGCCTGGCGATCACGTCGCCGAGGACGCGCACCCTGGCCAGCATCCTGGCCGACCCGATGTGCAGCATCAGTTCCCGCGGCAGCCGCGGCGCCTGGCCGCGGACGGCGGGCCGGACAGGGCCGGACAGCCGGGCGTCGACCACATCGGTCAGTGTCCAGCGGCCGCCCTCCACCAGCGCCATCCCCCGGGCAACCCCGTATCGGCCGGCGCCGCTCCGGCTGGCATTGCCCCGGCTGGCTTGGGCCGGGCTGGCATGGGCCGGGCTGGCATGGGCCGGGCTGGCACCGGTCCGGCTGGTGCTAACCGGGCCAGCGCCGCGCAGGTTGAGCGCGACCCTGGCAACCCCGCTGGCGCGGGCCACGGGCATGCCGAGCGACTGGATCCCGCGGACCCGGACCGGCCGCATCGAGGGGGCCAGCCGCAGCTCCTGGCCGGCCTGGACAGTGCCGGACGGCAATGTGCCCGTGATCACCGTTCCGCTGCCGGTGATGCTGAACGCGCGGTCGACCCAGAGCCGCACGGCCGCATCAGGATCGGGCCTGGGCAGCGCACCGGCCATCCTGGTCAGCCCGGCGAGCAGTTGCGGCAGCCCTTCGCCGGTGACCGCGCTGACGGCGACCGGCTCCACCGTGCCCAGGCTGGTCGCGGCGATCTCGGCGGCGGCCTGTGCGAGCGCCGGGCCGGGGTCGGCAAGATCGCAGCGGGTGACGGCAAGCAGGCCGTGCCGGATGCCCAGGGCGTCGAGCACGGCGAGATGCTCGGCCGACTGCGGCATCCAGCCCTCGTCCGCCGCCACAACGAAGAGCACGCCGGGGACCGGGCCGACGCCGGCCAGCATGTTCGGCACGAAGCGCTCGTGCCCGGGCACGTCGACGAACGCCAGCCGTTCCCCGGATGGCAGGGTCAGCCAGGCGAAGCCCAGGTCGATGGTCATGCCGCGCCTGCGCTCTTCCGCCCAGCGGTCGGGTTCCATCCCGGTGAGCGCCCTGACCAGCGCCGATTTGCCGTGGTCCACGTGCCCGGCGGTGGCGATGACCTGCACGGCCCGCTACCCGGCCGCGGCGATGACCGCGCCGGTCAGCGGCTCGTCATCGGCGGCCGCCACGCCGCGCAGGTCGAGCAGCAGCCGCCCGTCGGCCATCCGGCCGACCACTGCCGCCGCCCTGCCGTTGCGCACCGCCGCACCTGCCCGCAGCCGCGGCGCCAGCCCGGCGGGCAGGCTGACCGCCGCGCTCGGCAGCACGACTCCGGGTCCGCCACCAGCGCCGACAGCTGCCTCGCTCGGCACCGCACGGGAGTCGATGCCGGCTGAGACCAGCGCCGCTGATATCCGTTCTGCCCGTATGGTGAGCGTTGCCTGCCGGGCGTCCAGCGCTTCAGCGACGGGTGCCGGCGGCCCGGCGAGGGTCGCCTCCAGCGCCGCGATCGTCAGCTTGTCCACTCGCAGCGCCCGCGCCAGGGGGTGCCTGGCCAGCCGCCTGACCAGCTCGGCGCGGCCGAGCAGCAGGCCGGCCTGCGGGCCGCCGAGCAGCTTGTCGCCGCTGGCAGTGACCAGGTCGGCCCCGGCCAGCAGCCAGGATTCGGCATCGGGCTCGTCCGGCAGCAGCGGGTGCGCGGCGAGCAGCCCGGAGCCGATGTCGCCGACGACGGGCACGCCGAGCCCGGTCAGCTCGGCGATGCCGGGCCGGGCCGTGAACCCCTCGATCCGGTAGTTGGACGGGTGCACCTTGAGCACGAACCCGGTGTCCGGCCCGACTGCGGCCGCGTAGTCGGCCGCAGTCGTCCGGTTGGTCGTGCCTACCTCGCGGATCCTGGCACCGGTCGACTCGATCAGGTCCGGCAGGCGGAAGCCGTCACCGATCTCGATCATCTCGCCGCGGCTGATCACGATTTCGCGCCCGGCCGCCAGCACGGTCGCGGCCAGCACCAGCGCCGCCGCGTTGTTGTTGACCACAGCCGCGGCCCCGGCCGCGGGAACGGCCCTGGCCAGCGCCTCAAGCGCGCCCCTGCCGCGGCGCCCCCTGGCGCCCGCGGCCAGGTCGAACTCCAGGTCGGTGCAGCCGGCGGCGGCCAGCACCGCGTCCCTGGCCGCGGCGGACAGCGGTGCCCGGCCGAGGTTGGTGTGCAGCAGCACGCCGGTGGCATTGATGACGGGGGTCAGCGTGGCGGCCCGGGCCGGCAGCGCGGTCACCGCCGCGTCGGCCACCGCCGCGGCGGCGATGCTGCCGGAGCGGGCCTGCTCCTGCGCCTGCCTGACGGCGGCCAGCACCAGCGCGCGGCCGAGCCGCTGCTGCGCGGCGGCGAGTCGCGGATCCGCGAGCACCGCATCGGTGCGCGGCACGAGCCGGCGGGCATCCACGAGGGCGACCATACCCGCGCGGGCACCAGCGCGGCGAGGGCCGGTCCATTCCTGGGGCTGCCGTTTGACTGCGCTCTGCATAGTGTGGCGCCCGCGGGGTACCCGTCCTGTGCCAGTCTTAACCCTCCACTAACGAAGGATGTGAGGTCGTGACTGGGACAACGCGGATTCCGCGGACCCGCGGCGCGCTGAGCGGGCTGCTGCTGATCCTGCTGGGCGCCTGGGGTGCCCTGATTCCCTTCGTCGGCCCGTACTTTCACTATGCCTATACGCCGGACAAGGCCTGGGCGTACACGACGGGCAGGCTGTGGCTGGAGATCCTGCCCGGCGTCGCGGCGGTGCTCGGCGGGTTCATTGTCATGACGAGCGCGCGACGGCCGCTGGCGCTGCTCGGGGCGTTCGTGGCGGCGCTCGGCGGTGCCTGGTTCGTGACCGGCAACCTGGTGAGCTCGCTCTGGAACCACGGCCTGCCCGAGGCCGGGATCCCGGTCGGCTCCAACATCACCCGGCTGGCGATTGAGGAACTCGGCTTCTTCACTGGCCTGGGCGTGATCATCGTCTTCTTCGCGGCCCTGGCCCTCGGCCGGTTCGCGGTGGTCGGGGTCAAGGACGCGGCGCTGGCTGACCGGGCCAGCGGCCAGGCAGCGGTCGGCGGCTTCGTCGGCGAGCAGCCTGTTCCCGCATCGCCGGCCTCGCCGTCATCCGCCGGCGATTCGTTCCCGCCTCAGGATGAGAGCCTCCAGCCGGCCGGCACCGCCTTTCCGGCCGGGCAGGGGCAGTCCCCGGCGGTCACCACCGGCCAGGCCCCGGCTGCGGAGAGCCGGTTCCCGGCGGAGCGTGATCCGTTCACCCCGGCGGAGCGTGATCCGTTCACCCCGGCATCCGGGTCATCCCCGTCGGCGTCCGGGCAGTTCCCGCCCGCGCCGTCCGGCGGCACCACCGGCAGCGGGGAATAGCGGCGTGGCTGGCTGGGCGCGGCCGGTCAGCGTACATACAGAGCGTCGATGACGTCGGCGTACTTGGCATGAACGACGCGGCGCTTGAGTTTCAGGGTGGGCGTCAGCTCTTCACTTTCCGCGGTCCATTCCACCGGCAGCAGCCGCCATGCTTTTACCTGCTGCACGCGGGCAAGCCGGGTATTTGCCGCCGCGACGGCTTCCCCGACGGCGGCGAGGACCGCCGGGTCGTCGGCCAGCGCGGCCATAGCCCCCGCGTCGATCCCGTGCGCCCTGGCCCAGGCGGGCGCGACGTCACCGTCCAGGGTGAGCAGCGCCACCACGTACGGGCGCTGGTCACCGAACGCAAGCGCCTGGCCCACCAGCGGGTGCGAGACGAGCAGGTTCTCGATCGCGGCCGGGGAGATGTTCTCGCCGCCGGAAGTGATGATCAGTTCCTTCTTGCGATCCACCACGGACAGGAACCCGTCGCCGTCCAGTGACCCGATGTCGCCGGTGTGCAGCCAGCCGTCGGAGTCGATCAGGTCAGCCGTCATTTCCGGCAGGTTGAGATAGCCGGGCGAGTTGAGCGGGCCGCGCACCAGGATCTCGCCGTCATCGGCGACCCTGACCTCCATGCCGGGTACCGCCTGCCCGACCGTGCCCAGCTTGAAAGCGTCCGGGGTGTTAGTGGTGAACGCGCCCGTCGTCTCCGTCATCCCGTACACGTCCAGGATCCGCATGCCGAGCCCGGCGAAGAAGTCACCGACGTCGGGCGGCAGCGGCGCCGCCGCGCTGACCACGACCTCGGCATCGCCCAGCCCGAGCAGCGAGCGGATCGGCCGCAGCACGGTTTCCTCCGCCGCGCCGAACTCGGCGGCCAGCCCGTCCGGGGTGCGGCGGCCGTACTGGCAGCTCTGCACGTACCGCAGGCCGGTATCCATGGCCGCCGCCACGGCGGCGCGCCTGCCCTCGTCCTGCTCGGCGGTGAGCAGGGCCTGGAGGCCGGCCTGGATCTTCTCCCATACCCTGGGCACGCCGAAGAACGCCGTCGGCTTCACCTCGCCGATGCAGGCGACGAGCTCGGTTGCCGGGTTGTGGCAGAAGTAGGTATGCCCTGCGTTATAGACCGCCAGGTAGAGGGTGAACATCCGCTCGGCGATGTGCGCGAGCGGCAGGTAGGACACCCACCGGACATGCGGCCGGGAGCTGCCGGACTCGGTGGCGGTGACGAGCTCGTACAGGATGCTGGCATGGGTGATGACCACGCCCTTGGGGGTGCCGGTCGTGCCCGATGTATAGAGCAGGGTTGCCGGGTCGGCCGGGCGGACGCCCGCGACCCGGCCGGCCACCTCGTCCGGCGCGGCGGCCAGCCGCGCGGCCCCCATCGCGGCGAAGTCCTGCCAGCTCAGGTAGAGATCCCCGGCCGGGCACGCGGCCGCATCCCGCACGATGACCCTCTTCAGCCCGGGCAGCCCGGCCAGCACCGGCTGCCACCTGGCCAGCTCGCCCGCGCCGTCAAGCACGACGATTCGCGCGTCGCAGTCGGCCGCCACGTAGCGGATCTGGTCGGCCGCGAGCGTGGCGTAGACGGTCACCGGCACTCCCCCGGCGTGCATGGCGCCAAGGTCGGCAAGCACGTGCTCAACCCTGTTCGCCATCATCAGCGCGACCCGCTCGCCGGGCTGCAGCCCGAGGGCAGCGAACCCGGCCGCCAGCTGCAGTGCCTGCTCCCGGGTCTGCCGCCAGGTGATCGTCTGCCACGGGCCGCCGTCCCGGTCGGAGTACGCGGGCCGGTCGCCGAAGGCGTCCGCCGTGGCGAGCAGCTGGTCGCAGAGCGTCCGGCCCTCAGCGGCCTTCTCCAGCGCCGCCCGCTGCCGCAGGACCTCATCTGTCACCGTGCACCTCCGCCGGACTCGCCCGCGTCATCAGAATGGAAATACCGCCGTAACGCATGTGACCACGCCACCGGCGATGCCGCAAGACGGCGTTGCCCGGACGGGGCATGCCAGCCTGGCTGGCGGGGCGGATGGGACCGGCGGGCAAGGGCTGCTGGGCGCCAGCCGGGCTGACGGCTCAGGCGCCGCCGCGCTGGGCGGCGACGACGTACCTGGGGTCACGGGCCGAGGCAACGCCAGCGCGCAGCACGGCGAACTTGGCGCACACCCCGCCGGCGGTGAGCAGCGCTGCCGCGGCTCCGGCCGCGATCCGGCTGCGGCGGGCCGCGAGCGTCGCGGCAGCCCCGCCGATCGTGAGGAAACGTGCCGTCCGCAGCAGGTTGCCGGAGTTGCCCTGGCGGTACGGCTCGCCGGACAGGCCGTGCAGGCGCTCGAGCCCGAAACCGGCCGCGCTCTCCATCACGGCGCCGGCCAGCGCGAGCCGCCGCGCGGCGTCGAAATCGGTCCGGTCGGCCCGGCACGCGCTGACCGCCAGGCCGCCCGCGCCGGCCGCCGTCATCGCGCCGCCGGCGAACAGCAGCGGCAGCTCCCGGTAGGCGGTGTGCCAGGCCGGGACCGCGGTGTTGGCGAGCAGCACGCCCGGGTAGGTGGCGAGCAGCGGCCCGGTGACGCTGGCCGCGAGGCCCGCCGCCGCGCCGAGCACGGGCAGCTGGCCGGTGACCTCGCTCGCCGCCGCGGCCGAGACGAGGCCGGAGTGCGCCGCGAGAATCCAGGAACCCATGCTCATCGGCGACGTCGGCTTGGCCACCCGCAGCATGTTCACGAAGCGCTCGGGCCTGCCGAGCTCGGCAGTGAGGAAGCCGGCCCCGCCGTAGGCGGCCGCCGCGGCGATCAGCCGTCCGGAGCGCGCGAGCGCGGGCCGCCTGGTCGCGGCCGCGGCCGCCGCCAGCACCGCCGCGGCACCGGACAGCTCGCCGAGGAACAGGTAGGCGGGCAGGTGCGGTTCCTTCCACCGGGTCACCTTGAGAATCGGCCGCCCGTAGTACGACCTGAACTCGGCCTCGGGAACCTGCCGTTCCTCGCTCACGGGCGCCGCCCGGCGAAGGCGGCGGCCACGCCGGCCACCAGCAGGGCAGCCGCTCCCCCGGCCCATTTCCACATGGCGGGCAGGTCCTTCGTCGTCACGACCGGATTCGGCGGCAGGCCGTAGACCTCGGGCTCATCGAGCAGCAGGAAGAACGCGCCCGCGCCGCCGATGCCGTCGTCCGGGTCGGCCCCGTACAGCCTGGCGTCGGTGACGCCGCTGGCATGCAGCTCCTGCACCCGGGCGGCGGCAGTAACCCGCAGCTCATCCAGCGGGCCGAACTGGATCGAGTCAGTGGGGCAGGCCTTCGCGCAGGCAGGCTCCATCCCGCCGCGCAGCCGGTCGTAGCACATGGTGCACTTCCAGGCCCGGCCGTCATCCTCCCGCCGGTCGATGACACCGAACGGGCAGGCGGACACGCAGTAGGCGCAGCCATTGCAGACGTCCGACTGCACGATCACGGTGCCGAACTCGGTGCGCACCAGCGCGCCGGTCGGGCACACGTCCAGGCACGCCGCATGGGTGCAGTGCTTGCACACGTCGGAGGCCATCAGCCAGCGGGTGGCGGGCGCCACGCTGTCCGGCGAGGCCAGGCCGGCCAGGGCCGGCCCGAGCACGTCGGCCGGCGAGAGCCCGCCGGCGGCGGGCGCGCCGGCATCCAGCGGCCCCTGCTCGATGAAGGCGACATGCCGCCAGCTGCTGGCGCCGAGCGCGCTGGTGTTGTCGTAGGACTCGCCGGACAGCTTCAGCACGCCCGCGTCCGGGTCGGGCAGCGCGTTCCACTCCTTGCAGGCCACCTCGCAGGCCTTGCAGCCGATGCACACGCTGGTGTCGGTGAAGAAGCCGACCCGCGGCGGGTGCTCCGCGTAGCCGGCCTCGCCGGACACATCATCGAGCCTGCCGTACAGGCGGCTGGCGACGGACGCCTGATACTTCACCGGTCCTCCTCCAGGCCGGCCTCGCGCCGGTACCGCATGACCAGGTCGGTGAGCGCGGGACCGCGCGGCCGCCGGCCAGGCTTGACGTCGCAGGTCGCGACCTTGCTCTCCTGGATGAACACGTTCGGGTCCACGACGAACGGCAGCAGGTCGTTAACCGTGTCGCCGGTCACCATTCCCTCGCTGCCCCAGTGGTAGGGCAGCCCTATCTGGTGTATCACGCCCTCGCCCGGGATCCGCAGCGGCCGGACCCGGCGGGTGACGAGGACCCGCGCCTCGATCGCGGCCCGGGCCGTGATAATCGTCGCCCAGCCCCCGTTCTCCAGGCCGCGCAGCGCCGCCAGCGATGGCGAGACCTCGCAGAACAGCTCGGGCTGCAGCTCGGCCAGCCGGGACAGGGTGCGGCTCATCCCGCCCGCCGTATGGTGCTCGGTGAGCCGGTAGGTCGTCACCACGAACGGGTAGACCGCGGCCCCGCCGAGCTGGTTATGAGTGGCCGGGTGGTCCGGGTACGACTTGGCGACCGGGCTGTCGTCCTGCTTGTACAGGGCGTTCACCAGCGGCGATTCGGCGGGCTCGTAATGCGTGGGCAGCGGGCCGTCGGCCAGGCCGGCGGAGACGAACAGCGCGCCCTTGCCGTCGCGCTGCATGATGAACGGGTCGGCCCCGCCGAGCGCGGCCGGGCCGGCGGCACCGGGTTCCGGGACGAAGTCCGGCGGCTTCCCGCGCTCGAAGTCCGGCACGTCGTGGCCGGTCCACTGGCCGGCCTCGGCATCCCACCAGACGTAGGCCTTCGCCTCGCTCCACGGCCGCCCGGCCGGGTCCGCCGAGGCCCGGTTGTACAGGATCCGCCGGTTGGCCGGCCACGCCCAGCCCCACTCCGGCGCGACCCACGACTGCTCGGTATGCGGCCGGCGCCGGGCGGTCTGGTTGACTCCCCCGGCGAAGCAGCCGGAGTAGATCCAGCAGCCGCAGGCGGTGGAGCCGTCGCCCTTCAGCTCGGCGAAGCCGCTGAGCAGGCGGCCGTCCGGCCCGCGGCCGTTGACCTCCTGCAGCACTGCCTCGGCTGCGGGCTCTGCCTCCTCGCCGCTCTCCGGGTACTCCCAGGTCAGGTTCAGCAGGCCGCGGTCCCGCGCCGCGGTGGAACCGGCCAGCCTGGCGCGGATCCGCTTGCCCAGGTGATACGCGAACCACAGGTCGCTGCGGGCATCGGCAGGCGGATCCAGCGCCTTGTGATGCCATTGCAGCATCCGCTGGGTGTTCGTGAAAGTCCCGCCCTTCTCCACGTGCGAGGCGGCGGGAATGAAGAAGACCTCGGTGCCGATCTGGTCGGTGCGCAGCTCCCCGGTGGCGATCTCCGGGCTGTTCTTCCAGAATGCCGCGCTCTCGATGACGGTGAGGTCGCGCACCACCAGCCAGCTCAGCTTCGCCATCGCCAGCCGCTGCAGCCGGGCGCCCGCGGACCCCACCGCCGGGTTCTGCCCCCACAGGAAATAGCCCTTGATCTTGCCCTCGATCATGTCCAGGACAGTCCGGTAGGTGCCGTGGTCACCGGAGATCCGCGGCAGCGCGCCGAAGCAGAAGTCGTTCTCGGCGGTCGCCGCGTCGCCGAACCACGCCTTGAGCAGGCTGACCAGGTAGGACCGCTTGTTCCCCCAGAACCCGGTGTCCGGGATCCTGGTCAGGTAGCGCTCCAGGCTGACGTCGTCCGGCCGCGGCATCGGCAGGTAGCCGGGCAGCAGGTCGAACAGGGTGGGGATGTCGGTGGACCCCTGGATGCTGGCGTGCCCGCGCAGCGCCAGGATGCCGCCGCCCGGCCTGCCCATGTTGCCGAGCAGCAGCTGCAGGATGGCCGCCGTCCGGATGTGCTGCACGCCGGTGGTGTGCTGGGTCCAGCCGACCGCGTAGACCCACGCCGTGGTGCGCTCCCTGCCGCTGCAGCTGACCAGCGTGGCGGCAATCCGGCTGAAATCCTGCGGGGAGATCCCGCAGGCCCGCTGCACCCGCTCGGGGGTATAGCGGGCGAAGTGCCGCTTCAGCACCTGGAACACGCAGCGCGGATGGCTGAGAGTCAGATCGCGCTCGCCGGTCGGCCGCCAGGTCGCGTTGTCGTAACTGCGGGTGGCGGGATCGTAGCCGGAGAAAAGCCCGGCGCCATCCTCGGCGTCGACGTACTCCTCGGGCAGGATGTCGGCCGCATTGGTGTAGGCGGTGACGTACTCGCGGAACTCGTGCCCGCCGGACAGCACATGGTTGATCAGCGCGCCGAGGAAGACGACGTCGCCGCCTACCCTGTTCGGCACGTGCAGGTCCGCGAGCGCGCTGGTCCTGGTGAACCGCGGGTCCACGTGGATGATGGTCGCGCCGCGCCGCTTGGCCTCGACGACCCACTGGAACGCGACCGGGTGGCATTCCGCCATGTTCGACCCGGCGATCACGATGCAGTCAGAGTTCACCAGGTCGCGGGGGAACGTGGTGGCGCCGCCGCGGCCGAAGCTGGTCCCCAGACCGGGGACGGTGGCGGAGTGTCAAATCCGGGCCTGGTTCTCGATCTGGATGGCGCCCATCGCCGTCCAGAGCTTCTTGATGAGGTAGTTCTCCTCGTTGTCCAGCGTCGCGCCGCCGAGGCTGGCGAAACCCATCGTGCGGGCGACCCGCTTGCCCTGCCAGGTCTCCTGCCAGGTCTGCTCGCGGGCGGCGACCACCCGGTCGGCGATCATGTCCATCGCCCGGTCCAGGCTGAGCGGCTCCCACTCCGCCGCGTACGGCCGCCGGTAGAGCACGGTGGTCTGGCGGCCGGGATGGGTGACAAGCTGCTTGCTGGCCGCGCCCTTGGGGCACAGCCGCCCGCGCGACACCGGCGAGTCCGGGTCGCCCTCGATCTGGGTGACCGCGTCCGTGCCATCGCGCCGGGCCACGTAGACCAGCTGCCCGCAGCCGACCGCGCAGTACGGGCAGATGGACGAGACCACCCGGTCGGCGCTCTCGGTCCTCGGCGCCGCCGCCTCGGTGCCCGGCGAGCGCGCCGCCGTGCCGCGGCCAAGCTGGTCCCGTCCGGTCAGCTGCCGGTAGACCGGCCACTTGCCGAGCCTCCCGCGCGGGTCCATGGGACTATCCAACCGACATAGCCTCGGCAGGGCAAGACGGGCACGGCGACTCGGGAGGGCACGGCGCGATGACCGGCAGGACGGCCAGGCGGCGGGTGCTGCGGATCTCGCTGCCCGGCGGCGCCGTGGCGCGGGCGGACCTGCTCGCGGCCGAGGAGCCGCTCGGGATCCGGATCGGCGGCGAGGCGTTCACGCTGACCATGCGAACACCGGGCGATGACATCGACCTGGCCGCAGGCTTCCTGGTCAGCGAGGGCGTCATCCGGTCGGCGTCCGACCTGGCCACGATCAGGATCTGCTCCGACGGGGACTGCGATCACGACGACCATGACGCCACGGGCAACGTCGCCGATGTCACGCTGAGCCCGGGAGCCGGGGTCACGGCGCTGCGCCGCAGGAACTTCCTCACGACCAGCGCCTGCGGCGTCTGCGGCAAGGCAAGCATCGACGACCTGGCTACCCGTTCTCCCTATGATCTTTTCGCTGACCAGGTGAGCATGACGCCGGCCTTGCTCGCGCAGCTGCCGGACCGGCTCCGCGAAGCCCAGCGGGTGTTCGACCGCACCGGCGGGCTGCACGCGGCCGGGCTGTTCACGGCCGACGGCGAGCTGCTGACCGTGCGCGAGGACGTGGGCAGGCACAACGCGGTGGACAAGGTCGTCGGCTGGGCGCTGCGGGAGGGGCGGCTGCCGCTGGCCGGCTGCGTGCTGCTGGTGAGCGGGCGGGCCTCGTTCGAGCTGGTGCAGAAGGCAGTGATGGCCGGCCTCCCGGTGCTCGCGGCGGTGTCCGCGCCGTCGTCGCTGGCCGCCGAGCTGGCCGCCGAGTCCGGGCTGACGCTGGTCGGCTTCCTGCGCGGCGGCTCGATGAACGTGTACACGGCAGCGCAGCGGCTCGGACTATGAGGGCCGAGCCGCTGCGCTCCTGCGCCGCTGCGCTCCTTTGCGGCTACGCGGCGCCGGGTTCGAGCAGGCCGCGGCGGCGGCGGACGGCTCTGTCCGCCGAGGTGAACAGCGTGTCGACCGCGATCCCGATGATCAGGATGATGATCAGTATCGACGTGGCGCCCGCGAAGAAGTCCAGATCCTGGTAGTTGTTCTCCAGCACGCCGATCGACGGCTGGCCGATGATCAGCACGAGCAGCTCGCCCGCCATCAGGCCACGGAAGGCAAACGCCCAGCCCTGCTTCATGCCGGCCACGTAGGCAGGCAGTGATGCGGGCAGGATCAGGTACCGGTACAGGTTAAAGCCGCGCAGGCCCATGGTCTTGCCGGCCTTCAGCAGCAGCGGCGGCGTGTAGTCCACTCCGGTGATCAGCCCGTTAGCGATCGACGGCGCGGCGCCGAGCACCATCACGAACAGGATGGCCGGCGTCGTGAGCCCGAAGAGAATGATCGCGAACGGGAACCACACGATCGATGGCATCACCTGCAGGCCGGTGATGATCGAGCCCACTCCAGCGCGCAGCGGCGGGACCCTCGCCACCACGGCCCCGACCACCGAGCCGATCACCAGCGCGAGCGCGTATCCGATAGCCGCCCGGCGCAGCGTGATCCCGACTGCCTGCCACAGCAGCCGGTGATGCATCAGTCCCCAGAGTGTCGGGAACACCACCGTGGGGCCCTTGAGCACGTAGGACTTCCAGCCGGTGGCGACCACGAGCTGCCACAGGACGATGACAATGGCCACGGCGAGCAGCTTCGGCCAGGCTGCCGCCCATGCCGTCCGGGCGATCCGGCGCGCTCTGGGCTCCTGCGGCACCCCGCCGAGCTCTAGGTTGTCGAGGCCCTCGATAGCCGACGACTGCGTCTTAATCGCCATGACGCCTCATCTCCTGCCGCAGCCGGGCGGTCATGGTGCTGGCGAGCTCGGCGACATCGCGGGAATCCTCCGCGCGATCCCCGCCCCTCGGCACGTCGTACTCCTCGATGACCCGGCCGGGCCGGCTAGACAGGACCACGACGCGGTCGCCGAGCCTGGCGGCCTCGCGCACGTTATGCGTCACGAAGAGCACGGTCAGGGTCCGCTCGGCGCAGATCCGCTCCAGCTCCTCGTGCAGCAGGTCACGGGTCATCGCGTCCAGCGCGCCGAAGGGCTCGTCCATCAGCAGCACGTCCGCGTCCTGAGCGAGCGCGCGGGCCATCGCGACCCGCTGCCGCATGCCGCCGGACAGCTCATGCGGGCGCTTGTCCCCGAAGCCGCCCAGGTGCACGGTCTCGAGCAGTTCCTGGGTCTGGGCGCGCCGCTGCGCCTTCGGCACGCCGCGGGCGCGCAGCGCGAGCTCCACGTTCCGCGCGGCGGTGAGCCACGGGAACAGGGCCGGCTCCTGGAACATCAGGCTGACTTTCAGGCCGGCCGTCTCGATCTGGCCGGAGGTCGGCGAGTCCAGGCCCGCCACCAGCGAGAGCAGCGTGCTCTTGCCGCAGCCGGATGCGCCGATCAGGCAGACGAACTCCCCGGGCGCGACGGACAGGGACACCTTGTCCAGGGCCAGCAGCGCTGCGCGCCCCTGGCCGTAGACCTTGCAGACCTCGGTCAGCCGGACCGCGGCGGGCGCGCCGGCCGCCGCGCGGTCGGCCACGATGGTCAGGTTCGGAAAGGCTGACGCCCCCGGAGGTGACTCCGGGGGCGTCAGCCGACCACTACTCATGCTCATGAACTCACCGTGGGTTCCCCTGCCGCTTGCAGCAGTGTGTTGAGCGGACCGAGATCGTAGATGCCCTTCAGGTTGCTGACCGGCGTAAGCAAGCCGACAGCGACTGCGTGCTGCGCGTCGGTGAGCAGCGAAGACGCAATGGGGTCGTCGGTGAACTTGATCTGGGCGAACGCCGCCGAGAGGATGGCTGGCTTCAGGCCCTTGCCGAGTATCGAGGTCAGCTCGGCGTTGGCGGCCGTCTCGGCGGCCGTCTTGTTCTGGTTGATGAAGTTGTTCGCGTCAATCTGGCCCTTGAGCAGGCCGTTGACGGCGCTCGGGTGCGCGGCGAGGAAGGCCTGCGTCACGACCAGGGTGGTGGTGACGAACTGCCCCTTCGGCCACAGGCTGGCTTCGTTGACCAGGACGTGCCCGCCCGCCGCGACCATCTCGGCGTCGTAGGGAGCGGGCTCCCAGCCGCCGGCCAGCTGGCCGGACTGGAACGCGAGCACGGCCGCGGAGTTCGGCGTGGTCGGCTTGATCGGGACGTCTCCGCCGCCGGTCTGCGTGGTGGTCAGGCCGTGCTTCTTCAGCCAGTAGCGCAGCGCCACGTCCTGGGTGTTGCCGAGCGACGGGGTCGCCAGCGACTGGCCCTTGAGCTGTGCCGCGGTGGTGATGCTCTTCTTGACCACCAGCTCGGCACCGCCGGAGGCGGCTCCCGAGATGATCTTGATGAGCTTCCCGCCGGACGTCTGCCATGCCTTGATCGCCGGGTTCGGGCCGACGTAAGCCGCGTCCAGCTGGCCAGCCAGCAGCGCGGTAGCTTCCAGCGTGCCAGTGCTGAACGGCACCAGCTTGAGGGTCACGCTGCTGCCAAGGTCCTTCGTGAAGATGCCCTGCTTCACCCCGACCAGCGCGGTGGCGTGCGTGATGTTGGTCAGGAATCCAAGCCGCAGGGTCACCGGTGCGGCGGCGGCGGGACTGCTGCTGGAACCGCCAGAACCCGGCGAGCTGGCCGCGGATGAACCGCACCCAGCCGCCAGAAGAGTGACAGCGGCTACCCCCGCCGCAATAAGCCCTCGCTTCATCGTCCACCTTTTCCGATCAAGTTAATAGGTATAGAGATTTATATCACAGCCACGAGCTGGATGCACATCGTGGTGAGATCTAATAGCGGTAATAACGGGCATAGGCGGCGAATTTTGCTTCCCCTCTTCGTCCTGCCCTGCCCGGCTCCCCGGGATTCTCTCCGCTGTCCCTGCCGTCGATACCTGCCCCAGGCCGCAAACTTCTGCAGGCGGCACCCGCGAGCACGCGGGCGGGTAGCGTACCGCCAGGATGTGGCCCCGGCCGGAGCCAGACCAGGACGCCGGCCCGGGCCGGCGGCGAGGAGGACGCAGGTGGCAGGCCTCATCGAGGAGTACGCGATCATCGGCGACATGCAGACAGCGGCGCTGATCGGCCTGGACGGCTCGGCCGAGTGGCTCTGCCTGCCCCGTTTCGACTCGCCGGCCTGCTTCGCTGCGCTGCTCGGCGACGAGCGCAACGGCCAGTGGATGATCGCGCCGACCGCCTCGCAGGGGCCGCCGTCCCGCCGGGGCGAGGTGAGCAGGCGCTACCAGGGCGACACCCTGATCCTGCAGACCGAGTGGCGGACCGCGGGCGGGACCGTCCGGGTGATCGACTTCATGCCGCCCCGCGGCAACGAGGCACCGGTGCTGGTGCGGATCGTCGAGGGAGTCGAGGGCGCCGTCGAGATGGAATGCGTCTTCCGGCTGCGGTTCGGCTACGGCAAGGTCATTCCCTGGGTCCGCCGGCTCGACGGGGCCATCCTCGCCGTCGCCGGGCCTGACTCGGTCTGGCTGCGCACCCCGGTGCGGCTGACCGGCCACGAGATGGCTCATGAGGCGAGCTTCACGGTCCGGGCGGGCGAGCGGGTGCCTTTCGTGATGTCCTGGCAGCAGTCGCACCTGGCCGCGCCCGAGCCGGTCGACGCCGACGAGGCGCTGGCGGCGACCGGCGACTTCTGGGCCGGCTGGGTGGCCCGCTGCACTTACCACGGCGAGTACCGGGACGCCGTGATCCGCTCGCTGATCACCCTCAAGGCGCTCACCTACGCGCCCACCGGGGGCATCGTGGCCGCGCCGACCACCTCGCTGCCCGAGGATCTCGGCGGCGTGCGCAACTGGGACTACCGGTACTGCTGGCTGCGCGACGCCACGATCACCCTCGAGGCGCTGCTGCGCACGGGCTACACCGACGAGGCCGCCGCCTGGCGGGAGTGGCTGGGCCGGGCGATCGCGGGAGATCCGCGCGATGTGCAGATCATGTACGGCGTGGCCGGCGAGCGCCGGCTGACCGAGTGGGAGGCCGACTGGCTGCCCGGGTACGAGGACTCCGCCCCGGTGCGGATAGGGAACGCCGCGGTGAACCAGCGTCAGCTGGACGTCTACGGCGAGGTGGTCGACGCGATCGCGCTCGGCGGCCAGGCCGGGCTGAGATTCGACCGGCACACCTGGAGCCTGGTCCGCGCCCTGCTGCTGTTCCTGGAGAAGAACTGGCAGCTGCCGGACGAGGGAATCTGGGAAGTCCGCGGGCCACGGCAGCACTTCGTGCACTCCAAAGTGATGGCCTGGGTCGCCTTTGACCGCGCCGTCCGGCTGACCGAGCTCGGCCAGCGGGGTCCCACCCAGCGCTGGCGGGACGTCCGCGATCGCATTCACGCCGAGGTGTGCGAGAAGGGGTACGACGCCGGGCGCGGCACGTTCACGCAGTACTACGGAAGCGCCGAGCTCGACGCCGCGGTGCTGATGATCCCGGAGGTCGGGTTCCTGCCCCCCGATGACCCGCGGGTCGTCTCGACCGTCGAGGCGATCCAGCGTGAGCTCGTCCGTGACGGGCTGGTGCTGCGGTACTCCCAGCCTGCCGCCACGTCCGGCGGCACGGGAGGCGGGCCAGCCGGGCCTGGCTCAGCGGCCGGCTCCGCGCAGCCGGTCGTTGACGGGCTGGCGGGCGGTGAGGGTGCCTTCCTCGCCTGCAGCTTCTGGCTGGTGAACGCGCTGCACATGATCGGCCGCTACGACGAGGCGGTGCAGCTATTCGAGCGGCTGCTCTCCCTGCGCAGCGACGTCGGCCTGCTGAGCGAGGAATACGACCCCCGGTACAACCGGCAGGTCGGCAACACGCCGCAGGCTTTCAGTCACATGCCGCTGATCCTGTCGGCGCTTAATCTGGCGAGCCATTCCGGGCACCACTGTCGCAGGCCAGCCGGACGCAAAAGGCACGTACAGCCCTAAAGCCCTTTTCCTGAACGGAGACCGGTGTGCCCGTCCCGTTATCTACCGTCAGCGCCGCGGCGGAGATTGCCAGCTCGTCCCGCGGCGGGTTCGGGCGATGCGAGACTGACTCATAGCCATGCCTGCCCGTCCGCACATCCTGGTCGTCAACGGCCGCAAGGTCCGTCAGCCCGTCTTCGTGATCGGCGCCCCGCACTCGGGCACGGACCTGCTGGTGCGCGCCCTGAAGCAGACAGCCGGATTCCACGTCACCATGGGGCAGCGCGCGATCGTCAGCGTGGTGCACGCGTTCGCCCGGAGCCCGTCCATCCAGCGCGGCCGCGGCGAGGCGGCCACGACCGTGCTGCGGGATGCCTTCGCGCAGGCGTGGCAGATCTCCCCGTACGCCTGCATGGCCTGCTCGCCAGCCTGTCGTGAGGCGGGCCGGGTCGACGGCGCCGGCGTCTGCGTGGCCGAGCGCGACATTGTCAGGTACGGCGACGCCAGCCCCGACCTGATCTACTGCGCCGACGGGCTGGTGGACGCATTTCCCGATGCCCGGATAGTGCAGATCATCAGGGACGGCAGGGACGTGGTCGCCGGGATGCTCGGGGACTCCGGCGCGCTGTCCTGGTTCAGCCCCGGCGTGGCGAATGTGGAGAGCGAGTTCCCCAACCCGTTCTTCGGCATCGAGACCGAGGCTGACCTTGCGGTCTGGCCGGGCCTGTCGCTGGCGGCCAAGTGCGCGCTGCGCTGGCGCGGCTCGGTCCGGCAGATGGCCAGGCTGCGCAGCAGCATGGGTCCTGAGCAGCTCACCACCCTCCGGTACGAGCAGGTGGTCCGCCACCCCGTGGCGGCGGCCAGGGCAGTGTCCGACTTCATCGGCGCGAGGATCTCGGCCATCCCGGCACGGGACAACGGCACGGCCGGGCCGGGGCGGGCAATCGAGGCCGGCGGGTGGCGCCGGGTGCTTACTCCCCGGCAACTCAACGAGGTTGAGCAGGTGGCAGGAACCGATCTGCGCCGGGTGGGCTACGGCGGCTGACGGCGCCCGCTGGTTCACGGTGGCTGGCTGGCTTGCGGCGGCTGGCGGCTGGCGGCTGGCTGGCTTGCGGCGGCTGACTGCGCGCCCGGGCGGTGCGGCAGGATGGCCCCATGGATCTTGGCTTGCGTGATCGCGTGTACGTGGTGACCGGCGGCAGCCGCGGCCTCGGCCTGGCTACCGCGCAGGCACTGGCGGCCGACGGTGCCCGGGTGGTGCTCTCCGCCAGGGACGCCGCCGCGGTCGCCGCCGCGGTGGCCGGGCTCGGCGCCGGGAACGCGGCCGGGCTGGCCGCCGATCTCGCCGACCCGGCCGCGGCCGGGCAGCTGGTGGCCGCCGCCAGGGCCACGTTCGGCCGGCTGGACGGCGCGCTGATCAGCGTCGGCGGCCCGCCGGGCGGAACCGTCATGAGCACGTCCGACGACGCCTGGCGGGCCGCGTTCGAGTCGGTGTTCCTCGGTGCCGTCCGGCTGGCCAGGACGCTCGGCAGCGAGCTTGGCGAAGGCGGCTCGATCGCGTTCGTGCTGTCCACGTCGGTGCGTTCCCCGATCGACTCGCTGGCTCTCTCGAACGGCCTCCGGCCGGGCCTGGCCGGTGTCGCCAAGTCCCTCGCTGACGAGCTCGGGCCGCGCGGGATCCGGGTCAACGGCCTGCTTCCCGGCCGGATCGCGACCGGCCGGGTGCGCGAGCTCGATGCCCGCCGGGGTGCGCCGGAGGAGGTCAGGGCAGAGCATTCGGAGGGCATCCCGCTGCGCAGGTACGGCACGCCGGAGGAGTTCGGCCGGGTGGCCGCCTTCGTGCTGTCCCCGGCGGCAAGCTATCTCAGCGGCGCGATGATCCCGGTCGAGGGCGGCGCGCTGCGCGCGCTCTGATCGCGCGGGCCGCGATTGCCGCATCAGGCCGCGACGGCCTCGCGGCAGGTCAGGCTCTTCTGGCGGCGGCCTCGAGCGCGGCTACCGGGAGCCAGCCGTCGTGCTTCCACACGATCTTGCCTGAGGCCGAGGTGAGTACGTACCAGGGCTGGTCCGCTACCCCGTACCCGTCGGCGAGCCTGCCGGAGGTATCGAGGGCAACCGGGTAGCCCAGCGGCTTGCCCAGCCGCTGCAGGTACGCCCGCGCCGCGTCAGGTGATGGCTCGGTGACTGCCTCGTCCACCGCGACCAGCCGCGGCAGCTTGCCTCGCCGCGCCGCCCGGGCGTACCGGCTGAGCGCGGTGAGCCGCGCCCGCAGGTCGGTAGTCTCGGCCAGCCAGGTGGCGAAGAAAACCAGGAGATGCGGGCGGCCGGGGCCGAGGGTGACCGACCCGCCGTGAACAGCCGGCAGCACTGCCCGTGACGTGGGCGCCAGCCCGCCGATATAGGCCAGCGACCGCTGGCTGGCCAGCCGCGGGTGACCCGGCAGCAGGCTGGCGGCCTCCTCGGCCAGCACCTGCGCCTGCTGGCCGACGCTGGCATAGGCCATCTGGGTCAGGTACAGCTTCTGCTCCCGGCCCCGCTGGTCGATCACGAACAGCGCCGGGGTGTGGTCGATCTGACCGGCCTGGATCTGCACGTAAACGTGGTAGGCCTGCCAGACTGCCCGCAGCTGCGCGCGCGAGCCGGTCAGGAAATCCCACTGGCTGACCATGGAGTGGGCCCGGGAGTAAGCCATCACGTCGGCCACTGACCTGGCCCGCGGGTTCGCGTCGATGCCGAGCAGCTGCACCTGGTCCCCGGCGGCACCCAGCAGGTCCCTGGCTTCCACCATGCTGAGAGTGGTCAGCGGGCAGATCGTCGTGCACTCGGAGTCGGTGAACGCCAGGATCACGACCTTGCCGCGGAACTGGCTCAGCGACATCGGCTGGCCGAACTGGTTGACCAGCCGGAACCCCGGCGCCGCCAGCCCGCCCAGCGAGGTACCCGGATCCAGGTCCGGGTTGGCCGCGGCGGCCCGCGCCTGCCCGGCCGCCGCCTGGCCTGCCCCTTGCGCCGCTCCGGCACTGGCGCTGCAAGCCGTGACGGCCAGCAGCCCGGCAAGGAGACCAAGGCGAAACGGCATCCGCCGCCGCATCCGCCCGGCCGCGCTGGTCCTGTCCACGGCCATCATCCTGCCATCCGCCCGGACAGCCGCCGCGATCTGCCGGCCGACGCTAGCTAACGGCGCGGAGCGTGCCTGCCGCTCCCGCTCAGCGAGGGGAGCTGGGAGCGGCAGGCAGCGATCTAGTTGTGCTCGGCCAGCGTCAGCTGCACCCCCGAGCTGTTGTACTCGCCGCCGACGGCTGTGCACGACGTCGTGGAGCAGGTGAGTCCGTTGAAGCCACTGCCGTTGCCGTGACTGGGGTCCGGGACGGTGACCTGTGACCACGTGCTGCCGTTCCATGCCTCGATCAGCGGCAGGCCCGGGGAGCCGTCAGCATCGTCGCCGTACTCCCCGGCAGCTGTGCAGCTCTTCGCCGAGACGCACCGGACCGCGTACAGGCTGTCGTTCCCCTGGCTTTCGCCAGCCGGGTTGGCCGTCTTCTCGATTGACCACTTCGATCCGTTCCACCGTTCGGCTAGCGTGGTAGTCACGCTGGATTCCGGCGACCCCTCAAAGTAGAAAGCGGAGCCGACCGCCGTGCAATCGGTGCTGTAGCAGCCGACGCCGTAGAGTGCCACGTCGCTGGCCGTCACGCCGTCGACCTTGGGCAGGGCCGGGCTGCCCTGGGCGGTCCAGCTGGTCCCGTTCCAGTGCAGGAGCAGCGGCTTGGCACCGCCGTTGCCATTGTCGCCCGATGCATAGCAGTTCGAGGTCGTTACGCAAGAGACCCCGAACAGGTACCCCGTCACCCCGGACGGCACCGCCTGGACGGTCCACGAGGTGCCGTTGTAGCGCTCGATCAGCGGCTTATCGCCGCTGCTGTTCGAGCCGACCGCTACGCAGCTGGTCGCCCCGGCGCACTTGATCTCGTTCAGCGCGCCCCCCGCGCTGGGAATGGCGTCGATCTTCCACGTGGTGCCGTTCCAGGTTTCGATCAGTGGATCAGCGCTGGTGTATCCGACCGCGATGCAGTCCGTGCCCGAGATGCAGGCGACCCCGGACAGGCTGGCTTCCGAGCCACTGTCAGGGGTGGGCTGGATCGCCCAGGTGCTGCCGTTGTAATACTCGGCCAGGGTGAGCTCGGCTCCGGAGCTGCTGTAGTAGCCCCCGACCGCCGTGCAGTCGCCAGCCGAGTCGCAGGTGACCCCGAAGAGGTCAGTCGATGTGGCGCCTGCGGGGCTCGGAGTGGACTGGGCGGACCAGCCGGTAGCCGCGATGGCGGGAGCCGAGCCCAATGATAAGGCCAGCACCGTAGCGCCAGCCGTCGCCAGGAAGCCTGCAGCTAAGCGATTCATCGCTTCGCCCTTTCTCTTACGGGGCCAGTCCGGGTGACTGGCGCACCGAGAGCGCGCTGGGAGTCGAACCCACCGGGCCACGGCCCGTACCGGCATGGCGCCGCGCTCGTCGTTGCGGCGCTGACGCGCCCGGTTCATCTGTCGGGGGTGCCTCCCGCGCGGGGGCTGGTCCCGCTGATCATGCCCTGCAGCGGCAGCGCCGACTGCGGTCACCGCCCGACGGGACGCGATCCTGCGTGCATAGAGCCGGGCCGGCGATCGGGACATCGACTGCGTTCAGCGCTGCCGGGTACTGGCTGCCGAGGTCGAGCAAGCCGGCCCCCCGAGCCGGGGAGATGCCCATCCGCCCGGCTATATCCCACGGTACGGCAAAGGTCCCCTGTCCGGAAGTTCCGTCCTAACGGGCTGCTTGCCGCCGGCCGCTAGGACGCCGGGAGGGGCTCCTGGCTGGCGAACTGGGTCCGGTAGAGCTCCGCGTACAGCCCGCCGGCCGCGAGCAGCTCGTCGTGGCGGCCGCGCTCGCGGACCTGGCCGGCGTCGATCACGAGGATCTGGTCCGCCTCGCGGATGGTGGACAGCCGGTGCGCGATCACCAGTGAGGTCCGGCCGGCCAGGGCGGTCCTCAGCGCTCGCTGGACGGCCGCTTCGGACTCCGAGTCCAGATGCGCGGTCGCCTCGTCGAGCACGACCACCGACGGCGCCTTGAGCAGCAGCCTGGCGAGCGCGATCCGCTGCTTCTCGCCACCGGACAGCCGGTAGCCGCGGTCACCGACGATGGTGTCGAGGCCGTCGGGCAGCATCGAGATCAGGTCCCAGATCTGGGCGGCCCGGCAGGCCTGCTCCAGCTCCGGCCCGGAGGCATCGGGCCGCGCGTACACCAGGTTGGCGCGGATCGTGTCATGGAACATGTGCGCGTCCTGGGTGACGACGCCCACCACGTCATGCAGCGAGTCCTGGGTGACATCCCTGATGTCGTGGCCGCCGATCCGGACGGCGCCCTCGCCCGGGTCGTACAGCCGCGATACCAGGTGCGTGATCGTCGTCTTGCCAGCGCCCGATGGCCCGACCAGCGCGGTGAGCTGACCCGGCGGCGCGCGGAACGTCACGTCCCTGAGTACCTCCTGGCTGGCGCCCGCATGCTCGGGCACGGGCAGCGCGATCGACTCGAGCGACGCGAGCGAGACCTCGGACGCCGCCGGGTAGCGGAAGAAAACGTGGTCGAAGTCGATCTCCGGCGAGAGCGGAGCCGGCGCGGCCGGCCGGCCCGGGGCGGCCAGCCCGCCCGGCAGGGTCGGCGAGGCGGTGGTGGCAGAGCCGGTCCTCGGCAGGGCCGTGGCACCCGGCCGGTCCTGGATCAGCGGCTTCAGGTCAAGCACCTCGAACACCCGGTCGAAGCTGACCAGCGCCGTCATGACGTCCACCTGCACGTTCGACAGGGCGGTAATCGGGCCGTACATCCGGCTGAGCAGGCTGGCCAGTGCCACGAGCGCGCCGAGGCTGATGCTGCCGTCGATCACCAGGCTGCCGCCGAGGCCGTAGACAAGCGCGGTCGCGATCGAGGCGAGCAGGACCAGCGCGATGAAGAACGCCCGGCCGTACATGGCGGTGACTACGCCGATGTCGCGGACCCTGGCGGCCCGGCCCGAGAACACCTCGGCCTCCTCCCCGGAGCGGCCGAAGAGCTTGACAAGCATCGCGCCAGCCACGTTGAAACGCTCGGTCATCGTGGAGCCCATCGCCGCATCGAGCTGCATAGACTCCCTGGTCAGTCGCTGCATCCTGCGGCCGAGCGCTCGCGCGGGCAAGATGAATACCGGGATCAGCACCAGGGCGGCCAGGGTTACCACCGGGGACAGGTAGAACATGACCGCCAGCACCAGGATCAGCGACAGGAAGTTGGACACCACCCCGGACAGGGTCGAGGTGATCGCCTGCTGAGCGCCGATCACGTCACTGTTCAGCCTGCTCACCAGCGAGCCGGTCTGCGCCCTGGTGAAGAACGCGATGGGCTGCTGCTGGACATGCCGGAATACCTCGGTACGCAGGTCGTAGATCAGGCCCTCGCCGACCCGGGCCGAGTACCAGCGCTGGGCGATGGACAGGAGCGCGTCGAACAGGGCGAGGCCCGCCACGACGCCGGCGATCGTCAGGACGGCCCTGGTGTCCTTCGCCTCGATCTTGTTGACGGTCAGCCCGAGCAGCAACGGCACGGCCACCGTGACGACCGCGTCCAGTGCCGTGGTGATCATGAAGAGGGTGAGCTCGCCCCGGTAAGGCCTGGCGTAAGAGGCCACCCGCCGGACGGTGCCCGGCTTCAGCCGCTGGCGGGTGACTGAGCTGTCGCGGCTGAAGGACCGCATCGCCTGCCAGCTAGCCGGATTCATGGTGCCGGAAACCTCCAGGCGGCCGGGGAGCTTCCCGGATCAGCTACGGGCGAACTGGCGGTAAGCGGCGGGAATGCCAGCGGCGGAGTGCTAGCGGCGGAGCCGGGCCCGTTGCAGCGCCGCCTGGGAACTGCGCTCGGCAGCGGCCTGCTGGTCCAGCGTGTGGCCCTGGGCCTGGGTGAGCAGTTCCTTCGTGGCCCGGGCCGCGTCAGCGTCAGCGGTCAGCAAGCCGGCCACCAGGTCGTCCACCGCGCCGTCGAGGTCGGCGGCGGGCACCACGAGTTCGGCGAGTCCCAGTTCCCCGGCCTCGCGTGCGTCCATGCTGCGCCCGGTTAGGCATAGCTCAAGGGCACGCGGCAGGCCGAGAATATCGACAAGCGGCTTTGTCCCGGTGAGATCGGGCACCAGGCCGAGCGCGGGCTCCTTGATGCACAGCCGGGCGTCGTCGGCGAGCAGGCGCAGGTCGCACGAGAGGGCGAGCTGGCAGCCCGCGCCGATGGCGTGACCGCGGACCACGGCGACGGAGACGATCCGCGGATCGCGCAGCCAGGTAAAGCCTTCCTGGCAGGCGGCGATCCACTGCTCGAAGCCCGGGTCGTCCGCGCGCGGCAGCGGATCCTCGCCAGGGACTCCCTCCGCGGAGAACATGCGCAAGTCGATCCCGGCCGAGAAGGACGGGCCTGCCCCGCGCACCACGACTACCCGCACCCGGCCCGGCAGCCCGGCGCCGATCGCGGCGAGGCCGCGCCACATCGCCGGGGTCATGGCGTTGCGGCGCTGCGGCCGGTTGAGTGTCACGGTCGCGACGCAGCCGGCCGGGAGTGAATCGTCAATGTCGAGGCGGAGCCCGCTGCGATCGAGGTCAGCCGGGTCGATGGACAAGCATCCTCCAGGCTAGGCGGCTGGGCAGGAGAAAGGCGGGACAGCGAACGGCGGCGAACGGCGGGACAGCGAACGGCGGAACACGGAAATGGCAGGTCAGGGCAACGAATTGGCACGGTGTCACGAAGATGGCTGGCCGGGAGCGGGACCGGCTGCCACGGCGGCGACGCCTGATTGGGGGCGACGTGCCTCAGCGCTTCGCTTTGCCCTTCCCCCGGGTGGCTCCCCCGCGACCGCGCAGCGAGACACCCGTCTCGGTGAGGATCCGGTGCACAAAGCCATAAGACCGGCCGGTCGACCCGGCCAGCGAGCGAATGCTCTCGCCGGCGTCGTACCTCTTCTTGAGATCAGCCGCCAGCTTGGTGCGATCGGCACCGGTGACGCGGGTGCCTTTCTTGAGAATTTCGGCCACGCGTACCTCCCGGTGAGCTGAAGTGTCCGCTGCGTTACCGTATCCCGCCATGATCACGCATTAGATCGTGATCGGCTACCCACACGACAGCAAAAGATCCTTTCTTTTTCGCTAGGTTCCTGCCGGCCTTTCCCCCGGCGTCGCTCCGTGCCTGGCCTCCGGCCCGGACCTGTCGTCAGGCGAGCGCAACGAGGTCGGTGAGATCGTCGCTCCAGGCGTCCTCAACGCCGTCGGGCAGCAGGACGACTCGCTCGGGCTGCAGTGCCTCGACGGCGCCCTCATCGTGGGTCACCAGGACAATCGCGCCCTGGTAGCGCCGGAACGCGGCCAGGATCTCGGCCCTGCTGCCCGGGTCGAGGTTGTTGGTCGGCTCGTCGAGCAGCAGCACGTTCGCGCCGGACACCACCAGCAGGGCCAGCGCAAGCCTGGTTTTCTCCCCGCCGGACAGCACGCCGGCCGGCTTGGCCACGTCATCACCGGAGAACAGGAACGAGCCAAGGATGCTGCGGTGATCCGCCTCGCTCAACTCGGGTGCGGCCGAGCGCATGTTCTCCAGCACGGTCCGGCCGTTGTCGAGCATCTCGTGCTCCTGCGCGTAATAGCCGAGCCGCAGGCCGTGTCCCGGCAGCACCTCGCCGGCATCTGGCTCCTCGACTCCGGCCAGCAGCCGCAGCAGTGTCGTCTTGCCGGCCCCGTTGAGCCCGAGGATGACCACCCGCGCTCCCCTGTCGACGGCCATGTCGACGCCGACGAAGACCTCAAGCGACCCGTAGGACTTGGTGAGGCCCTGGGCGGTCAGCGGGGACTTGCCGCAGTGCACGGGCACCGGGAAGCGCAGCCGCGCGACCTTGTCCGCCCGGCGGTCGGCACTGACCCCGGCGAGCAGTTTCTCCGCGCGCTTTTGCATACTCTGCGCTGCCCTCGCCTTGGTCGCCTTGGCCCGCATCTTGTCCGCCTGCGTCTGCAGCGTCGTTGCCTGGCGCTCCGCGTTGACCCGTTCCCGCCGGCGCCGCCGGGCGTCGGTCTCGCGCTGCTCCAGGTAGGCCTTCCAGCCCAGGCTGTAGATGTCGAGGACGCAGCGATCGGCATCGAGGTGGAAGACCTTGTTGACCACGTTGTCCAGCAGCGCCGTGTCGTGGCTGATCACCACCAGCCCGCCGCGGAAGGCCCGCAGGTGATCGCGCAGCCAGGACACCGAGTCGGCATCCAGGTGGTTAGTTGGCTCGTCGAGCAGCAGCGTCTCCGAGCCGCCGAACAGGATCCTGGCCAGCTCTATCCGCCGTCGCTGGCCGCCAGACAGCGTGCGAAGCGGCTGCCCGAGCGCCTTCTGCGGCAGTCCCAGGCTGGAGGCCAGCGACGATGCCTCCGACTCGGCCGCGTACCCGCCGAGTACGGTGAGCCGTTCCTCGAGGTGGCCGTACCTGCGCACGGCCGCGTCCCGCCTGCCCGGGTCGGCGTCGGACATTGCCATCTCGGCTTCGCGCATGCCGCGCATCAGCGCATCAAGGCCGCGCGCCGAGAGCACGCGGTCCATCGCCAGCGCCTCGAGGTTGCCGACCATGGTGTCCTGCGGCAGGTACCCGACGGAACCGCCGCTGCGGACCTCGCCCGCGGCCGGACCGCCCTCGCCCGCCAGCACCCGCGCGAGGGTCGTCTTGCCGGCGCCGTTCCGGCCGACGAGGCCTATCTTGTCGCCAGCCGAGACCTGGAAGCTGGCGGCCTCAAGCAGCAGCCGTGCGCCCGCGCGCAGCTCTAGCCCGGTCGCGGAAATCATCGAAATACCACTCCCATAACGGAACAAAAAGGACATCATATTGCCCATATCACCCCGGCACCGGGGCGTTCCGTCACGACAAGAGCGGTTGCATGCAGCTAGCTTATCCGAGCCGCCGGCCGGGGCGGCAACGTCTTTGCCGGCGGCAGCCGGCCGGAGCGCCGGCCAGCGTCTCCGGCAGGCCTGGCCCTTCCTGGCAGGCCTGGCCCTTCCTGGCGGTCAGGCAGGATCAGTCAGCCTGATCCGGATGGCCCGGAATAGCCGCGGAGTGCTGCGCAGCACGGTGAGCCGGGGATCAGGCACCGTGAGGAACCGCTCGACGGCCAGCGCGAAGTACGGTGCCAGCCGCTGATCGGCGCGGAGCACGGCCATCGTCCGCCGGTCGCCGCCGAGCACCACCGCATCGATCCGGCCCGCATAGGGCCCGAAGACCGTCACCGCCGTGCCTGCCGCCGCGCCGAGCGCCTCAGCGGCCTGCTTCTCCCTGCGCCTGGCGAAGCGGTGCTGCGAGGTGCCGCCGGCCGCACTGCGTCCGTGTACCAGCCTGGCGCCGACCTTCGAGGCGGCAAGCTGCGGCACCGGGCCGGTGAATACCCCGGCCGCGTATCCGCCGAGTCGCACGAGGAATACGGCGACCGTGCGTTCCGCGCAGGCGTGCGCGGCGATCTGCCCGGCGCGTTCCGCGAGGGCGGGCACAGCGGCCCGGCCGGTGCCGGCCTGCGGGAGGCTGTCCGCCCCCGGCCGGCTGTCCGCCCCCGGCCGGCTGTCCGCCCCCGGCCGGCTGTCCGCCCCCGGCCGGCTGTCCGCCCCCGGCCGGCTGTCCGCCAGCGAGGAGCTTTCCGCCAGCGGCGGGAACGGTACATGACACTCCGCCACCGCCCCGTCCGCGGCCCGGAAGGTCACCGTGGCCGAGCCCGGATCAGCGCTCACGTCGCCATGGCGCTGACCGAACGACTCCAGCCAGCCGGCCAGCCGCTCCGGAGCCACGTCGATCCATCGCCCGCCGCCGGGTCCTTCGTCTGCCATGACGCTAAGCCTCCGGAACTTACCAGCCGCCATATAGATCACTAACACTGCCACTCCGGCGGGCCGCCGATGCCAGCGCGGCCGGGCGAGGTGACCTTTCCCGGCCGAGCCCGCCCCGCTCCCGCCGGCGCCCCCCGGCCCCGGGCCCGCTCCCGCTCCCGCTCCCGCAGGCCAGCCCGGCCCTGCCGGGACTAGTCAGGCTGACCGGCGGCAATCCTCAGCTTATCGTTGATGATCACCCATGATATGCAGCTCTCTGCTTGAGAGTCGGAGTGCTGCGCGGGAGGATAGCCCGGTGACGCTGAACCAGCTGCGCACCTTCCTGGCGGTAGCCGACCGCGGATCGGTCCGGGCCGCCGCCGAGGAGCTTGTCGTGACCCAGGCGGCTGTGTCAGCTTCGCTCGGCGCGCTGCAGAAGTCGCTGGGCCTGCAGCTAGTGCGTCCCGACGGGCGCGGGCTCCGGCTGACGGATGCGGGTGAGGCCTACGTCGGCTTCGTCCGTCGCATCCTCGGCCTCCTGGACGAAGCAGGCCGGGCAGCCACCTCGGCTGCTGACCCGGAGCGCGGCGAGCTCCGCGTCGCGGCGGTGACGACCGCGGCGGAGCAGCTCGTGCCGGGGCTGCTCCGCGGGTTCCGGCGCGATCATCCGCAGACTGGCGTGCTGCTCGAGGCGGGAAACCGTGATCGAGTGCGTGACCTCCTCGACCGCCATCAGGTCGACGTGGTCGTCGGCGGGCGCCCCGAGCCGGGCCGCGATGTGCGCGTGCATGCGGTCCGCCTGCACCAGCTGTCGGTCGTCGCCGCGCCGGAACTCGTCGCGGCAGCACCCGGCGGAGCGGGCCTGCTGCCCTGGCTGGCCAGCCAGACCTGGCTGCTGCGCGAGCCTGGATCCAGTACCCGCAGCAGTACGGAGGCGCTGCTTGCTGAACTAGACATCGCGCCGCTGACCCTGACCGTCGGATCGAATGGCGCGATCCGTGAATCGGCGAGCGTAGGACTGGGCTTGACGCTGATGTCGCGGGACGCCGCCGCGCAGGAGCTAGCGGCCGGGCGGCTGGCCGAGCTGCCGGTGCCGGGCACGCCGCTGCGCCGCGACTGGTATCTCATCGCGCACCCCGGGCCGCTGCCGCCGCCCGCCGCCCGGCTGGTCGCCCACGTCCTGAGCCAGGGCGACTTCCACCCCGCCAAGTCCCTTGCTATTCCCCCAGCTAGTCCCCCCGGCTAGTTCCCGGCTAGTCCATCCGGCAGCCATACCGCGACTTCCGCACCTGGCTGCCTGTCCGCCCGCCTGCCCGCAGGGCGGCGCCAAGCCACCTGCTGCGAGCCGGACTTCATTACCGTGGAGGATTTGCACGCTGTGGCCGGCCGGATCCTCCGTGATCATGAAGGAGCAGGCGATTCGCCGTCCGGGAGACCCTGGCGATGCCGGCCCGCAGCCCAACTATCAAGTCAAGGCTTGATGGTTATCACCAAACTCTCAATAGACACCTCGGCAATCGCTTGGCATCGTGAGTGAGAGGGAAATCACGATCGCGGAGGCATCATGGCCACTGGACAGAATCGCTGGAATGCAGGGGTCCTCCCCTACGCGGAGATGGGCTATTACGATGCGGACTACGTGCCGAAGGACACCGACATCCTGACGGCCTTCCGGATAACGCCGCAGCCGGGCGTGCCTCCTGAGGAAGCCGGCGCCGCGGTGGCGGGCGAATCCTCGACGGCGACCTGGACCGTCGTGTGGACCGACCGGCTCACTGCCCATGAGCACTATCAGGCCAAGTGCTACCAGGTCGACCCGGTCCCTGGCAGGGAAGGCGAGTACATCGCCTACATCGCCTACGACATTGACCTCTTCGAGGAGGGGTCGATCCCGAACCTGACCTCCTCCATCATCGGCAATGTCTTCGGCTTCAAGGCCCTGCGCGCACTCCGGCTGGAGGACATGCGGATTCCCTTGCCTTACGTGAAGACGTTCCACGGGCCGCCGCACGGCATCGTGATGGAGCGCGAATACCTGAATAAGTACGGCAGGCCGCTACTCGGCGCGACGACCAAGCCCAAGCTCGGGCTATCCGCGCGCAACTACGGGCGGGTCGTCTACGAGGCACTTCGCGGCGGGCTCGATTTCACCAAGGACGACGAGAACATCAACTCACAGCCGTTCATGCGCTGGCGTGACCGCTACCTCTTCGCGATGGAGGGGGTGAACCGCGCCATGCAGCAGACCGGCGAGATCAAGGGCCACTACCTCAACGTGACCGCTGCCTCGATGGAGGAAATGTACGAGCGCGCCGAATTCGCCAAGGAACTCGGCAGCATCGTCGTCATGGTCGACCTGACCGTCGGCTACACGGCGCTGCACTCCATGTCCAACTGGGCGCGCGCCAATGGCGTGCTGCTGCACCTGCACCGCGCCGGCCACGGCACCTACACGCGGCAGAAGTCGCACGGCGTCAGCTTCCGTGTCATCGCGAAGTGGTGCCGCCTGATCGGCGTCGATCACATCCACGCCGGGACCGTGGTGGGAAAGCTGGAAGGCGACCCGGCCATGGTGCGCGGCTATTACGACACGCTGCGCGAGTCGCTGACCCCGCGCGATCTCAGCCATGGCATGTACTTCGAGCAGGACTGGGGATCCATGCCCGCCGTCATGCCCGTCGCGTCCGGGGGAATCCACGCGGGCCAGATGCACCAGCTCATCGACTACCTGGGCGAGGACGTCATCCTGCAGTTCGGCGGCGGCACCATCGGCCACCCGATGGGCATCGCCGCCGGAGCCACCGCCAACCGGGTGGCCACCGAAGCCATGATCAAGGCCCGCAACGAGGGAAAGGACTTCGCCGCAGAGGGCGAGGACATTCTCGCCCAGGCGGCGAAGCAATGCCGCGAGCTACAGGCCGCGCTCGATACCTGGGGCGACATCAGCTTCAACTACGAATCGACGGACACCCCCGACGTCGTGGCCACGCCGACGGCCTGACGGCACCACCCGGCCAGGCGCCCGCCAAGGAGGCTTTCATGCGCATCACCCAGGGCACGTTCTCTTACCTGCCCGATTTCAGCGACGACGAGATCAGCGCCCAGATCCAGTACGCCATCGACCAGGGCTGGGCAGTCGCAGTCGAATTCACCGACGACCCGCACCCGCGCAACGTGCTCTGGGAGATGTGGGGCCTGCCGATGTTCGAGATCGGCGACGCGTCCGCCGGGCTGCACGAGGTGACCGCGTGCCGGGCGGCGTATCCGGATCACTACATCAAGGTCTCGGCGTATGACGCTGCGCTGGGTCGTCAGACCACCGCGCTCAGCTTCATCGTCAGCCGCCCGGCTCATGAGCCGGGCTTCCGCCTGGACCGGCAGGAGATGGCGGACCGGCGGATCAGGTACAGCCTGCACTCCTACGCCACCGATCGGCCGGCTGGCTCACGGGGCGGCTCGAACGGGCAGCGCGGCAGCTGATGAGCACCCCGGCCGCCAGTGCGCAGCACGGTTTCGCCATGCCCAGGCCAGGCCCAGGCCCAGGGTCAGCGTCAGCACCAGCGCCAGGCCCAGGCCCAGCGCCAGGCCCAGGGTCAGCACCAGCACCGGCGGCTGGCGCCAGCACGAGCGGCCCCCCGGCGGACGGACCCGATGCGGGCACCGGGCCGGAGGCCAGCGAGCACGACGCGCCGCTTCCCCCCGGGACAACCCTGCAGCTGGCCGACGACCGCCAGGCCCGGCTGATCGCCAGGATCCTCGGCGAACTCGACCGGGAGTTCATCGGCCTCGCCCCGGTCAAGGACCGGGTGCGGGAGATCGGCGCGCTGCTGCTGGTGGACAACCTCCGCGGCCGCTTCGGCCTGTCCGCCTCCCGGCCGAGCCTGCACATGTGCTTCACCGGCAGCCCCGGCACGGGCAAGACCACCCTGGCCGCGCGAATGGGCGAGCTGCTGCGCGAGCTCGGCTACCTGAGAAAAGGCCAGCTCGTCAGCGTGACCAGGGATGATCTTGTCGGCCAGTACGTCGGTCATACCGCACCGAAGACCAAGGAAGTGCTGAAACGAGCCCTGGGTGGCGTCCTGCTCATCGACGAGGCGTATTACCTCTACCGGCCGGACAACGAGCGCGATTACGGCCAGGAGGCCATCGAGATCCTGCTGCAGTTCATGGAGGCGCACCGCGATGATCTCGTGGTGATCCTGGCCGGTTACCGGTCCCGGATGGACGTGTTCTTCCAGTCCAACCCCGGCATGGCGTCACGGATCGGGCACCATATCGACTTTCCTGACTTCAGCCTCGATGAGCTGATGCAGATCGCCGAGCTCATGCTGGCGCGCGAGCAGTACCTGCTCGCGCCCGCGGCGCGGGACGCGTTCCGCGAGTACATCGGGCTGCGCATGAGCCAGCCGCGCTTCGCCAACGCCAGGAGCATGCGGAATGCGATCGACCGGCTCCGGCTCCGGCAGGCACGCAGGATCGTGGCCGGCGCCGGCCCGATCGGCCGGGACGATCTCATCCGGCTGACCGCCACGGACGTGCGGGGCAGCCGCGTCTTCAGCGACACCCTGGCAACGCCGCCGGTGGCAACCCCTCCGTCGGCCGTTCGCAGCACCGGGCCAGCGGCTCCCCCGTCGGCCGCCCCCGGGCCGGCCGCTCCCCCGTCGGCCGCGCTCCCGCCAGCAGCGCTCCGGCCGGCTGTGCCCTCGCTGGCTACTGAGCTGACGGGCTGAGCGGCAGGGCCAGCCGCACGGTGGTGCCGCGGCCCGGCACGCTGGAGAGCGTGAGCCGCCCGCCGAGCAGCTCGGCCCGCTCCCGCATGCCGGGCAGGCCGAACCCGGTGGGCGCGGCCGGCCCGGTGCTGCGAACGGCCGCAGTCACGTCGAACCCGTCGCCGTCGTCACTGATCTCGAGCAGGACCCGGTCCGCGGCCACCGACAGCCGGATCCTGGCCGACTTGGCCGATGCGTGCTTGGCCACGTTCTGCAGCGCTTCCTGGGCGGTCCGGTACAGGGCAGTCTCCAGGTGCTCGGGCAGCCTGGACTGTGCCGCCTCGACCTGCACATCGAACTGCGGGAACGAATATCCCAGGCTCTCCAGGCTGGCGACGAGGCCGAGGTCGTCAAGCACCGGCGGGCGCAGTCCCGCGATCGCCGAGCGCGTCTCGTCGAGTGCGGCGCCGGCCAGGTCCTGTGCCCGGGCCACCTGCTCCGCTGCCACTGCCGGGTCGCCGGGAATCGCGTCAGCGGCAGCGGACAGATGGAAGAACAGGCTGACGATCCGCTGGCTGATGCCGTCGTGGATCTCGCCGGCCAGCCGCCGGCTCTCGTGCTCCTGCCACTGCACCATCTGCTCGGCGAACGCCTCAAGCGCCGCTTCCCGGTCTGCTAGCCGCTGGTGCAGCCTGGCGTTCTCGATCGCCCCGGCGACCAGCCCGGCCACCGACCGGAGCAGGTCGACGTCCGCTGCGGCGAACTCGCGGCGAAGCCTGGTGTGCACGTTCAGCACGCCCACCAGATGCCCGAGCGGCGTCACGATCGGGACCGACACCATGGACGTGAACTCCTCGCCGCGCAATGCCGGGATATAGCGGTAGCGGGGATCGGCTGTCTTGTCGTCCACGATGACCGCTGGCTGACCGTGCGCGGCCACCCAGCCGGAAACGCCCTCCCCGATTCCCAGCTCGATCTTCCCGGCCAGTCCATCGAAGGGCGGCGTCGCACCGCGCAGCTGGAGCATTCGTCCCTGCTCGTCGAGCAAATGCACGAAGCACACATCGGTGTCGGTCGTCTCCGTGACCAGCTTTGCCGTTCCCTGCAGGATGACGTCGAGCTCAAGGCCGGCCGAGATCGTCTCGATCACCCGCGAGAGGAGCTCGACCTCACGCTCGGCATCCGCGCCGGTGATCCGTGCCCTGGTCAATGGAAGACCCCCTCGCGCAGCGCCAGCGCAACGGCGGCCGTCCGGTCCTGCACGCTGAGCTTGCGGTAGATCCCGCGCGAATGCGTCTTCACCGTCTCCTCGCTGACCACGAGCTTGGCCGCGATCGCCCGGTTGGTCAGGCCGGCCACGAGCAGTGAGAGCACCTCGCTCTCGCGCTGGGTCAGCCCGAGATGCGCGCCGGGCCAGAACTCGCCGCTGCGCAGCCTCGCGGCGGACAGTGCCACCCGCCCGGCCAGTGCCGGGTCGATGAGGACCTCGCCGTCGGCAATGCGGCACAGGTAGTCGACGAGTTCCGCGCCGCGGATCCGCTTCAGCAGGAAGCCCGCGGCGCCCACCCTGAGCGCCTGGTACAGGTACTGCTCGTCGTCGTACACCGTGAGGAAGACGATCTTGCATTCCGGCTGGTGCCGGACAATCTCCGCGCACAGATCGAGGCCGCTGCTGCCCCGGAGGCGGATGTCGAGCAGCACCAGGTCAGGGGTCAGCCTGGCCACGAGCCGCACGGCCTCCCGTGCGTCGCTGGACTCGCCGACAACCTCCACCTGCTCGCGATAGGGCTGCAGCATGGCCTTCAGGCCGTCGAGCACCATCTGGTGATCATCGATGATCACCAGCTTCAGCGGGCCGGGCGGCTGGCCGTCCATGTCGGGAAAGATACCCATCCTGGCCGGCCCGGATCACGCCTGTGCCTCGAGCAAATGCCACAGCAGGAGAAGCTGCGCAATCGCGAGGGGCTCACTGCGGCCCGCCCCGACGATGCCGAGGGTGTCGGGCAGTGCCTTGCCATGGTCGAGGGACAGCTGCGCCCAGATTGCCTTCTCGATAATCCTGGAATCCTCGCGCGGCACGTACCCGTGAATATGCAGGGCGTCCACCGGGCGGCCATCGCTGTCCCTGATCAGCTTGAGGTGGGCGGTGCGCCTGTCGTCGTCGGTCAGTACATGCGACCAGCTGGGATGCTGGATCGTCGGCCTGAGCAGTATCTCCGCTGACAGCGGGGTGCCGGAGGGATCGGCCCGGCTGGCCACCGGGGCGAACCGGATGGAGATGTCAGCCCACTGGCGCTGCGGGTGGATGAACGCGGCCGATTCCGGTTCCCGCCTGGCCAGCTCGGCCAGCACCTCGGCCTCGCTGTAGCCGCGTTCCGCGCAGTCGCGCCGCAGCTTCCATCCCTTCCGCACGTCCTCCGGCGGATCGAGGTAGACGGTGATGTCGAAGCACGCCCGGGCCAGCTTGGTGTGCAGTGGCAGCAGCCCCTCGACGAGCACGAAATCACGAGGTTCCACCAGCACCGGGCGGGCAAGCCTGCCCGTCGAGTGATCGTAGACCGGCTTCAGGATCGGCCTGCCCATGGCCAGCAGCTGAAGATGCTGCTCCATCACGTCGATGTAGTTGCAGTCCGGGTGGAGCACCGTGAACGGGACGCCGCGGCGTTCTTCCCTGTCGTAACGGTGATAGTCATCCACGCAGATGGCCGTGGCCCGGTCCGGGCCGAGCGCCTCGGCGAGCCCGCGGGCGAGCGTCGTCTTGCCCGCCGCGCTGTCACCGGCGATGGCGAGCATGACCGGGCGATGGTGCCCGGCGGGAGCAGCATCGCTGCGGCGCAACCGGATGTCCTTGTCGGGGATGGTCATGACCCCCTCCGCCCTGGCCGTCGCCTGAGGCGATGAAGTGCCAGCCTAGGGCGGCACCGGCCAGGCCACCTCCCTCTGAACGGGGAGACCAGGGGTGAACTGGGCCGCCGGAGACTGCCGGCGCGCCGGGTACGCATCCGGGATACCGGCCTCCCGGCGATTCCGCGGCTTCTCCCCAGGGCGATTCCGCCGCTCTCCCCAGGGCGATTCCGCCGCTCCCCCCGGGTCATTCCGCCGTTGTCCCGCGGCTCTCTCCCCCGGTCAATCCACCCGCCGGGGGGAGGCGGCGGGAGGATCGGGCACCTAGCGTCGGAGCTGTCCGCGACCCCGCGACAGGAGGGAGCCGGAGCAGATGAACCCGCTAGCCGCGACCGCAGCCGCCCTGGTAGCGCCAGGCAAGGGCATCCTCGCCGCCGACGAGAGCATCCCGACGATGTCGGCCCGGCTGGCGAAGGCCGGCGTGCCGCCGACCGGGCATAACCGGCACGCGTACCGCGAGATGCTCGTGACAACGCCAGGCCTCAGCCAGGGCATCAGCGGCGTCATCCTCTGCGCGGAGACGCTCGGCCAGCGGGTGTCCGACGGCAGGCCTTTCCCGGTGGCGATCCGCGAACTTGGCATGCTGCCGGGGATCAAGGCAGACACCGGCACCCGGCCGCTGGCGGGGACCACGGGCGAGACCGTCACCGAGGGCCTGGATGGTCTGGCACCCAGACTGCGGCGCTACGCCGGCGCCGGCGCAATGTTCGCCAAATGGCGGGCCGTCTTCCGTATCGGCCCGGGCTCGCCTTCGGCCATCGCCATCCGGGCGAATGCGCAGGCGCTAGCTCGCTACGCCTCCGCCTGCCAGAAAGCGGGGCTAGTGCCGATTGTCGAGCCCGAGGTGCTGATGGAAGGTGATCACTCGCTCAGCCAGTGCGAGGTGGTGACCTCACTTGTGCTCCTGCAGGTGACCAGCGAACTGCAGGACTACGGCGTCGACTTCGGCGGCATAGTGCTGAAGCCGAACATGGTGCTGCCGGGCAGCGCCTCAGCAGGGCATGCAACGGCCGGCCAGGTGGCGGTCGCCACCGCCGCCGTCCTTGGCGCGCTGCCCGCTGCCCTCGCGGGCGTCGCCTTCCTCTCTGGCGGCCAGCGGCCGGCGCGAGCCACCGAGAACCTCGCCGCCTTGCAGCAGATGCCGCGCATCTGGCCGTTCACTTTCTCCTTCGGCCGGGCGCTAGTTGATCCGGCTCTTGCCGCGTGGCGAGGCGAGGACGGCCGCGTGGCGGCCGGCCAGCTGGCACTGGCCCGGCGGGTGGCGATGAACGTGGCCGCGCTGGAAGGCCGGTATAACCCGGAGCAGGACTTCGCGCCGGAGCTAGCCTGACGCCGTCAGCGTGGCCTGGCGCCGTCAGCGTGGCCTGGCGCCGTCAGCGTGGCCTGGCGCCGGCGACTCGCTTACGCGCTGCCCCGGTCACGCGCGACCCGGTTGAGCGCGCTGATCACGCCGCGCAGCGAAGCCTGCACGATCGACTCGCTGATGCCGACGCCCCACAGCACGCGGTCGCCGACCTCGATCTCCAGGTAGGCCGCCGCCTCCGCGTCGCGGCCCGCGGTCAGTGCGTGCTCGGCGTAGTCGAGCACCCGGACGCTCACCCCGCCGAGGCCCATGTCGATGGCGGACAGGGCCTCGCAGAACGCCGCGATGGGCCCGTTGCCCATGCCGTTAAGAGTGTGCTCGGTACCGAACGCGCGCACCGTGGTGCTGATCCGCTCCGTGCCGTCCTTGCCCTCCGACGCGAACTCGACTAGCTCGAATGCGCCTGCCTCGAGGTACTCCGCAGCGAAGATCTGCCACATCTGCGCGGCGTCCACCTCGCCGCCCTCGCCATCGGTGTGCCGCTGGATGACGTGGCTGAACTCGATCTGCAGCCGGCGCGGCAGGTCCAGGTTGTGGTCGGCCTTCATGATGTAGGCGACGCCGCCCTTGCCTGACTGCGAGTTGACCCGGATGACCGCCTCGTAGGAGCGGCCGACGTCCTTGGGGTCGATCGGCAGGTACGGCATGGCCCACGGCATCTCGCTGACGGCCTGGCCGGCCTCGCCGGCCGCCCGCTCCAGGTCGTCGAAACCCTTCTTGATCGCGTCCTGGTGCGAGCCGGAGAACGACGTGTAGACCAAGTCGCCCGCGTAGGGATGGCGCTCATGCACGCCGATCCGGTTGCAGTACTCGGCGGTACGCCGGATCTCGTCGATGTCGCTGAAGTCGATCATCGGGTCGATGCCCTGGCTGTAGAGATTCAGGCCGAGCGTCACCAGGTCGACGTTGCCCGAGCGCTCGCCGTTGCCGAACAGGCAGCCCTCGATGCGCTGCGCGCCGGCCAGTACCGCGAGCTCGGCGTCCGCGGTCGCGGTACCGCGGTCGTTGTGCGTGTGCACCGACAGCGCGATGTGCTCGCGCCTGCTGAAATGCCTGCTCATCCACTCGATCTGGTCGGCGTAGACATTCGGCGTTGACCGCTCGACCGTGCAGGGCAGGTTCAGCACGATCTCGCGGTCCGCGGCCGGCTGCCAGACGTCCATCACCGCCTCGCAGATCTCCAGCGAGAAATCGAGCTCGGTGTCCATGAAGATCTCCGGCGAGTACTCGTAGCCGAAGTCGGTGCCGGGCAGGTAGCTCTCGGCGAACTTGATCACCGCGCGGGTGCCCTCGACGGCCACGGCCTTGCATTCGGCGCGCCCGTCGCCGTCCCAGCCGAATACCACCCGGCGGAACATCGGCGCGGCCGCGTTGTACAGGTGCACCGTCGCCTGCCGCGCGCCGGCCAGCGACGCCACGGTGCGCTCGATCAGTTCCTCGCGTGCCTGGGTCAGCACCGAGATGCGGACGTCGTCCGGTACCGAGCCGCCCTCGATCAGGCTGCGGATGAAGTCGAAGTCGGTCAGGCTCGCCGCGGGGAAGCCGACCTCTATCTCCTTGTAGCCCATCCGGACCAGGAGGTCGAACATCGCGTGCTTCCTGGCGGCGTTCATCGGGTCGATCAGCGCCTGGTTGCCGTCGCGGAGATCGGTCGAAAGCCACCGCGGCGCGGCGGTGATGGTCCGCGACGGCCACTGCCGGTCGGGCAGGTCGATAGCGGGGAACGGCCGGTACCGGTGGCATGGCATGCCAGACGGACGCTGGCTGGCGGGATTGCTCATAACGTTGCTGCTCCTGAGATCATTGACCGGCGGGGAGTTCGGTCGGCGCAGCGGAGCAGCCCGCGGCGAGGGGCCGACCGGACTGGTTACCGGGCCTCGCCGCGGCAGCGAAGGAGCAGCGCGCGCATCATGACAGACCCAGGCTAGCCCACCCGGCGCGCCCGGCGCGACCGATCAGCCCTGGCCGGCGTGAATGTCCGCGGCGCCGACTCAAAGCTGGGTGGTGACGGCCTTGAGCTCGGTGTAGTTGTTGAGGACTTCGTGGCCCATCTCGCGGCCCCAGCCGGACTGCTTGTAACCACCGAACGGCAGCGATGCGTCGAACACGTTGTAGCAGTTGATCCAGACGGTGCCGGCCCTGAGCTTCTTCGCCAGGGCATGGGCCTTGGAAATATCCTTGGTCCAGATGCCAGCGCCGAGGCCGTACTCCGAATCGTTGGCCACAGCGGCGATCTCATCCAGGTCAGTGAACGGAGCGGCGACCAGCACCGGCCCGAAGATCTCCTCGCGGACGACCTTCATATCCGGGCTGGTGTTGGTGAGCACGGTGGGCTCGATGAAGTAGCCGCGGTCGCCGAACCGGCCGCCGCCGGCCAGGGCAGTGGCACCTTCTGCCTTGCCGGAGTCCAGGAAGCCGGAGACGCGCTGGAATTGCTCGTCGGAAACCAGCGGGCCCATCTGCGTGCCCGGGTCCATCCCCGCTCCCATCTTGATCGACTTGGCGATCTCGGCGACGCCGTCGACCACCTCATCGAAGCGGCTCTCCTGGACGAACAGCCGCGAGCCGGCCACGCAGCACTGGCCGTGGTTGAAGAAGATCGCGTTGGCGGCGCCCTCAATCACGCCGGGCGACGCGTCATCGAACACGATGTTGGGGCTCTTGCCGCCCAGTTCCAGGGTCAGCTTCTTCAGGTTGCTCGCGCCGGCCGCCGCGACGATCAGCTTGCCGACCTCGGTGGAGCCGGTGAATGCGACCTTGTCCACGCCGTTGTGCATGGCCAGCGCCGCGCCGGCCGTCTCGCCGTAGCCGGGCACCACGTTCACCACGCCGTCGGGCACGCCGGCCTCGGCGATGAGCTCCGCCAGCCGCAGCGCGGTCAGCGGGGTCTGCTCGGCCGGCTTGAGCACTACGCAGTTACCTGTCGCCAGCGCCGGCCCGAGCTTCCACGCGGCCATCAGCAGCGGGAAGTTCCACGGGATGATCTGCCCGACCACGCCGAGCGGCTCGCGCAGCGTGTAGGAGTGGAAGTTGGCGCCCGGCATGTACGGCACCGAGATGTTGATCGTGTTGCCCTCGATCTTGGTGGCCCAGCCGGCCATGTAGTGGAACAGGTCCGCGGCCAGCGGCACATCAGCGGCCTGCGCGACCGCGAACGGCTTGCCGTTGTCCAGCGACTCGAGCTGGGCGAGCTCGTCGACGTGCTGCAGGATGAGGTCGCCGATCCGCCAGATGATGCGGCCGCGCTCGGACGGGGTCATCCGGCTCCACGGACCTTCGTCGAACGCCTTCCGCGCAGCCCGCACGGCCCGGTTGATGTCCTCCGCGTCTCCCTCGGCGATCCGGGCGAGCGTCTCGCCGGTCGCGGGGTTGGGCGTCTCGAACGTCTTGCCTGACGCTGCATCTGTCCACTGCCCGTTGATGAACAGCTGACGCGGGGCGCCGATGAACTCTTCGACGTTCCGGTCCAGTGTCACTGTCATGGATACTCATCTCCCGTTTTCGCACCTCGGCGTGCAGACGCGCAGCGGCGCCTGCCGCCCCGGCTGGGGCGTGGCGTAGCTGCGGCCATCCAGTAGTCCCCATGAGACTACAAAGGCCTGCCAGGCACAAGGGGGCCAGGCAGCTAGCCGCGGCCGGTCAGCCCGGGCGTTGCGGGTCAGCCGGGCGTTGCGGGGTCAGCCGGGGGCTGCGGGTCAGCCGGGGGCTGCGGGTCAGCCGGGCGTTGCGGGGTCAGCTAACGGTGGCTGGCTTTGCGGCGTCCAGGAACCGCAGCGTCGCGGAGACCGTTTCGTAGCGCCACAGCGCCAGGGTGCGCTCGAACCCGTCTGCCTCGGCAAGCCGGTCGTGCAGCGCGGCCGCGATGGGGAGAAGCTGCTGGCGCTGAGCGTCAAGCAGCGGAGCGGAGGAGTCCCCGGCACGGTCGAGCAGAGCCAGCTTCACCAGCAGCTCTGACCGCACGTCCCTGGCGTGCGCCACTGGCCGCGCCAGCCACGCCGCGCCGGCCGCGCGCCCAGCGGGCGTGACGGCGACAACGGAGCGGACCGGGCCCCGGCTGGTCGGCTGCTCGCCGGCCGCCTGGAGCAGCCCCAGCTGCTCCAGCCGCTGCAGCACCCGGTAGACGACAGGTTTGGGCACTCGCCACACCTCCCCCATGCTGCCGCCAGTGCCAACCAGCCTGGCTACGGCGAAGCCGTGCGTGGGCTCCTCGCCGACCAGGCACAGCACGAGCCACTCGGTCAGCGACAGTCTCTGTTCCTGCGGCCCGGGCACCGTCCCAGGCTAGGGCACCAGGCCCCCGGAGCCAGCCCGGGTGTCAGACGTTGAAGCCCAGCGCCCTGAGCTGCTCGCGGCCATCCTCCGTGATCTTGTCGGGGCCCCACGGCGGCAGCCAGACCCAGTTGATCCGGAAATCGTTGACCAGGCCCTCGAGAGCCACCCTGGTCTGGTCCTCGATGACGTCGGTCAGCGGGCAGGCCGCGCTCGTCAGCGTCATGTCGATGGTCGCGACCCGGTCGTCGCCGAGCGTCACGCCGTAGATCAGCCCGAGATCGACGACATTGACGCCGAGCTCGGGGTCGACCACGTCTCGCAGTGCCTCGAGTAGGTCCTCGGTCTCCTGGTCGAGCTGCTGGCCGGCGAAGCCTGCCGCGTGCTCTTGGTCAAGCTCCTGGTCGGCCTGGCCGGCCGCGTCGACCTGGTCAAGCTCCTGGTCGGCCTGGCCGGCCGCGTCGACCTGGTCAAGCTCCTGGTCGGCCTGGCCGGCCGCGTCCACCTGGTCAAGCTCCTGGTCGGCTAGGCCGGCCGCGTTCTCCGTCATGTCTGCTCCCTCGCCGCCTCAGCGGCAGTCCGGCCGTTTCCAGCCTGGCCGTTGGCCTGATCCCTGGCCTTGTCACCGGCGGGCTGGCCACCGGCGGGCTTGCTGCCTGCGGGCTTGCCGCCGGCAGGTCCGTCCAGTGCGCGCCCGGTCGCGTCCTTCCAGGCCATCCAGCCGAGCAGGGCGCACTTGATCCTGGCCGGGTACTTCGACACTCCCTCGAAGGCGACGGCATCACCGAGCACGTCCTCGTCCGGCTCGCCCTCGCCCCTGGACTGCATCAGCGCCAGGAACTCGCCGCTGATCTCCATGGCCTCGCGCACCGTCTTGCCGATGATCATCTCGGTCATCACGGACGCGCTGGCCTGGCTGATCGAGCAGCCAAGCGCGTCGTAGGACACGTCAGCCACGGCGGGCTCGCCGTCAGCGTCCTTCAGGGTCACCCGCAGCGTCACCTCGTCGCCGCAGGTGGGGTTCACGTGCAGCACCTCGGCGTCGAAGGGCTCCCGCAGGCCCTTGTTCTGCGGATTGCGGTAATGGTCCAGGATGATCTCCTGGTACAGGGACTCGAGCTGCATCACGCCGCCTTCAACATCGGGGCAGTGCCGGCATGTTCCGCCGCCGTCCCGCGTAGCGCGTCTCCCCGCACGTCAGTCTCCCTGCCCCCGCTCAGCATGCCGCTTACCCCGCGAAGAACTTCTGGGCCTGGCGCACGCCGTCGGCGAGCGCGTCCACCTCGTCGGGGGTGTTGTAGACGTAGAACGTGGCCCGGGTGCTCGACTGCGCACCCAGGGCGCGGTGCAGCGGCCAGGCGCAGTGATGGCCCGTCCGGACCGCGATACCCAGCTCGTCGAGGACCTGGCCGACATCGTGCGGATGGACGCCCTCGACGGTGAAGGACACCGCGCCGCCGCGGTGCTCGGTGGTCAGCGGTCCCAGGATCCGCACGCCGGGAACGCCGCCTAGCGCCTCCAGCGCGCGCGCGGTCAGCGCCTCCTCATGCGCCGCCACGCTGGCCATGCCGAGCGCGTCAAGGTAGTCGCAGGCCGCAGCGAGCCCGACCGCCTGCGCGGCGGCGGGCACTCCGGCCTCGAACCGCTCCGGCGGCGGCAGGAACGTCGAGCTCTCCATCCGCACCACCTCGATCATGGAGCCCCCGGTGACGAACGGAGGCATCGCCTCCAGCAGCTCGCGCCGCCCCCACAGCACCCCGATGCCGGATGGCCCGAGCATCTTGTGCGCGGAGAACGCGAGGAAGTCCGGGCCGAGCGCTGCCACGTTTACCGGCTGGTGCGGGACCGACTGCGCGCCGTCGGCCACCACCAGCGCGCCCCGGGCCTGCGCCAGGGCCGCGATCTCGCCGACCGGCGGCACCGTGCCGGTGACGTTGGACTGGTGGGTGACGGCGACGACTTTGGTCCGGTCATTGATCAGCTCATCGGCGCCGCTGAGGTCCAGACGGCCGTCCGGAGTCACGCCGAACCAGCGCAGGGTCGCGCCGGTGCGCAGGCACAGCTGCTGCCAGGGCACCAGGTTCGCGTGATGCTCCATCTCGGTGACCAGCACCTCGTCACCGGGGCCGACGCGGAACCGCCCGGCCCCGGGCCCGGCAGTGGCGGCATTGCTCATCGCATAGGCGACCAGGTTCAGTGCCTCGGTCGCGCTCTTGGTGAACACGATCTCGCCGGGCTCGGCGCCGATGAAGGCGGCAACCCGGGTGCGCGCGCCCTCGTAGGCGTCGGTTGCCTCCTCGCCGAGCAGGTGCGCGCCGCGGTGCGCCGCCGAGTTGTGCGTGGTGTAGAACTCGCGCTCGGCGTCGAGCACCTGGCGCGGCTTGTGCGCGGTGGCGCCGGAATCCAGGTAGATCAGCGGGTTGCCGCCGCGCACGGTCCTGGTCAGGATGGGGAAGTCCGCCCGCACCGCGGCCACGTCGAATGCGGCCGCGCCGAGCGCATCCGACGCCGCGGCACCGCCTGCCGCTGCGGTGCCGCCCGCGGCGGCACCGTCGGCTGCGGCCCCGTCCCCCGCAGCGGCCCCGGCAGCCAGATACCCCGTGGTGGATGTCATGCGGGTGCGCCGGCCTTCTTCACGAACTCCTCGTACCCGCTGGTCTCCAGCTCCTCGGCCAGCTCGGCGCCGCCTTGCTTGACGATCCGGCCGCCGACGAAGACGTGCACGAAGTCGGGCTTTACGTACCGCAGGATCCGGGTGTAGTGGGTAATCAGCAGCACGCCGTGACCTTCGGTGGCGCGGAACCGGTTGATGCCGTCAGCGACCACCTTCAGCGCGTCGATATCCAGCCCGGAGTCGGTTTCGTCCAGGATGGCGATCTTCGGGTTGAGCAGCTGGAGCTGGAGTATCTCGTGCCGCTTCTTCTCCCCGCCGGAGAAGCCCTCGTTGACGTTGCGCTCGGCGAAGACCGGGTCGATGGACAGGTCGGCCATGGCCGCCCGCATCTCCTTCAGGAAGAGGCGGAGCTTCGGCGGCTCGCCGCGGACCGCGGTGATGGCGGTGCGCAGGAAGTTCGATACCGACACCCCGGGCACTTCCGCCGGGTACTGCATCGCGAGGAAGAGCCCGGCCCTGGCGCGGGCGTCCACGCTCATGGCCAGCACGTCCTCGCCGTCCAGCGTGACCGAGCCTTTGGTTACCTGGTACTTGGGGTGGCCGGCGATGGCGTAGGCCAGCGTGGACTTGCCCGAGCCGTTCGGCCCCATGATGGCGTGGGTCTGCCCGGACCGCATGACCAGGTCGACGCCGCGCAGGATCTCCTGGCTCTCGCCTGCCGGGTCCGTCACGCTGACGTGCAGGTCACGGATCTCAAGGGTGGACATTATCTCTATCTCTCCTGGTCTGGTAGCTCAGTCGGTAAGCTCAGCGAGCGCGACGTAGACATCGCCGTCGTCGATCTTCACGGGGTAGGTGGGCACGGGCGCGGTCGCGGGCGGCCCGGTGGGCTGGCCGGTGCGCAGGTCGAAGCAGGACCCGTGCAGCCAGCACTCCACCGTGTGGTCGTAGACCTCGCCCTCGGACAGCGGGACCTCCTCGTGCGAGCACACGTCCCGCAGCGCGAAGACCTCGCCGCCGGCCCGGATGACGGCGACCGGGGTGTCGTTCAGCTCGAGGCCGAGCGCCCCTTCCTCGGGCAGGTCGGACAAGGCGCAGGCGCGCACGAATGCGGCGGTCTCGGTCATGCCAGCTCGGCCTCGACGGCCGAGGTGATCCGAGCGTGCAGCTCGGGCACCTCGATCTGCGCGATCAGCTGGCCGAAGAAGCCGCGGATCACCAGGCGGCGCGCCTCGTCGTAAGGGATCCCGCGGGCCATCAGGTAGAACAGGTGATGGTCTTCCAGCCGCCCGCTGGCGCTCGCGTGCCCGGCCCCGACGACCTCGCCGGTGAGGATCTCCAGGTTCGGCACCGAGTCGACCCGGGTGCCGTCGGTCAGCACCAGGTTCCTGTTGTACTCATAGGTGTCGGTGCCCGTCGCCTCGGCCCGGATCACCACGTCGCCGATCCACACCGCGTGCGCGTCCGCGCCCTGCAGCGCGCCCTTGTAGGTGACCCGGCTGCGGCAGTTGCGCTCGCCATGGTCCACGAACAGCCGGTGCTCCAGGTGCTGGCCGGCATCGGCGAAGTACAGGCCGCGGAGTTCTGCCTCCCCGCCCGGGCCCGCGTAGCGGACCGACGGGGCGAGCCGGACCACGCTGCCGCCGAGCGTCACCGCGGTGTGCGTGAACCGCGCGTCCCTGCCGACCTGCGCGTGGTGGTGCGAGAGATGAACCGTGTCACTGGCCCAGTCCTGCAGGCTCACCACGGCCAGCGTGGCGCCGTCGCCGACGATCAGCTCGACGTTGTCGGCGTAGGTCGCGCTGCCAGTGTGGTCGAGGACGACCACGGCCTGGGCAAGCGGCTCAAGCTCGACCACGACATGGCCGAACACCGCGCCTGCCGGGTCGTCGCCGCGGACCGAGATCACGGTCGGCCTGGACGCCACCACGCCGCGCGGCACCGTGACGACGGTCGCCTCGGCGAACGAAGTGAACGCACGGGCGCTGACCCGGTCGGCGGGCACGTAGGCAGTGCCCAGGCGCCGGTTGCCCCGTTCAATATTCTCGACGGTCACCTCGGGAGCAGGGTCGCATTCCACGGTCACCTTGCCGCCGGGCAGCGGCGCGTCGGTGTGCAGCCCGCGGAGCCGGCGCAGCGGGGTGAACCGCCACTCCTCCTCGCGGCCGGTCGGCACGCCGAAGTCCGCCGGGTCGTAGGACCGCTGCTCGTGCAGCCTGGAGACGGGAGCCGTTGTCTCCACGGCCCCCTGGAGCGCTGCCATCAGCCGACCGCCCCCTCCATCTGCAGCTCGATCAGCCGGTTCAGCTCGATCGCGTACTCCATCGGCAGCTCGCGGGCGATCGGCTCGACGAAGCCGCGGACGATGGTCGCCATCGCCTCGTCCTCGGTCATCCCGCGGCTCATCAGGTAGAACAGCTGATCGTCGGAGATCTTCGAGACGGTAGCCTCGTGGCCCATCTCGACGTCATCCTCACGTACGTCCACGTACGGATAGGTGTCGGACCGGCTGATGCTGTCCACCAGCAGCGCGTCGCACTTGACCGTGGACCTCGAGTGCGCGGCGCCCTCCTGTACCTGGACAAGCCCACGGTAGGAGGTGCGCCCGCCGGCCCTGGCCACCGACTTGGACACGATCGAGGACGAGGTGTTCGGGGCGCAGTGCACCATCTTGGCGCCCGCGTCCTGATGCTGCCCCGTGCCGGCGAACGCCACCGAAAGCGTCTCGCCCCTGGCGTGCTCGCCCATCAGGTAGACCGCCGGGTACTTCATGGTCACCTTCGAGCCGATGTTGCCGTCGACCCACTCCATGCTCGCGCCCGCCTGCGCGACGGCCCGCTTGGTGACCAGGTTGTAGACGTTGTTCGACCAGTTCTGGATCGTCGTGTAGCGGCAGTGCGCACCCTTCTTCACGATGATCTCGACGACCGCCGAGTGCAGCGAGTCAGAGGAGTAGATCGGCGCGGTGCAGCCCTCGACGTAGTGCACGCTGGCGCCCTCGTCAACGATGATCAGCGTCCGCTCGAACTGGCCCATGTTCTCGGTGTTGATCCGGAAATAGGCCTGCAGCGGTATGTCCACGTGCACGTTCTTGGGCACGTAGATGAAGCTGCCGCCGGACCAGACCGCCGTGTTCAGCGACGCGAACTTGTTGTCGCCGACCGGGATGATGGTGGCGAAGTACTCCTGGAACAGCTCCGGGTGCTCGCGCAGCGCGGTGTCGGTGTCCTTGAAGATGACGCCCTTGTCCTCAAGGTCCTCGCGGATCTTGTGGTAGACGACTTCGCTTTCGTACTGCGCCGCCACGCCGGCCACCAGGCGCTGCTTCTCGGCCTCGGGGATGCCGAGCCGGTCGTAGGTGTTCTTGATATCGGCGGGCAGCTCTTCCCAGTTGGCCGCCTGCTTCTCGGTCGACCGGACGAAGTACTTGATGTTCTCGAAGTCGATGCCGGACAGGTCAGAGCCCCAGCTGGGCATAGGCTTGCGGCGGAAGAGCTTCAGGCCCTTCAGCCGCAGGTCCAGCATCCAGTCCGGCTCGCCCTTCAGCGCCGAGATGTTGCGGACGACATCCTCGGACAGGCCGCGGCGCGCCGTAGCTCCGGCCGCGTCCGAGTCGGACCAGCCGAATTTATAGTTGCCAAGCCCTTCGAGCTCGGGATGAGTCGTCGTCGTTGTCATGCGGAGGTGCCTCCGGATTTGTTAGCCGTTGTGCTAGCGGTACTGCGGGACTTCAGCAGCGATGGCGCTGTGACGTGCGTGGTGCAGACCCCGTCACCGCGGGAGATGGTGGCGAGCCGCTGCACGGGCGTTCCGAGCAGGCGCCCGAAGGCCTCGGTCTCCGCCTCGCACAGCTGAGGGAATTCGGCGGCCACGTGCGCAACCGGGCAGTGGTGCTGGCAGAGCTGCTCGCCTCCGCCGGCCACCGGCGCGCCGGCAGCCGAGGCGGCGTAGCCGTCCGCCGACAGGGCCTCCGCCAGTGCCTTCACCCGCTCGCTGGGGGAACCGGAGCCGACTGCCTCGCGGTACCTGTCCTCCAGGTCGGCGATCTGCCTTCTGGCGAACTCGGCCACCGCCTCCGGCCCGGCCCGGTCGGCCAGGAACCGCAGGGCACTGGTCGCCAGGTCGTCGTAGGCATGCTCGAAGGCGCTGCGGCCTGCGTCGGTGATCGCGAACAGCCTGGCCGGCCTGCCCCGGCCACGCGCGCCGTAGCAGCGGGCGGTCCGGCTCTCGATCATGCCGTCAGCCAGCAGGTTGTCCAGGTGCCGCCGGATGGCGGCCGGGGTGAGGCCGAGTAGCGCGCTCAGCGCCGTTGCCGTTGCCGGGCCGTTCTCCAGGATCAGCCTCGCGATCCTGGCGCGGGTGCCCCGCTCGGAGCCAGACTGGGCTGCCGTAGCCTGGGCAGGCGCAGCACTCTGCCCGGCGCCCCCGGAAGGGCCACCCGAAGCCGTGCTTGCCAGTCCCATACTTTTCACAACATCATTGTGTCGTAAATACATCCCGGCCCGCAATCCGGGGTCCCCTGCGACTCCGCGACCTGCCCGGCAGCCCCGCTAATGCCCCGGCGCCTCGCCAGTTGCCTTGCTGTTCCGCTGCGCTGTGTCCGCTGAGGCGGCGTGTCCGCTGCGGCGGCGTGCGGGTGGCCGTCGGGTGGAGTGCGGTGCGGGCGGCGTGCGGTGCGGTGCGGTGCGGGCGGGGTGCGGGCGGGGTGCGGTGCGGGCGGTGCGGGTGCGGGGGTT
>Ga0302178_10000270_pt1 | contig 48625 bp, 39 predicted proteins | sample I_Palsa_E1_3_FD_198790 | JGI IMG/M metagenome (GOLD analysis project Ga0302178, IMG submission 198790) | Peat permafrost microbial communities from Stordalen Mire near Abisko, Sweden - I_Palsa_E1_3 | ecosystem: Environmental > Terrestrial > Soil > Palsa > Peat permafrost | place: Sweden...
GGACTCGCCCAACGGCGTCGCCGCCGCGGAAGCGGCAGGCTGCATGGTCGTCGCGGTACCGGGCCTTGTCCCGATTCCCACCCGGCCCGGCCGAGTGGTCGCCTCCTCGCTGAGCCAGATCAGCCTCGCCATGCTGCGGGGCATGATGGGCGGCGAGTAACGTCCTGGCGGGCCGGCGGCCTGGCGGGCGGGCTGGCCGGCGGCCTGGCTGGCCGGCGGCCGGGCGCGGGTGTGCGACGATGAAGGGACGTATACCTTTGGCCGCGCTGATGGCGGCGCGGCCCTGAGGGGAGGCCCGGCACATGTCGGCCTTTGACTTCCTGATCTGCGGTGGCCTGACTGCCGCCGGACTCGTGGCGTCCTACTTCCGCTTCCGCAGCCGCGGCGCGCGGTCCGGGATCCGGTTCGGCGCCTGGTCGCTCTTGCCGCTGGCCGCCTACCTCACCGGCACGGTCACGCTGATCACCCGGGTCAGCTCCGCCGTGGCGCGATTTGCCGGCTCCTTCGTGTTCTCGCCCGAGCGATGGTCCGGCGTCGTGCTGGCGGGCTTCGCCGCGGCGCTGCTGCTGGCATCCGGCGGGATTCCGCTGCCCGGGCGGCGTAAGGGCAGGAAGGTCCGCGCGGCTAAGGCCGGTGACCAGGGCGCCGCCACCGCGGGCGCGGGCGGGCGGGCGCAGGTCGGCGCCGGCTCAGGGAAGATCGCGAAACGGGCCAAGCGTGGCGGCACCGCCGCGGCCGACGATGATGATCTCGGGGATGTCGCGGAGATCCTGCGCCGCCGCGGCATCAAGTAGCGGGCAGCCGCGCTCAGGCAAGCAGGTCAGCCGCGTCCGCGGCGCCCGGCCCGGCCGCTGGCACGGCCACTGCCGCAGGATCGGGCACTGCCGCAGGATCGGGCAGCAGCGCAGGATCGGGCAGCGGCGGCGGAGTACCGCCGAAGGCCGGGCAGATCGCCTTGTGGGCGCACCAGTCGCAGAGCCTGCTCGGCCGCGGCCGCCAGTCTCCCGTATCCCTGGCCCGCTCGATCGCCTGCCACAGTGCATTGACCTTGCGCTCCGTCGCGCGCAAGTCCGCCTCGTCCGGCGCGTACCGGACGATCTCGCCGCTGCCGAGGTACATGAGCTGCAGCAGTTTCGGCACGCTGCCCTGGCTCCGCCACAGCACGAGCGCGTAGAACCTCATCTGGAACAGGGCACGCGCCTCGAACTCCTCCCGCGGCGCGTTGCCGGTCTTATAGTCGACGATCCTGATGTCGCCGCCCGGCGCGACGTCGAGCCGGTCGATGTAGCCGCGCAGCAGCAGACCGGACTCGAGCACGGCCTCGCAGTGCAGCTCACGGTGGGCAGGCTCCAGCCGGCTGGGATCCTCCAGGGTGAAGTAGCGATCCAGCATCGCCGCGGCCTCGGTCAGCCAGACATCGCGCTGCTCGCCGGAGTCGAAGAGAGCGGTGAGCTCCGGCTCTGCCTCGGTCAGCCGCTCCCACTCCGGCCCGAGCATCGAGCGGGCCGCCTGCGGCGTCCGGCCGTCCGCCGGGTGATCGAACAGCCGTTCGAGCACCGCATGCACCAGCGTCCCGCGCGCAGCCGCCGCGCTCGGCGGCTCTGGCAGCCGGTCCACCACCCGGAACCGGTAAAGCAACGGGCAGGTCAGGAAGTCACCGGCGCGCGACGGTGACAGGGATCTCGGCCGGACGGCGTCCGGGACCGCCGGCTCGCCAGGGATCGCCGGCTCGCCAGGGGCAGCCGGCTCGCCAGGGACAGCCGGGTCAGCCACCGCCGGCCCGTCAGCCGCCGCCGGCTCACCAGCCACCGCCGGCTCGCCAGGGACCGCCGGGGCAGCCTCCGGGACCGCAGTTGCCTGCGGCACCTGACCGGACTGAGTCACCGTGCTTAGTTTGCCCACCCAACGGAGACTAGGGGACCATGCCGACAGTCGCCGGTCTTTGGCCGCGCGGTACCGCGTTCCCGCCAAACCGGGCGCGCAGCGTGCGCGCCGGTTCGCCGTGCGCCGCGTAGCATCAAGCCTGTGACAGGCATGATTCCGGGCGGGCAGCCCCCGCAGGACGGTGCCGCGCCCCCCGGCGGCCCGCCACGGCAGGCTCCGGGGCGAGGAATAGTCATCGGGCGGCCGCTGGGCATCCCGGTGTATGTCTCGCCGTACTGGTTCCTGATCGCCGCGCTGATCGTGATTTTCTACGCGGGCATCCTCAAGGGATCGGTGCAAGGCTCGGTCCTGCGCTACGTGGTGGCGGCCGCGTTCGTCATCCTGCTCTACCTGTCCGTCCTGATTCACGAGCTGAGCCACTGCGCCGTGGCGCGGGCCTTCCGCCTGCCGGTACGACGCATCCTGCTGTACCCGCTCGGCGGCCTGTCGGAAATCGAGCAGGAGCCGCAGACCCCGGCCAGGGCGTTCCTCGTTTCCGGCGCCGGGCCGCTGCTCTCGCTGGCTCTCGCCGCGCTCGGCTACGGGATCATCGTCGCGTTCGGCCCCGGCGGCATTCCGCGGATCCTGATCGACCAGCTGATCCTGGCGAACATCGTGATCGGTGTGCTCAACCTGCTGCCGGGGCTGCCGCTGGACGGCGGCTGGATGGTGCGCGCGGCCGTGTGGAAGCTGACCGGCAAGCCGGGAACCGGCACGATCGCGGCGGCCTGGGCAGGGCGCGGCCTCGCCGTGGCGCTGCTCGCCGTGCCACTCGCCATCGTCCTGCGGAATGGCAGCGGCAGCGGGATCGACCTGGTGAACGTGGTCTGGCTGGGCGCCATCGCCGCTTTCATGTGGGTGAGCGCCGGCCAGTCGATCCGCGCCACCCGGGTCCGCGAGCGGCTGCCAGGACTCCAGGCACGGCGGCTCGCCCGGCGCGCCATTCCCATTCCCGCGAGCCTGCCGCTGGCGGAGGCGATCAGGCGCGCCGATGCCGCGCAGGCCCGGGCACTGGTCATCGTGGACCACCAGGACACGCCGATCGCGATCGTCAACGAGACCGCCGTGATCGCCACGCCAGAGCAGCGCAGGCCCTGGATCGAGGCAGGCTCGCTGGCGCGGACCCTCGATCCGAGCCTGGTGCTGCCCGCCGACCTTTCCGGGCTGGCGCTGATCGAGGCCGTGCGGCGGGCGCCCGCCAGCGAGTACCTGCTCATCGAGCCGTCCGGACAGGTGTTCGGGGTGCTCGCGACCAGCGACCTCGACCACGCCTTCGCCGGGACCTGACGCACCGCTAGCCTTGCGGGCGTGATCCGACCGCGCAGAGGGCCGTTCGTGCCGGGTGAGCAAGTTCAGCTCACCGATCCGAAAGGCCGCAGTCACCTGGTCTCGCTCCAGCCGGGCCGGGCCTTCCATACCCACCAGGGCGCCCTTGCCCACGACGACCTGATCGGGCACCAGGACGGCAGCGTGGTGACCTCGTCCGGCGGGACGGCCTATGTCGCGCTGCGCCCCCTGCTCGCCGATTTCACGCTGTCCATGCGGCGCGGTGCCGCGGTGGTGTACCCCAAGGACGCTGCCCAGATTCTGGCGCTGGCCGACATCTTTCCCGGCGCCCGGGTGCTGGAGGCGGGGGCGGGCAGCGGCGCCCTGTCGTGCTGGCTGCTGCGCGCGATCGGCGAGTCCGGCCTGCTCGTCTCCTATGAGCGGCGGCCCGACTTCGCGGAAATCGCCCGGGGCAACGTGGAGCGCTACTTCGGCGCACCGCATCCGGCCTGGCGGCTGTCGATCGGCGAGTTCCCGGCGGATCCGCCCGCGGCGGACCTGGCGGAGGGCGAGCGGTTCGACCGGGTCGTGCTGGACATGCTCGCGCCATGGGAATACGCGGACACGGCTGCGCTTTCGCTCGGCGGCGGCGGCCTGGCCTGCTGCTACGTCGCGTCGACCACGCAGCTGTCACGCACCGTGGAGGCGCTACGCGAGCAGGGCAGCTTCGCCGAGCCTGCCGCATGGGAGTCGATGGTCCGCGGCTGGCATGTCGACGGGCTGGCTGTCCGCCCCGAGCACCGGATGGTCGGGCACACCGGCTTCCTGGTGACGGCGCGGCGGCTCGCGGACGGCGTCACGCCGCCGCCAAAGCGGCGCCGGCCTGCGAAAGGAGCACGCGACAGTGCCGCCTGGCAGGACCGGGACGACGGGGCGGGAGCCCCGGCCGGATGACAGATCGCGGCCTGGCCGTGCCCTGATCGTGACGCAGATTGCGGAGTCGTGGGCCTCGCCAGGTTACGGAAGCACCCCGGATAGGTAGGGTCTAAGGTAAGTCAGCTCTCGGAAGGGGTGAGGGGCATGGCCGCCCGTGATGACAGCGCTCGCGCCGGACGATACGACGACGAGGCCAAGGTCCTGACCACGCAGATCTCATTCCTTGAAGAGGAGATCGCCACACTGCGCCGCAGGCTTGCCGATTCACCCATGCAGGCGCGGCTGCTCGAGGAGCGGCTGCGCGAGACCGAGGCCAGCCTCGCCAGCGTCACCGGGCAGAACGATCGCCTGGTGGGCACGCTGCGAGAGGCCAGGGACCAGATCGTCGCGCTCAAGGAAGAGGTGGACAGGCTCGCCCAGCCGCCGTCCGGGTTCGGCATCTTCCTGTCTGCCTGCGAGGACGGCACCGTAGACGTGTTCACCGGCGGCCGGAAGATGCGGGTCAGCGTGAGCCCGTCGATCGAGCTTGCCGACCTGAAGCCTGGCCAGGAGGTCGTGCTCAACGAGGCACTGAACGTGGTGATCGCCCAGGGCTTCGAGACGATCGGCGAGGTCGTCATGCTCAAGGAGATCCTCGAGGACGGCGACCGGGCGCTGGTCATCTCGCACGCCGACGAGGAACGGATAGCCAGGCTGGCAGAGCCGCTGCGCGATGCCCCGCTGCGCACCGGCGATTCGCTGCTGCTCGAGCCCCGCTCCGGCTACGTCTACGAGCGCATCCCCAAGGCTGAGGTCGAGGAGCTCATCCTTGAGGAAGTACCGAATATCACCTATTCCGAGATCGGCGGCCTCAGCGGTCAGATCGAGCAGATCAGGGACGCGATCGAGCTGCCCTACCTGCATGCCGACCTGTTCAAGGAGCACCAGCTACGGCCGCCCAAGGGCGTGCTGCTCTACGGCCCGCCTGGCTGCGGCAAGACGCTGATCGCCAAGGCCGTGGCTAACTCGCTGGCCAAGCAGGTCGCGGCCAGGACCGCCGAGCTTGCCCGCAAGAATGGCACGGAACATGCGCCAGGAGCGCAGGCCAAGGAGGGCAAGAGCTTCTTCCTGAACATCAAGGGCCCTGAGCTGCTCAACAAGTACGTCGGCGAGACGGAGCGGCACATCAGGCTGGTCTTCCAGCGGGCCAGGGAGAAGGCCAGCGAGGGCATGCCGGTCATCGTCTTCTTCGACGAGATGGACTCCATCTTCCGCACCCGCGGCTCCGGGGTCTCCAGCGATGTCGAGAACACGATCGTCCCGCAGCTGCTCAGCGAGATCGACGGCGTCGAGGGCCTGGAGAACGTGATCGTGATCGGTGCCTCCAACCGGGAGGACATGATCGACCCGGCGATCCTGCGGCCGGGCCGGCTGGACGTGAAGATCAAGATCGAGCGGCCGGACGCCGAGGCGGCCAGGGACATCTTCTCCAAGTACGTGGTCAGCAGCCTGCCGCTGCACCCCGACGACAAGGCCGAGCACGGCGGATCAGCCGCGGCCACGGTGGACGAGATGATCCAGCGGGTCGTGGAGCGCATGTACAGCGAGACCGAGGAGAACCGGTTCCTTGAGGTGACCTACGCCAACGGTGACAAGGAGGTCCTGTACTTCAAGGACTTCAACTCCGGCGCGATGATCCAGAACATCGTGGACCGCGCGAAGAAGATGGCGATCAAGGAATTCCTCGAGACCAGGCAGAAGGGCCTGCGGGTCGCTCACCTGCTGACCGCGTGCGTGGACGAGTTCAAGGAGAACGAGGACCTGCCGAACACCACCAATCCGGATGACTGGGCCCGGATTTCCGGCAAGAAGGGCGAGCGGATCGTCTACATCAGGACCCTGGTCTCCGGCAAGCAGGGCACCGAGGCCGGGCGCTCGATCGACACGGTAGCCAACACTGGCCAGTACCTGTAGGCGCAGCCAGGCGGCTCGTCCCCGGCGCGCGCCGTCCTGCGCCCGGGCCGGCCGGCACTAGTCTTTGCTTCATGAGCGTGCGGCGGGTCATGGGCATAGAGACCGAATACGGCATCGCCGTGCCCGGCCAGCCGGGCGCGAATGCGATGGTCACCTCGTCCCAGATTGTCAACGCGTACCAGGTAGCCACATCGGCCAGGGCCAGGCGGGCACGCTGGGACTTCGAGGAGGAGAATCCGCTCCGTGACGCCCGCGGGTTCGACCTGGCACGCGAGGCGGCAGACTCGGCGCAGCTGACCGACGAGGATCTCGGCCTGGCCAATGTCATCCTGACCAACGGAGCGCGGCTGTACGTGGATCACGCGCACCCGGAGTACTCGGCGCCCGAGTGCACTGACCCGCTCTCCGCGGTGACCTGGGACAAGGCCGGCGAGCGGGTCATGGCGGACGCGGCCACGCAGGCGGCGGCGGTGCCTGGCAGCCTCCCGATCCAGCTCTACAAGAACAACACCGACAACAAGGGCGCCTCCTACGGCTGCCACGAGAACTACCTGATGAACCGGGCAACGCCGTTCGCCGACATCGTCCGCCATCTCACCCCGTTCTTCGTCTCCCGGCAGGTAGTCTGCGGGGCCGGCCGCGTCGGCCGCGGTGCCGACGGCAGGGACGAGGGCTTCCAGATCAGCCAGCGCGCCGACTTCTTCGAGGTCGAGGTCGGGCTGGAGACCACCCTGAAGCGGCCGATCATCAACACCAGGGACGAGCCGCATGCCGACCCGGAGAAGTACCGCCGCCTGCACGTAATCATCGGTGACGCCAACATGAGCGAGGTTTCCGGCTACCTCAAGCTCGGCACCACCGCCCTGGTGCTCGCGATGATCGAGGACCGGTTCCTCGATGCCGATCTCGGGCTGGAGGCACCGGTTGCCGAGCTTCGCGCCATCTCGCACGATCCTGCCCTCCGCCATCTGGTGACGCTGCGCGACGGCAGGCGGATGACGGCCGTCCAGCTGCAGATGGAGTACCTCGAGCTGGCCAGGAAATACACCGAGGACCGGTTCGGCACAGACGTCGATGACATGACAACCGACGTCCTCCTCCGATGGGAATCGGTACTGACCAGGCTTGCCGAGGATCCGATGCTGACCTCCAGGGAACTGGACTGGACGGCCAAGCTGGGGATTCTCGACGGCTACCGGGCCAGGGACGGGCTGGGCTGGGATCATCCCCGGCTGCAGCTCGTCGACCTGCAGTACTCCGATGTCCGCGCCGACCGCGGCCTGTACAACCGGCTGGCAGCGATGGGCCGGATTGTCCGGCTGGTCACCGACGAGCAGGTGAACCGGGCGATCGCCTACCCGCCGGAGGACACCAGAGCCTACTTCCGCGGCCGGTGCCTGCGGAAATACCCGGAAGCCGTGGCTGCCGCGTCCTGGGACTCGGTCATCTTCGACATCCCGGGGCGCGAGTCGCTGCAGCGGGTCCCCACCCTCGAGCCGCTGCGCGGAACCCGTGCGCATGTTGGCGACCTGCTCGACCGCTGCGAGACGGCCGGCGAGCTGGTGGCGGCCCTGACGGGCCGGAACTGAGCCGCCCGGCGGCCGCGGCAGGCACATTCCGGATGAATACCGATAGCTGACGGCAGGGTTGGGCCACCCGCGGGCTGGCGAGGATAGCGTTGAGACTGCGGGCACTATCCGCGGATCACGGAGGTTGGACATGGCGACAAAGGACACCGGCGGCCAGCGGCAGGCTCCCCGGCGCACCGAGGAAGAGCAGGACACCGCGCCGCAGGGGACCGAGGAAGTCAAGGAGCGCCAGGACAAGCTGACCGACGACGTCGACGCGATCCTCGACGAGATCGACGAGGTGCTCGAGGAGAACGCCGAGGAATTCGTCCGGTCCTACGTGCAGAAGGGCGGCGAGTAACGCGAGGCCAGGCAGGCGGCCGGAGCCGCCGTGGCCTGACCGGCCGGCGAGGCGGGCGCCCACCGCGCCGCTGCAGCCAGCCGCCGCAGTAGGGTCTGGTCCAGATACTCAGGCGCACAACCGGAAGGATCCGCGTGGTCTCTGATTCCCACCGAGCACGGTTCCCGGCCGCCTACCTGGGCGCGGGAAGCTCGTCGTTCAGCGACCTCCTCGCCGCCGCCGCGCCCGGCCTGCTGCCCGGGGCCGGCCAGTCACGGGGCCCCGCGGCGGACGCGCTCGCGCACGGGCTGCCGCACGGAACCACGATCGTCGCCGCCGCCTGCCGCGGCGGCGTGATCATGGCGGGGGACCGGCGGGCAACGGCCGGCAACATGATCTCGCAGCGTGATATCGAGAAGGTGCTCCGAACCGACGAGTTCTCCTGCGTCGGCATCTCCGGGGTGGCCGGCATCGGGATCGATCTCGTCCGGCTGTTCCAGGTCGAGCTCGAGCACTACGAGAAGCTCGAGGGCCGGTCGCTCTCCCTGGAGGGCAAGGCCAACCGGCTCGCCAGCATGGTCAGGGGCAACCTCGGCGCCGCCATGCAGGGCCTGGTGGTGGTACCGCTGTTCGCCGGCTACGACGAGGACACCGGGATAGGCCGGATTTTCAGCTACGACCCGACCGGCGGCCGGTACGAGGAGCACCGCTTCCACGCCATCGGATCCGGCTCCGTGTTCGCCCGCGGCTCGCTGAAGAAGCTGTACGCCGACGACATGTCGGCGGACGACACCATGCTTGCCTGCATGCAGGCCCTCTATGACGCGGCCGACGACGACTCGGCCACCGGCGGGCCCGATGTCACCAGGCGCATCTACCCGGTACTCGCGACGGTGACGGCTGACGGTTTCCGGCGGCTCAGCGACGCGGACTCCGGGGAATATGCCCGCGCCGTGATTGATGCGCGGATGCGCGCGCCCGACGGACCGTCTGCGCCCCTGCGCCAGGCCACCGGGCCGAACGGATAGCGCTCCGCCAGTGCCGCTAGCCAGCCCAGCCTGGCTTCCGGCCAGACCAGGACCACCACCACCACGGCCAGCCAAGCCGGCCCTCACCAGCAAGGGAAAAGCCAGCGGTGTCCATGCCGTTCTACGTATCGCCCGAGCAGGCGATGAAGGACAAGGCGGATTACGCGCGCAAGGGCATCGCGCGCGGCCGCAGCGGGGTCGTGCTGCAGTACGGCGGCGGCATCTTGTTCGTCGCGCCGAACCCGTCCCGCGCGCTGAACAAGATCAGCGAGATCTACGACCGGATCGCGTTCGCGGCGGTCGGCAGGTACAACGAGTTCGAGAACCTGCGCAAGGCCGGGGTCCGCTACGCCGACATGACCGGCTTCCAGTACGACCGGCAGGACGTCACCGCGCGCGGCCTGGCCAACTGGTACGCCCAGGTCCTCGGGACCATCTTCACCGAGAGCAACAAGCCGTTCGAGGTGGAGATCGTGGTCGCCGAGGTGGGCGACGCGCCGGAGTCCGATCAGATCTACCGGATCACCTTCGACGGATCGGTCGCCGAGGAGCGCGGTTACGTGGCGGTGGGCGGCCAGGCCGACCAGGTCGCCACTGTACTCAAGGACCACTATGCCGACCGGCTGCCGCTAGCCGAGGCGCTGGCGACAGCGATAACCGCGCTGTCCGGCGAGGCCAACGGCGAGCGGCCGGAGATCACGGCAAGCCAGCTGGAGGTGGCCGTGCTCGACCGCGAGCGCGCGCACCGTACCTTCCGGCGGGTGACCGGCGCCCGGCTTGAGTCGCTGCTCGCCGAGACGCGCCAGGGCGGCCCGCCGAAGCCGGACAAGGGCGCGAAGCCAGCCGCCGCCGCGAAGCCGGACAAGGACGCGGAGCCGGCTGCCCCGGCCGGTGCTGACGAAGAGAACGAGCCTGGCGAGCGGTCCCCCGACTAGCAGCGCGGCCGGGCCGCCGCCACGGATCCCCCGGCGGCCGCCACTGGCCCCGCGCCGCCGCCACTGACCCCAGATGGAGGACCGATGGCTGTTCCATCCCGCCCGGTGGCCCCCGCGCCGGGCCGCATGAGCGTCGATTTCGAGGAGCGGGTGGACTTCGCCAGGCTCCGCCAGCACCGGCTCAGGCGTGCCATGGCCGCGCTCGAAGCCAGCGACCTCGGCGCGCTGCTGGTCTTCGACAACAACAACATCCGGTACCTGACCGGGGTGGCGATCGGCGAATGGACCCGCGACAAGCTGTGCAGGTACGCCCTCTACACGCGCACCGGAGAGCTGTACCTCTGGGACTTCGGCTCGGCCGCCGTGCACCACCGGATGTACTGCCCGTGGCTGAAACCGGAGAACTGCATCGCCTCCTACACCACGATGCGGGGCGCTGTGCCGCCGGATGCGCACATCGTCCAGCTCGGAGTTGCGGAGATCAGGGACAAGCTGGCCGCGGCGGGCGTGGCCGGCCAGCCGGTCGGGGTGGACTTCACTGAACTGCCGATGCTCTTCGAGCTGCAGCGCCAGGGCGTGGACGTGCGCGATGGCCAGCAGGTGATGCTCGACGCCAGGCAGATCAAGTCCAGCGACGAGATCGCCCTGCTGGCGACCGCGGCCGCCATGGTTGACGGCGTCTACCAGGACATCACCGAGGTACTGAAGCCCGGCGTGCGGGAGAACGAGATCGTCGCGCTGGCGAACAAGCGGCTGTACGAGATGGGCTCGGACGACGTGGAGTCGATCAACGCCGTCTCCGGCGAGCGGTGCAACCCGCACCCGCACAATTTCTCCGACCGCATGATCAGGCCGGGGGAGCAGGCGTTCTTCGACATCATGCATTCCTTCAACGGCTACCGGACCTGCTACTACCGGACCTTCAGCGTCGGCCGGTCGAACCAGGCGCAGCGCGATGCGTACAAGCGGGCCAGGGAGTGGATGGATACCGCCATCGAGATCATCAAGCCAGGGGTCTCGACCGATCAGGTGGCAAGGCTCTGGCCGACCGCAGGCGACATCGGCCTGGCCGACGAGAAGACGGCCTTCGGCCTGCAGTTCGGGCACGGGCTCGGTCTGGCGCTGCACGAGCGCCCGATGATCAGCAGGCTGACGTCGCTGGAAGCGCCGTTGGAGATCCAGCAGGGCATGGTGTTCGCGCTGGAGACCTACTGCCCGGCAGCAGACGGCGTATCCGCCGCCAGGATCGAGGAGGAAGTGGTGGTAACCGCAGCCGGAGTGGAGATCATCACCAGGTTCCCGGCCGAGGAACTGTTCGTCACCAACCCCTACTGACCTGTCCCCGCGATCCTGCTGACCTGCCTCCGCCGATGACCACCGCGGACCGGCTAGCCGATCAGGCCGGTATCGGCTGTAGTGTCATGGACGTGCGCAGTCTTCTGCCGTTCCCCTCGACGCTGGAGAATACGTGACCGCCGACCTGGCAACGCTTACGGGCATCGACATACCGACCGGCCTGCTGATCGGCGGGCGCTGGGGCAGCGGGCGCGGCGGCATGCTCCCGGTGACCGACCCGGCCACCGAGGACGTGATCGCGGAGGTCGCGAGCGCCACGCCGGAGGATGCGCTGGAGGCGGTGGCCGCAGCGCACGACGCGCTGCCGGGCTGGTCCGCGAGGCCGCCGCGGGAACGCGGCGAATGCCTGCGCCGGGCATTCGAGCTGATGATCGACCGGACCGAGGCGCTGGCCCGGCTGATGGTGATCGAGAACGGCAAGGCACTGAGGGACGCCCGCGGCGAGATCACCTACGCGGCCGAGTTCTTCCGCTGGTACTCCGAGGAAGCGGTCAGGAACGAAGGATCGCTGGGGCTGGCGCCGTCCGGGGCGAACAGGATCATGGTGGTGCGCCAGCCGGTCGGGGTCAGCGTGCTGGTCACCCCGTGGAACTTCCCCGCCGCCATGGCGACAAGGAAGATCGGTCCCGCGCTGGCCGCGGGCTGCACCGTGGTGCTGAAGCCAGCCAAGGAGACACCGCTGTCCGCCCTCGCGATCGCCGCCATCCTGGCCGAAGCAGGCGTGCCGGAGGGCGTCGTCAACGTGCTGCCGACGACGAAGCCAGGCCCGCTGGTCGGCGCGATGCTGGCCGACCCCAGGGTGCGGAAGCTGTCCTTCACCGGCTCGACGGAAGTCGGCCGGGCGCTGCTGCGCACGGCGGCGGACACGGTGACGAATTGCTCCATGGAACTGGGCGGCAACGCCCCGTTCCTGGTATTCGAGGACGCTGACATCGAGGCCGCCGTGGACGGCGCCTTCCTCGCCAAGATGCGTAACGGGGGAGAGGCGTGCACTGCCGCCAACCGGTTCTACGTGCACGACGCGGTGGCCGGGGAGTTCACCGCGCGGCTCGCTGACCGGCTGAGCAAGCTGTCGGTCGGGCCTGGCCTGGACGACGGCGTCGACCTCGGGCCGCTGGTGAACTCCGACACCCGCTCGAAGGTAGCCAGCCTGGTCGAGTCCGCCACGCAGGACGGCGGGCGGCTGGTCATCGGCGGCCAGGTGCCCGACCGCCGGGGCTATTTCTACCCGGCGACCGTGCTCGACGACGTGCCGCGCGGAGCCGGCATCCTCGATGCGGAGATCTTCGGCCCGGTGGCGCCGGTGGTCCGGTTCACCGATCAGGCCGACGCCATCGCCCAGGCCAACAAGACCGAGTACGGCCTGGTCTCCTACCTCTACACCCGGGACCTGCGGCGCGGGCTGCAGGTCGCCGAGGCGCTGGAGGCCGGCATGATCGGCATCAACCGCGGCGTGGTGTCCGACCCGGCCGCGCCGTTCGGCGGTGTCAAGCAGTCCGGCCTCGGCCGCGAGGGCGGTCATGACGGGCTGCTGGAATTTACCGAAACCAAGTACATCGCCGTCGACTGGTAAGCAGAGGGCATGGACAGGCGGATCTTCGGGCTCGAGAACGAATACGGCGTTACCTGTACCTTCCGGGGGCAGCGGCGCCTGTCGCCGGATGAGGTTGCCAGGTACCTGTTCCGCCGGGTGGTGTCCTGGGGGCGCAGCAGCAACGTGTTCCTGCGCAACGGGGCGCGGCTCTACCTGGACGTCGGCAGCCACCCCGAGTACGCCACGCCGGAGTGCGACAGCCTGATCGACCTGGTGACGCACGACAAGGCCGGCGAGCGCATTCTGGAGGGCCTGCTCGTCGACGCCGACCGGCGGCTGCGGGAAGAGGGCATAGCCGGCGACATCTACCTGTTCAAGAACAACACCGACTCGGCGGGCAATTCGTACGGGTGCCATGAGAACTACCTGGTGGGCAGGCACGGGGAGTTCGGCAGGCTGGCCGACATCCTGATCCCGTTCCTGGTCACCCGCCAGATCATCTGCGGGGCCGGCAAGGTGCTGCAGACGCCGCGCGGCGCGGTGTACTGCGTGAGCCAGCGGGCCGAGCACATCTGGGAAGGGGTGTCGTCGGCGACCACCAGGTCGCGGCCGATCATCAACACCCGCGACGAGCCGCATGCGGACGCCGAGCGATTCCGCCGGCTGCACGTGATCGTCGGCGACTCGAACATGAGCGAGACCACGATGCTGCTCAAGGTCGGGGCGACCGACCTGGTGCTGCGGATGGTCGAGGCCGGCACGGTGCTTCGCGACCTCACCCTGGAAAACCCGATCAGGGCGATCAGGGACGTCAGCCACGACATGACCGGGCAGCGGAAGGTGCGGCTGGCAAACGGGCGCGAGGTAAGCGCGCTCGACATCCAGCAGGAGTACCTGTCCAAGGCCAGGGAATTCGCCGACCGGCGCGGCCCGGACGCGATCACCAAGCGCGTTCTCGATCTCTGGGAACGGACGCTGCGCGCGGTCGAGACCGGTGACCTCGACATGGTGGCGCGGGAGATCGACTGGGTGACCAAGTACCAGCTGATAGAGCGTTACCGGGCCAAGCACGACCTCGCGCTCTCCTCGCCGCGGGTGGCCCAGCTCGATCTCGCCTACCACGACGTGCACCGCGGCCGCGGCCTCTACTACCTGCTGCAGCGGCGCGGCGCGGTGGAGCGGGCCTGCAGGGACATCGATATCTTCGAGGCGAAGTCGGTGCCGCCGCAGACCACCAGGGCGCGCCTGCGCGGAGAGTTCATCCGCCGGGCACAGGAACGGCGGCGCGACTTCACGGTGGACTGGGTGCACCTGAAGCTCAACGACCAGGCCCAGCGCACCGTCCTGTGCAAGGACCCGTTCCGCTCCGTAGACGAGCGGGTAGAGAAGCTGATCGCGGGAATGTGACCGCGTTTCTCACTATCAGTTATCTCATCATCACTCATCGTTGCTAGGATTCCGGTCGGGCCTGGCGGCCGCCATCCCGCTCATCACGCGGACCTGCCCGGCGTTGCCCACTTCGACCTAGCCAGAGGTAGCTTCGGTGGCGGACACGTCCTCGGGAAGAGCATCCTCGGCTGAGGTCAGGGCCACCGCGCGCCTCGACCCTGCCGCGGCGCCACCCGGCGTTCCCGGCCCGCGGCCTGGCCGGGAGGAGGGCCGGAACGACCAGCCCGTTATCTCCGGGCCTCCCGCTGGCTCCGGGGCACCTGCAGGCTCCGGACAGCCAGCGCCCGGCTCCCGGCAGCCTGCGGACTCCGGACGGTCCGAGCCTGCGCAGTCCGGGCGCCGCCCGCGGCGGCTTGCCAGGCAGGTCCGCCGCAAGCTGGCGGCGCTGGCAGCGGTGGCCGGGCGGGCCTGCGCGTGGCTGGCCGCCGGGACGCTTCTTTTCGGCTGCTACCTGCAACTCTCGCGGACCGTGCCGGTCGACTCCGATGGCGCCGCCAATGCGCTGCAGGCATGGGACATGCTGCACGGCAATCTGCTGCTGCGCGGCTGGCGGCTGTCGGACGTGTCCTTCTACACGACCGAGCTGCCGCAGTACATGCTCATCGAGCTGGCCAGGGGACTCACCCCGGACGTGGTGCACGTGGCGGGCGCGATCACCTTCACGCTGCTGGTGCTGCTCGCCGCGATGCTCGCCAAGGGCCGGACACGAGGCAGGGAAGCCGCGGTCAGGATGGGAATCGCCGCCGGGATCATGCTTGCCCCGCAGCTGGGCAGCGGCGTTTACGTGCTGATGCTGGACCCCGACCACGTCGGGACTGCGGTACCCGTGCTGCTGGTCTGGCTGCTGCTCGACCGGGCGCCCCGGCGCTGGTACGTGCCAGTGGCGGCGACGGGGCTGCTGGCCTGGGCGCTGGTCGCCGACAGCATGGTCCTGATCATCGGCGTGCTGCCATTGCTGGCGGTCTGCGTTACCCGCTGTTACCAGCGGATCGTCAGGGAACGGCTATCGCCCCGCTGCTGGTGGTTCGAGCTGTCCCTCGCGGCCGGGTCGCTGATTTCTGCCGTGCTCGCGAAGACGGCACTTGCGCAGATCGCGCGGCACGGCGGATTCCGCGTCTGGCCGGTTGGCTCCCAGCTCGCCAGTTACGGCGAGCTGCCCAGTCATTTCATGCTCACCGGGCAGGGGCTGCTGCTGCTCTTCGGCGCCGATCTCTTCGGCCGCGACCTGGGACTGCCAGCGGCGCTCGCGATGCTGCACCTAGTCGGGCTGGCCCTGGCCGCGTGGGCGGTCTGCATCGCTGTCCGGCGGTTCGCGGGCGACAGCGACCTGGTAACGCAGGTCCTGCTGGCGGGCGTCGTCATCGACCTGGCGGCGTACCTGTCCGGGACCCGGGCGGTGGATCTCCACAGCACCAGGGAGATCGCGGCGGTGCTGCCGTTCTGCGCGGTGCTGGCCGCCCGGCTGCTGGCCCGGCGCCTGGATGCGGCCAGGATGGTGCCGGCCCTGCTGATCGCGGCAACCGGTTACCTGGTGTGCCTGGGCCGCGAGATGGCGGAGCCAGCGCAGCCAGCCCAGGGCCAGCAGCTCGCCAGCTGGCTGGCCGCCCGCCACCTGGACTACGGCCTGGCCGGCTACTGGCAGGCCGCGAGCACGACGCTGGCTAGCCACGGCCGGGTTCAGGTCCGGTCGGTGCTGCCCTGGCACGAGACCGTCACCCGCGGCAGCTGGGAGACTGATGCATCCTGGTACGACCCGCTCCGGCACACGGCGACCTTCTTCGTGCTGCCGCCCGGCGCGCCAGGGCTCGCCTATCCCTGGTCCTTCGATGTGCGGGCCACCTTCGGCCAGCCCGCCAGGATCTACGACGCCGGCCCTTACACGGTGCTGGTCTGGAACCGGAACCTGCTGACCGCCCTACCCTGATCCCGGCCGCGCCGGCGGCGCCGATCGCGGCCGTGCCAGCGGCGCCGATCTGGCCGCACTTGCGGCACCGCGGCATTCGGGGGCCGGCGGTATCCCCAGCAGGTAGGCTGGCGGCGCTCATGATCCCGACAACGAGGTCTCTCATGCGACGTACGGCCGCTGCACTTTCTCTTCCGCTGCTCGCAATCATGGTCCTCGCGGGCTGCGGGTCGTCAACTTCGTCAACATCAGGATCCTCCAACCCGAACGGTTCGGTCGCGGTGTCCGGAGCCTTCGGCGTCGCGCCCACGGTCAAGATCCCGGCATCGAAGGCGAGCAGCTCGCTGGCCATCAAGACCGTGATCAAGGGAACCGGCCCGGTCCTCGGCGCTACCGACTCCTTCGTCGGCAACTACGCCGTCTACATCTGGAGCGGCACCACAAACAAGCTCGCGCTGAGTACCTTCCGCACCGGATCCCCCCAGGTGCTCGCCGCGGACGTGGGCCTGACGGGCCTGAAGAAGGCGCTGACCGGCGAGCGGATGGGCAGCCGGGTGCTCGCGGTGCTGCCGCCGAAGGACGCCTACGGAAGCGCCGGCAATTCGCAGATCGGCGTGACACCGACCGACACTATCGTCTTCGTGGTCGACCTGATCAAGGCCTTCAGCGGCACGGCCGCCGCGTCCGGCACGCACGTGTCGAACGGCGGCGGGGGGCTGCCTACCGTCACCGCCAGCGGCCCGGGCATCGCCCCGACGGTGAAGATCCCGTCCGCGAAGCCGCCGGCCAAGCTGGTCGTCAAGACGCTGATCAGGGGATCAGGCCCGCCCACCGCCAAGGGCGAGACCGTCGTGACGCAGTACGTCGGCGTTAACTGGCGGACCGGTAAGACCTTCGACTCTTCCTGGTCGCGCAAGCAGCCGTTCGGCTTCACGCTCGACGCAACGCCGGCCCAGATCATCCCGGCCTGGGACAAGGGGCTGCTGGGCGTGCCGGTAGGCAGCCGGGTGATGCTGATCGTCCCGCCCGCCGACGGCTACGGAAAGGCCGGAAACGCCACCGCGAAGATCAAGGGGACCGACACCCTTGTCTTCGTCGTCGACATCGTCGGGGCAGTCGGCAGCAAGTAACCGGCCGCTCGGGTGCCGGCGGCGGCTCAGCCGCCGTCGTCCTCCCGGTGGGTGAGCGCATCGGCGACTAGCCCCACGCCGATGGCTAGCAGCCATGCGTCTTTCGCCAGCGCGGTGCCCTGCGTGGACGGCCGTAGGCTACGCTCGCGCCGCATTCCCGGGGTCTTGACATACATGCCGAGCAGGCCCGCGGAGAAGGCGGTCAGACCGGCTCCGGCCAGCGCTGCGGGCACTACCGGCAGCAGCAGCGCCGAGCCGAGCGCTATCTCGCCGACCGCCAGCAGGCGGGCGAAATCCTTCGGCTTCAGCCTCGCCAGGAACGGGTAGGTGCCGGCGGCCATCCCGTGCAGGCGGGCGGCGGTCTCCTCATCGGCCGACCACTTGCCCACCCCCGCATTGAGGATGAACGCTCCCGTCACCAGACGGCCGGGCAGCCGCCGGGCCTTAGCTGCTATCACCATGTGCGCTCCAGAGTCGCGGGTATTTTCTGAGCCCATTCTGGCGCACCGGTCATTGCGCTCCGGCGACGGCCGGCCGACTCGACTGGCGGCCGCCCCGGTCCTGCCAGTACGCCGCACCTCAGTTCCGGCGCTCAATGGCTCATTGACCGGCTCGCGGCCAGGAACGCCGTCATCGCCGGGCAAAATTTTAGCGGTGAGGATCTGCCGGTTAGAACCGGCTGAATCGTAACCGCTGTTCGTTCCCGCTCATCGCACGTGCAGTGAGTGGCCCGCGGGTCAGGTGGGATCCGGCTCCAGGGCGCAGGCTCAGGACTCCTGGGTGAGCGCGGCAGCGTGCCGGCCGGCCGCGGCGGCGGCGAGGAAGTACGACAGGTCCTGGTCCAGCCCGCGGCCCATCGTGGACAGCGGCACCGGGCAGCGGCGCAGCACCTCGTGCAGGCCCTCGACGCTCACTAGGACCAGGTCATGCCGGTCCGCCAGCGGGCCGGCCTCCGCCCTGACCCGGGCGCCGAACTCACCCGGCAGGTCGGGCACTACCACGTCCGCCCTGGCCAGGGCCACCCGTCCGTAGGACGTCAGGCTGTGATGCGATATGCCGCGATGGCGCTCACGGGCATCCGCGTCGCTGATCCGCAGCGAGGCGACCGGCCGGCCGCGCAGTACCGCCGCCGCGTTCACCGCCTCGCCGGACGCCACCCCGGAGAACCCCCATCTCGTGCCGGTACCCAGGTTCCCTGGACCCTGCGAGACGACGGCAATCTCGGCACCGAGCACATGCCTTGCCGCGAGCAGTCCGCTGTGCAGCGACACCGCCTCCAGGTCACCGCCGAACGCCTGCCCCACCGTGACCGTTCCGGCCAGCCAGCCCGCCTCGCGCAGTGCCGGGATCGTCCGGGAGAACCCCGCAGGCAGCGCGCCGCCATCCAGCATCACGTAGGCGACCTTCGGCAGGGCGGCGGTAGCACCCCGGATTATCCGTTCTGAATGAAAGGCAGCAAGCACGGCAGGCAGGGCTGAGTGCAGGTCGGCGACCACCACCGGCATGCCTTCAAGATCGTCCGCGTCGCGGAGAACCTCGTGGTACGGCGACCCCTGCTCGTCCGCCCCCAGCACGGTGGCCTGCAGCGGCGTATAGCGCGCCTTGACCAGGTGACCGGGGCCTGCCGGGTCTTCCGGCAGCCGGCCGGGGATCGCCACCACCAGCGCGTAGCCGCCGGTGCCGAGCTCCAGCGCCAGGGCAGTCGTATTGAGCAGCACCAGGTCACCCGGCTGCGGCCGGCCGGTCAGCGCGGGATAGGCCAGCGCCCTCATCGGCGCGCCGTCGACGGTCACTTCCAGCACGGTCGCGCCCGGCCATTCCCGTCGTAGCGCGGAAACTACGCCACTTCGCCACCTGATCACTCCGGCAGGGTAGCGTCGGTGCCGGGGAAAGGAGAGCGGATGTCCAGGCGCAAGACCGAGCGGCTGCTCAGCCTCGTGGTTTGCCTGCTGTCGGCCGGGCGCTTTCTCACCGCCACCCAGATCCGCGCCGCCGTGCCCGGTTACCCGGACACGTTTGATGCGTTCAAGCGAATGTTCGAGCGGGACAAGGACGAGCTGCGCGAGCTCGGCATCCCGCTGGAGACCGGGACGAACTCACCGGGGGACGAGGAAGCCGGGTACCGCATCTCCCGGCAGGCCTACATGCTGCCGGAGATCAGGCTTGAGCCGGACGAGGCAGCGATGCTCGGTCTGGCCGCGCGGGTCTGGCACCGCGCCGAACTGGAAGGCGCGGCGGCCGGCGCCCTGCTGAAGCTGCGGGCGGCGGGTATCGACGCCGAGGAGACCACGCAGCCGGGCATCGAGCCGCGGCTGCAGGCCGACGAGGCCGCGTTCGGCGCGCTCTGGGAAGCGGTGCGCGACGGGCGTCCCGTCACCTTCGCCTACCGCGCGGCGGGCCGGAGCTCACTGCAGCAGCGCCGGCTGGAGCCGTGGGGGGTAGTAAACAGGCACGGCCGCTGGTACGTCGCGGGTCAGGACCTGGATCGCGCCGACGTGCGGGTGTTCCGGCTGAGCCGCATCGACGGGCCGGTCGCCTTCGCCGGGCCGCCAGGCACCGTGACGGTGCCCCCCGGCACCGACGTGCGGGAAACAGTCAGGGACTGGGACACTGACCCGCCGGCGCTGCGCACGGCGGTCGTGCGGATCCGGCGCGGCACCGGGCACGGTCTGCGGCAGCACGCCAGCGCGTGTCGGCCCGATCCGGCCGGCGCCGGATGGGACCTCGCCGAGCTGCCGTTCTCCGACGTCGGCTGGTTCGCTGATCACATCGCCTCGTTCGGCGCGGACGTCATCGCGCTAGATCCCGCCGACCTGCGGGAGGCAGTCATGGGACGGCTGAAGGGCGTACTGGCATGACAACTGCGGCGACGCCGCGCGAATCACCGCCGCGGCCCGGTACCGCCACCGACCGGCTGCAGCGCCTGCTCGCCCTGGTGCCTTACGTGGTGAGCAGGAACGTCGTCGGGCTGGCCGACACCGCGGCCGCGTTCGGCGTGACCGAGCGCCAGCTAGTCGACGACCTGAACATGCTGTGGTGCGTCGAGCTGCGCTCGCCCGACCCGTACTGCCCGATCGACCTGTCCTACGAGGGCGGCGAGATCGTGGTCAGCCAGGCTGAGTCGATCGACCGGCCGCTGCGGCTCGGCGTGGACGAGGCCAGCGCGCTGCTGATAGCGCTGCGGATGCTGGCCGAGGTACCGGGCATGGAGGAGCGCTCGGCACTCAGCCGGACGATCGCCAAGCTGGAGACGGCCGCGGGAGCGGCGGCGGCGGCAAGCGCCCAGGTGGCCGTGCAGGTCGACGACACCGCAGCCCTCGGCGTACTCGCCGAGATGAAGGACGCGCTCGCGCGGCGCCGCCGGATCCACCTGTCCTACTACGTGCCCGGCCGCGACGAGGCCACCGAGCGGGACGTCGACCCGATGCGGCTGCTCGTGGTGGAGGGCCGGACGTACCTGGAGGGATGGTGCCTGCGGGCGGAGTCAGTGCGGCTGTTCCGCCTTGATCGCGTCATCGCGATCTCCGTGCTTGACACGGCGGCCTCGGTGCCGGGCGACGCACAGCACGTGGACACCGACCAGGGCCTGTTCCGCCCGTCTGCCGATGACGTGCACGTGCTGCTCGAGCTTTCGGCACGCGGGCGCTGGGTCGCCGAGTACTACCCGTGCGAGGAGACCGAGGAACTCGGCGAGGGCCGGCTCCGGGTCAGCCTGCGCACCCCGGACACCCGGTGGGTCCGGCGCCTCGCGCTGCGCCTCGGCGAGGACGGTCAGGTCATCGCGCCGGCCGCGCTGGCCGCGCAGATCCGCGAGGACGCCGCCGCGGCACTGGCCCAGTACACGTGACGCCGGAACTGGCACACTTCGGCCAGCACGGAAGCCGCCTGGCCAGGCTGTCTGAGGCGCCCGGGAGCTGGCCGGCCGTACGCTGATTCGGGCCTGCTGTCAGCGTCAGCGACCAAGCCGGATGGCCAGCTTGATACGAATGGATCGTGTGTACACTGACCTGGACGGACTCCTAGCGCGGGGAAACGCGTTTCCCCATGAAGAGGGCGAAAATGCTTGGTGACCTATTCGACAGCCCGTGGAAAGTACTCATCGTCGCGGTAGTGCTGATCGTGTTGTTCGGATCAAAGAAGCTGCCCGACGCCGCCCGGTCGCTCGGCAAGTCCATGCGCATCCTCAAGGCCGAGGTGGCTGACCTGCACAACGATGACCCGGCGGCTGAGGCCGCCAAGGCAGCGGCCGCGCAGGCCGCCGCCGCGCAGGCCGCCGCCGAAGCCCCGCCATCTCCGGTGCTGCAGCACCAGCTGCAGATCGAGCAGCTCCAGCGGCAGCTCAGCGATCTGCAGAAGTCCTCCGCGAACGGGGCGGCCATGCCCGCCGATGCACCGCTGACGGAGACCCAGCGGACGCAGCAGCCCAGCTGACCCGGCCGGCACCGTAGAGCTGGCCATGGCGAAGATAGCTGACAGCGTAACGGGTGCGCGGGTGCTCGGCTCGCGTGTCCTGCAGGCGCATCGGGCGTCGAACCCCGAGGGCAAGATGCCGCTCATGGGGCATCTCCGCGAGCTGCGGAACAGGGTGCTCAAGGCTGCGCTCGCACTCCTGGCCGGCACCGGTGTCGGGCTGATTCCGCCGGTCTTCGACCGCACCTGGCATTTCATGGAGCGGCCCTTCTGCTCGGCCGTGATCCGCGGTCATACCGGCTGCCATGTGCTGGGCGACCAGCTGGTCATCAACGGCATCCTCGACCCGTTCATGTTCCGGGTGAAGATCGCGTTCTTCTTCGGGCTGGTCGTCGCCAGCCCGATCTGGCTCTACCAGCTATGGGCGTTCCTCGCCCCCGGGCTCTACCAGCGGGAGCGGCGCTGGACCTACGCGTTCGTCATCAGCGCGGTGCCGCTGTTCCTCACCGGTACCGGCCTCGCCTACGAAGTGATGAGCCGGGGCCTGCGCTACCTGCTCGGCCTGACCCCGGTCGGGGTAGCCAACCTGCCTACCGTCGACACCTACCTCGGTTATGTCATGGCCATGCTGCTCGGCTTCGGGCTGGCCTTCGAGCTGCCGCTGGCGCTGGTGATGCTCAACATGGCGGGAATCCTCAGCCACGAGCGGATCAGGAAGTGGCGCCGGTTCATGATCTTCGGCGTGTTCGTGTTCGCCGGAATCGCCTCACCGAGTCCGGACCCGGTGACCATGCTGCTGCTCGCCGTGCCGTGCGTGATCCTGGTCGAGGTGTCCGAAGTCATCATCTGGGCAAACGACCGGCGGCGGGCGAGCCGTGCAGCGTATGCCGGGCTGAGCGATGACGAGGCCGCGCCGCTGGATGACATTGACGAGCCTTCCCATGATGGCAGCTGATACCGGAGGTCCGTCCGGCCCGGACGACTGACCGGACGGAGTCAGCCGGACGGAGTCAGCCGGAAACCTGCCCGGGTGGCCAGCCGCCCGGCCGGCCTACTCTTGATCGCATGAGCACCCCGGTGAGTCCTGCGGATCGCTACGCCGCTTCCCGCAAGCGCCAGGCGGAGGACGGGCCTGAGCTTTCCGCGTTCCGGGCGCTCTACGACTTCGAGTTCGACGACTTCCAGGTCAGTGCCTGCAGGGCACTGAACGGAGGCCACGGGGTCCTTCTCGCCGCGCCGACAGGATCAGGCAAGACGGTGGTCGGTGAATTCGCCGTCCACCTGGCTCTTGCCGAGGGCCGGAAGTGCTTTTACACCACCCCGGTCAAGGCCCTGTCCAACCAGAAGTACTCGGATCTGGTCCGCCGCTACTCTGCGGCCAGCGTCGGGCTGCTCACCGGCGATCACAGCATCAACGGCGAGGCGCCCGTGGTGGTGATGACCACCGAGGTGCTGCGCAACATGCTGTACGCGGGCTCGACGACCCTCGCCACCCTCGGCTACGTGGTACTCGACGAGGTGCACTACCTCGCTGACCGGTTCCGCGGCGCGGTCTGGGAAGAGGTGATCATTCACCTGCCAGAATCCGTGCGGCTGGTCGCGCTGTCCGCGACGGTCAGCAACGCGGAGGAATTCGGCGACTGGCTCGGCCAGGTCCGCGGCGGCACAACGGTGATCGTGGATGAGCACCGGCCGGTGCCGCTCTGGCAGCACATGCTCGCCGGCGGCCGCCTCTATGACATGTTCACCAGCGACTACGACGCGCCAGCCGAGGCCGACCGTGCTGGCGGTGCTGGCGCGGGCGGCCGGGCTGGCGCGGGCGGCCGGGGAGGCCCGCCCCGCCGGACGGCAACGTCTCACGGGACGGATAAGTCTCACGGGACGGATGAGCCTCACGGGACGGGCAGGTCCCGCGAGGCCAGTGGCCGGGAACGCGGGAATGGCCGGCCCCGCGCGATGGTCAATCCCGAACTGCTGCGCATCGCGCAGCGCGACCAGTGGGCGGAACGGAAGGCACCGGGCCGGCCGGGCCGCGGCGGGCACCGCCCGCAAAGGTTCAGGGTCACCAGGCGTCCGGATGTCATCAGCCGGCTGGACACCGCCGGGCTTCTCCCCGCCATCACTTTTATTTTCAGCCGGGCCGGCTGCGACGCGGCGGTCCAGCAATGCCTGAGCGCCGGCCTCCGGCTGACCACGCCGGAGGAGGCCGCCGAGATCACCGAACTAGCCGAGCGGTATACCGCCGACATCCCCCGCGACGACCTGCCCGTGCTCGGCTACGGCGAGTGGCTGCTGGGCCTGCAGCGCGGCATCGCCGCGCATCACGCCGGCCTGCTGCCCACGTTCAAGCAGGTGGTGGAGGAACTGTTCACGGCCGGGCTGGTGCGGGCCGTGTTTGCCACGGAGACACTCGCGCTCGGCATCAACATGCCCGCGCGGACCGTGGTGATCGAGCGACTGGACAAGTGGAATGGCGAGACCCACGCTGACCTGACGCCGGGCGAGTACACCCAGCTGACCGGCCGCGCGGGCCGCCGGGGGATCGACGTGGAAGGGCACGCCGTCGTCCTCTGGCATCCGGGCGTTGACCCGGTGGCCGTGGCCGGCCTGGCCGGCACCAGGACTTACCCGCTCAGCTCCAGCTTCCGGCCGTCGTACAACATGGCCGTCAACCTGGTCGGCCAGTTCGGCAGGGAGCGGGCGGCGGCGCTGCTTGAGTCCTCGTTCGCGCAGTTCCAGGCGGACCGGGCGGTAGCCGGGACCGTGCGGCAGGCCAGGGGCAGCAGGCAGGCTATGGACGAGGCCGCGGTCAGCTGCCACCTCGGCGACTTCGCCGAGTACGTCGCGATCCGCCGGGAGCTGGCCCAGCGCGAGGGTGATCAGGCCAGGCAGCGGTCGGCGGACCGCCGGGCCGAGGCTCTCCGCTCCCTGCGGGAGCTGCACCGCGGTGACATCATCCGGGTTCCCAGCGGCCGGCGGCCCGGGATCGCGGTCGTGCTCGACCCCTTCGCGGGTGGCAACGACGAGCCGCTGCCGCTTGTCCTCACCGCGAATCGTCAGGTCAAGCGGCTCTCCGTGGCTGATTTCCCGGTTCCGGTCGAGGCCATTGAGCGGATTCGGATACCAGCTTCTTTCAGCGCCAGGTCCGCCACGCACCGCAGGGATCTGGCTGCCACCGTACGTAACCGGCTGGTTGGCGTCGACCTCGGCAAGCAGTCTCCGGACCGGGCCGCCCGGGGCGCGGGCGGGTCAGGCGCCACTGGCGGGTCAAGCGGGGCTGGCAGGTCAAGCGGGGTAGCCGGCGATGACGGCGAGATTGCGGCGCTCCGGCGGCGGCTGCGCCAGCATCCCTGCCACAGTTGCCCGGACCGCGATGAGCACGCCAGGAAGGCCGAGCAGTACCTCCGGATGCAGCGGCAGGCCGAGGCGCTGGAACGCAGGGTTGCCGGGCGCACGCACGTGATCGCGCGAACCTTTGACCGGGTGTGCGGAGTTCTGACCCAGCTTGGTTACCTGGATGACGACACGGTGACGGCGGAGGGCAGGCGGCTGGCGAGCCTGTACACGGAGCTTGACCTGCTCGCATCGGAGTGCCTGCGCCGGGGCCTCTGGGACGCACTGACTCCCGCTGAGCTCGCCGCCTGCGTCTCCGCGCTGACGTTCGAGTCCCGGCGGCCCGAGGACGCGAGCCCGCCGCGGCTTCCGGGCGGGCAGGTCCGTGAGGTGCTGGCTGAGATGGTCCGGGTCTGGGGCGAGCTTGACGGCGTCGAGCGCGAATACCAGCTCTCGTTCCTGCGCGAGCCTGACTTGGGCTTCGCGTGGAACGCGTACGCCTGGGCGCAGGGCCGGCGGCTGGAGACGGTGCTGCAGACCGGCCTCACCCCCGGTGATTTCGTCCGCGCTGCCAAGCAGCTCGTCGACCTGCTGGACCAGATTGCCGTTGCGGCCGGGCGGACGCCGCTCGGGACCAAAGCACGAGCCGCCATCAAGGCGCTGCGCCGGGGAGTCGTGGAGTACTCCTCCGTCGGATAACGTCTGCCGGGGGGCGGGCCGCCGGGTCAGGCGGCCCGGGCGGGCGGGCCATGGCTGTGCAGGATGCGGTGACGATCGGGGCTGGTCGCGGACACAGTGCCGTCCGGGTGCAGGGCGATTGTCCAGCCCCAGCGGTGCACGGCGATGAGATGATGAAAGCGGCAGAGCAAGATCAGATTCTTGAGGCTGGTGGGGCCACCATCCTTGCGCTGCCGGATGTGATGCACCTGGGACACGGTGGCTGGCTGCGCGCAGCCGGGGAACCGGCAGCAGCGGTCCCGCGCGATCACCCCGCGGCGCAGGTGGGCCGGGATCTCCTCGGTGGCCTTGCCGACGTCCAGCGGCAGGCTGACATTGGCGAACGGCCGTCCGGCTGCCACGTAGTTGCCGCGCAGGAAGGCAGCTAGCCCGGCCGGGCCTGACAGTACATCGGCCGCGCGGCACAGCATCGCGTGCTGGAGTCGGGCGAGGGCGGCCGGATTCAGCGGACCGCGCATAGCGCCGGCGCAGTGCCCGCTGGCGCAGTGCCCGCAGGAGCAATGCTCGCGGGTGCATGGCTCGTTGCGGCGGGTGCACAGCCCGCCGGCGTGGGCGCCAGCCGGGTCCTGGTCCTCCGGCCGCTGGTCGTGCGGGCACTCGTCTTGCGTGGCCTCGTCTTGCGTGCCGTCGGCGGCGGCGCATAGCGCGCAATCGGCGCGGAGCCCGTGGGCAGCCAGGAACATCTCGGTCATCTCGGCGAGAGCCGCGTAGTCCACATGGCCGCTGACGACCGGGACGATCGCCGCGTCGCATGCCGCCGCGTCCGCACCCGGGCCTGTTAGCCACCCGTGCCCGTCAGCCCTGGCGGCTGACCAGGCATCCTCGGCCTGCGAGCCTTCGCAGGCGCCGCGTAGCTCGCGGAGCGTCATGTGCAGCTGGATAAGCGTCGGCTGGCCGGCTCGCTCGGGCAGCATCCCGGACGCGATCAGCCGGGTGCATGCCTCCTCCAGCGCGTCGTGATCACGCTGGCGCCTGGTGCGCTCGTCCTCGGGACCTGCCTTCTGGCCGAGGGCGTCAAGTACCGCGGCCAGGGCCACCGAGCATGCCGGTGTCAGGTCACCGTCGAGACGGCCTGCGCCGCCGAAGGTGCGATCCAGCCGCAGGCAGCGGTCATCGAATCCGTCATCGCCGGCGTCCGGCGGGCAGGACCGGCGATACATCTCCTCGGCCAGCCCGGCCAGGGCGGTCAGGTCGGCTCCGCCGGCCGCGGCGCCGAGCAGGATCGCATCGGCGTCGTCGCGGGTGCCGGCGGGCAGCCGGCCGGTCCAGGCGCAGATCTGCCTGGCCCATGAAGCGGATATGTCCCCGGCGGCGAGCGCCTTGCCGACGGCCAGGTGGGCGGCGATGCGCTTCATCCAGCCGACCGCGCCTGCTGCGGCGCCGACGGTAATATTCGTCTGCCAGATCAGCCACGCCCGGGCCGAGTGCTGCCCGTCGTCGCTGAACGTGCCCTGCGCGGTGAAAGCCGCCAGCATCGCCGCCCGGGCCGCGGTGTGCTTTGACTCGGCCCGCTCCAGGGCCTTCAGGCCGAAGCCTGCTCCGCGGCCGGCAGCGACGCCGCGTTAGTGCCGTTGAGGTAATCCAGGGCACTCTCCAGCGCCGCGAGCGCCTCGCCCGCAGTGGCCGGCATGGCGGGCGGCTGACCTGGTTCGCACATCCCGATGCCTCCCTTCGCACTGCTGAACACCCTGTTTCGATTGCTAGTTCTAAGGTAGTGCCACCTACCGACACTTTGCCGCCAGGTACCGGAGACAGGGTGTGCGACTTGCCGGGCTCCGCGGCCCCCCGGGCCGGGCACCTCGCCGGGCAGCGCCTCGGGACAGGTCCGCTAAGAGGCCAGCCGGGTGGCGGTGGCGGTGATCGTCGCGTAGGACATGGTGAAGGTGCCGCCTGCCGCGTCGACGGCGGCGCCGAGGCCATCGAGGAGTTCCTGCTGGATGGCCTCGGGGTGCCGGGTGAAGCCGCCGGTGGTCGGGACCAGGTCCAGCCACTCGTCCCGGGTGTAGGGCCGCTCCCAGTAAGACAGCCATTCCTCCGGCTCGCCGAACGCCGCCGCCTGCCGTATCACGCCGGCCGCCCTCGCGCACCCGGCCCGGTAGGCGTCGACGGCGGGCCTCGCCCAGAAGCCGCCGGACGGCGAGTCCGGGAGTACCCGGCGGAAGACCCCGGCGAACGCCTCCCGCAGGTCCTTCGGCGGGTCGAAGGCGTTCCAGAACACCGCCAGCCGGCCGCCGGGGCGCAGCACCGCGGCGGCCTTCGCGGCGCCCGCGACCGGGTCCACCCAGTGCCAGGCCTGCGCGGCGATGACCGCGTCGAACGTGCGGCCCGCCGGGTCCCAGTCCTCGAACTTCGCGACCTGCGTCTCGGTCCCGCCCTGCCTGGCCAGCTCGGCCATCCGGGGGTCGGGATCCACGCCGAGCACCCGGCAGCCGGCTGCCTGGAACAGCCGGGCGCAGATGCCGGTGCCGCACCCGACGTCCAGGACGTCGCGTCCCGGGCTGGCGGCGATGATGCGGTCTACCAGGCCGGCGGGATAGGCGGGCCTGGCCCGGTCGTAACGGCCGGCGTCGGCACCGAACCCCTCGGCGACCTGCCGCTGGAGATGCAATGCCTGCGCCCGGTCGTAGCCCCCGGTGCCAGTCTCAGAGGTTCCCTCAGGTCCTGACGGCAGAGCGGTCATGCGCCCACCATAAATGGGCGCATGCCCATTTCTCGATGCGTTCGCGGACGGCGAAGGAAGGACGGACGACCAGTGCCGGCCGGGGTGACCATCCGCGACCCGCGCGGGCAGCTCTTCGGCGGCGCCGGGCGCGTCCTGCTCCGGGACGGCCCCGGCGGCCTGACCAGCCGCGCGGTTACCGCGGAAGCGGGCGTAGCCAAAGGAGTGCTGCACCGGCACTTCGCCGGCTTCGGTGACCGTTTCTGCTATTCACCACGTTAATGCGCGTTTCCGGCCGTGGCGGAATGGCGTTCCGGCTGCCGATCAGGCACCATCCTGCGCATGGTTACCGGAGCCGCCGAAGCTTCCTTCGAGATCCGCCGTGCCGTGCCGGATGACCGGGCCGTGCTGCGGCGCATCAGGGTTGAGGCACTCACCGACGCGCCGTATGCGTTCGGGTCGACTCTGGCCGAAACGATCGGCCGTCCGGAGCAGTACTGGCGCGACCGGATCACCGCCTGGCCGCAGTTCATCGCGTGGGCGGGCACCGAGCCGGTGGGAATCGCGGCAGGCCTCGCCGAGGATCCCGCGCACACCGAGGATCCCGGGCAGGGCGCCAGCGGCAGCTGGCAGCTGGTGTCACTCTGGGTCAGTCCGCGGGCACGGGGCAACGGCATCGCGGACCGCCTGGTCGCTGCGGTCGGCGACTGCGCACGGGCCGACGGCGCGGAGTGCCTCACCCTCTGGGTCGCCGACGCCAGCGTCCGTGCCCGTGCGTTCTACCTGCGGATGGGGTTCCGCGGCACCGGCAGGCGCCAGCTGGTCAGGCCGCAAGAGCCTGATCACTGGGAAGAGGAGCAGTTGCTGGACCTCAGCTAGCCGAAGGCGCCAGCACCGGCAGGTCATAGATCCGGCGGACGCTGCTGCCGAGCCTGGTGATGTCGGCGCCGTAGACGTGCAGGGAGATCGCGACGCCGTCGCCGCAGTTGCGGACACGGTGAATGTCACCGGGCGGCGCGAACCCGCCCACTTCGCCGACCTCGTTCACGCTGCTGCCCACCCCTTCGAGGCAGGCACCGCCGTCGCGCAGCGCGTAAAGCTCCTCGTACTCGGCACCCTGGAGCACGCCGAAGACGCACCACGTCACGTGGTCATGGATGGGCGTCAGCTGACCGGGCCGCCAGACAAGCGCACACACCGAGAACGAGCCATCGGGCTCAGTGTGCAGCAGATGGCAGACGTAGCTATCCGGATCTCCGGCGCGTTCGGCCCTCGTCAGGATCTCCGGGCCGGGAAGATGCGCGCGCAGCTGCTCGGCCACCAGCGCGGCGGTCTGCTGCCAGTCAGCGTGCTGCGCCGTGGCGTCGCGGATCGCGACCACCAGGCCGTCGGGACACCGGGTACGAACCGCACTCGCTGCTGTCATCGTTCCTCCTCGCGGTCTGCAGCCGGACGGCTACCAGGACGAGCTATCAGATATTCCAGCGTCCCACCGGATAGCCCAGCGTAAGGACGAGGCGGGCGCCGACTCCAATGCCAAAAGATTCATATATCCATAGAGGGAATGCATGAATCAGCAGTGCTGGCCGATCTGGCTCGGCTGCGGGCCCGTGCTGGCAAGATGGCCAGGATGGGCCCGCTGATGCTGCTGGACAGTGCAACCCTGTACTACCGCGCGTTCTACGGCCTGCCGGAGACGATGACGGCGCCGGACGGCACGCCGGTCAACGCGGTCCGGGGAATGCTCGACATGATCGCCCGGCTGATCCGCGCGCGCCAGCCGGGCAGCCTCATTGCCTGCATGGACGCCGACTGGCGGCCCGCGTTCCGGGTGGCCGCGATCCCTTCTTACAAGGCGCACCGGGCCAACCCGGACGGCACCGAGCAGGCGCCAGATGCGCTGACCGCGCAGGTGCCGGTGATCGAGGAGGTGCTCGCGGCTGCCGGGGTCGCGATGGCGGGGGCGCCAGGTTATGAGGCCGACGACATCATCGGCACGCTGACCGCCCGCGCGGATGGCCCGGTCGAGGTGGTCACGGGGGACAGGGACCTGTTCCAGCTGGTGGACGACGCCCGTCAGATCCGGGTCATCTACACCGCGCGCGGTCTTTCCAAGCTCGACATCGTGGACGAGGCCTGGGTGACCAGCCGGTACCAGATTCCCGGCAGGGCGTACGCGGCGTTCGCTGCGCTGCGCGGTGACCCCAGCGATGGCCTGCCCGGGGTTCCCGGAGTGGGGGAGAAAACCGCGGCCGCGCTAGTTCGCGTCTTCGGCACCGTCGAGGCGATGCTGGCGGCGCTGGACAAGGGCCACGGCGGCTTCCCGATGAGCAGCAGGGCCAAGCTCGCGGCGGCCCGCGATTACCTGGCCGCTGCGGTCCCGGTGGTCCAGGTCGCGACCGACGCGCCGCTGCCCGCGGCCGGTGGCCTCCTGCCGACGTCGCCCGCCGACCCTGGACGGCTTGCCGAGCTAGACGCGCGCTGGGATCTCGGCTCCTCGCTGGGCCGGATGTCCGGCGCGCTCGCCGCCCGGACCGACTGACTGGCGCTACAGGACCTGCAGCGCCAGCAGGCAGGTGTCGTCCTCGGGGTCGGTCGAGCCGAGCGCGCGCAGCACGGCGGCGATGACCTGCTCCGGATCACGGATGCCGCGCGCCGCGTCGGCCAGCGTGGCCAGGCCGACGTCCAGCGAACGATCACGGCGCTCGACGAGACCGTCGCTGTAGAGCAGCAGCAGGTCATCACGGTGCAGCCGCTGGAAGGCAGCGGCGTATCCGGCCTCTCCCGCGCCGAGCAGGATGCCGTCGGGCGGATCAAGCGGCCGCGCCCAGCCTGCCCTGACAAGCAAGGGCGGGGGATGGCCCGCCTGCGCCCAGCAGAGCACCCGGGTGGCCGGATCGAAGTATCCGGCGGCAACCGAGGCAGTGTGCTCGGGCGCGACATGCCGGACCAGGTCGTTGAGCCAGCCGACAAGGCGCTCCGGCGGAGCGCCGGTGATCGCCAGGCCGGCCAGTGCGCCGCGCAGCCTGGCCATCCCGGCCGCCGCGGCCAGGCCATGCCCGGCAACGTCGCCGATCGCGATCAGTACCTGGCCAGTGGGCATCTCCGCGGTGATGTACCAGTCACCGCCTACCCGGCCGCTTGATGCGGGCAGGTACCTGACCACCGCGCGCAGGCCGGGCAACTCGAACGGCCCGTCGTGCAGCGGCAGGATCGCCCGCTGCAATTCGACCGCGATATGCCGCTCCTGTTCAAGCTCCGCGGTGAGCCTGGCCTCGAGGTCATGGCCCTGCGCCGGCACGGGCAGCCTGGACTGACCGCCGCCCGGGCTGCCTGCCCGGCCGGGGCCAGCCGCCGTGCCCGGGCCGTTCACCGGGATCTCTACAGTCTCAGAAGTCATGAATCTCAGAAGTCATGTTGTTTCACATCTGGTATACGTTCGTGCACCTAGCGTGAAGCATTGATGTCTCCTGTGTCTAGATGCCAGCGCAATTCACCATGGTGAGATGATGCGCAGGCAAGGAAGGTTGCAGGGCTCGGAGTGGAGGCCTTGATGGGGACTGAGCAGGATCCGGCGCCGCTCTACCCGGCGGACCGGCTGGGCAAGGCGGCAGCGGCAACCAGGGACGCCGGGTTCAGCGCGCTGCTCTTGACCCCCGGGTCAGACTTGCGGTACGTGACCGGCTATGACGCTCATCAGCAAGAGCGGCTGACCTGCCTGGTGGTGCCTGCGGAGCAGCCGCCTTTCCTGGTGGTGCCAAGGCTCGAGCTGCCCGCCGCGCTGGCCTCCCCGGCTGGCGATATCGGACTTGACATCACTGCCTGGGAAGAGACCGACGATCCCTACGCACTCGTCGCGCGCAGGCTCGGCCCGGTCACCTCGGTCGGCCTGGCGGACCGGATGTGGGCGCTGATGACGCTCCGGCTGCGTGCCGCCTTGCCTGCCGCCCGGCAGGGCCTGGCCAGCGAGGCCCTGCGCGGCCTGCGTATCCGCAAGACCCCCGCCGAGGTGGCCGCGCTGCGCGAGGCGGGCGAGGCCATCGACCGGGTGCACGCCCGGCTGCCCGGCTGGCTGCGGCCGGGGCGGACCGAGCTGGAGGTGGCCGCCGATATCGCCGACGCGATCGTGGCCGAGGGGCATGCGCGCGCGGACTTCACGATCGTCGCATCCGGGCCCAACGCCGCCAGCCCGCACCACGGAGCATCCGGCCGGGTGCTCACCGCCGGCGATGCCGTCGTGGTCGACATCGGCGGAACCATGCCGAGCGGTTACTGCTCGGACTGCACGCGCACCTACGTGATCGGTGCGCCGCCACCGGACTTTGCCGCGTATTACCAGGTGCTGAAGGACGCCCAGGAGGCTGCCTGCGCCGCGGTCCGTCCCGGGATCAGCGCCGAGGCGGTGGACGCCGCCGCCCGCGAGCCGATCACCGAGGCGGGCTACGGCGACCATTTCATCCACCGGACCGGCCACGGCATCGGCCTCGAATGTCACGAGGATCCTTACATCGTGGCTGGCAACGCGGAGCCGCTGCAGCAGGGGATGGCCTTCTCGATCGAGCCCGGGATCTACCCCGGCGCGCACGGCGCCAGGATCGAGGACATCGTGATCTGCGGCGAGCACGGTTGCGACCGGCTCAACAACGGCACCCGCGAGCTCGTCGTGGTCGGGGCCTGATGAGCCTCGCACACCGGGTATACGCCGATGAGCAGACCAGGGCGCTCTTCGAGCTCGCCGCCGAGCTGTCGGACAAGGAGCTGCGCCCGGCAGCCGCCGCGGGCGAGCGGGACGGGGCCTTCCCGCGCGAGATGTTCCGGCTGCTCGGCGCCGCGGGCCTGCTCGGCCTGCCCTATCCGGAGCAGCTGGGCGGCAGCGGGCAGCCCTACGAGGCTTACCTGCAGGTCGTCGAGGAGGTGGCAAGCGGCTGGCTGACCGTCGGGCTGGGGCTGAGCGTGCATACCCTTACTTGCTTCCCGCTGGCCGTGGCCGGCTCCAGGGAGCAGCAGGAGCGATGGCTGCCGTCGATGCTCGGCGGCGATCTGCTCGGCGCGTACTGCCTGTCCGAGCCGCAGAGCGGCTCGGACGCCGCCGCGCTGCGGACTAGCGCGACGGCGGACGGCGGGGATTACGTGATCGACGGCGTGAAAGCGTGGATCTCGCATGCCGGGCAGGCCGACTTCTACACGCTGTTCGCCCGCACATCCGGTGATCATGAAGGACCCGGCGCCGCCCGCGGGATCAGCTGCCTGCACGTTCCCGCGGATACGCCGGGAGTGTCGGCAGCCCCGGCAGAGCACAAGATGGGCATGCGGGCGTCGGTGACCGCGCAGATGATCTTCGAGTCGGCCCGGGTGCCGGCCGGCCACCTGGTAGGCGAGGAGGGCAAAGGCTTCGGCATCGCGCTCGCCGCGCTGGACGAGGGCCGCCTCGGCATCGCTGCCTGCGCCACCGGCCTGGCACAGGCAGCGCTCGACGCCGCGGTGGGCTACGCGCGCGAGCGCCGCCAGTTCGGGCGGCCCATCATCGACTTCCAGGGCATCTCTTTCCTGCTCGCTGACATGGCCACCGCCGTCGAGGCAGCCCGTGCCCTTTACCTCGCCGCTGCGAGGCGCAAGGACGCCGGGCTGCCTTACGGGCCGCAGGCGGCAATGGCCAAGCTCTTCGCCAGCGACGCGGCCATGCGGGTGACGATCGACGCGGTTCAGGTGCTCGGCGGATCCGGCTACGTGGAGGACTTCCCGGCTGAGCGCTACCTGCGCGAGGCGAAGGCACTGCAGATCGTCGAGGGCACCAACCAGGTCCAGCGGATGGTGATCGGCCGGGCACTGGCCCGCGACGCCGCGCTGCCGGGAAAGTGACCGGGCGGGCTGGCCGCGACCCGGCTTCCCGCGGTCCGCGCGGCGCGCCGGGCAGGTTACCCCGGCGTACCGCGCGCAGGTTACCTTGGCCAGGTGGAAGAGATCAACCGCAGGATAATCGTCCTGCTTGCCCGTGACGGCAGGATGAGCTTCACTGAACTCGCCAGGCAGACCGGGCTGTCCGTGTCCGCAGCCCAGCAGCGAGTACGCCGCCTGGAGCGGCTGGGCGTGATCAGGGGATACGCCGCGCTTGTTGATCCGGTGCAGGCCGGCCTGCCGCTGACGGCCTTCGTTTCCATCAAGCCCTTCGATCCGGCCGCGCCAGATGACGCCCCGGCGCGGCTCGCTCACCTGCCGGCCATCGAGGCCTGTCACAGCGTGGCGGGCGAGGAGAACTACATCCTGAAGGTGCGCGTCGCCTCACCGGCCGCGCTTGAGGACATGCTCCAGGAGATCCGCGCCGCGGCCAATGTATCCACCCGCACCACCATCGTGCTGAGCACGCCTTACGAGAACCGCCCGCCGGACGTGCGATCGTCAGGAGCCGACGGCGAGGACACGCAGTGACGCATGCGCCGCCACGTCCTCACGGCGTGCCGCGATCGCGACGGTGCCGCGCCAGGCCACCGCGGTGGCCAGCAGATCGGCCACCGGCGACGCGACCACCGTGGCGCCGCCGAGCAGCGCGTGGTCGAGCAGGACCGAATAGGCCCGGCCGTCTCCGGCAGGCGGCACCGTGATCACGACATCCTGCTCGCCGATCGTCTCCCGGTCGGCGAACCGGCCCAGCTCGGCTGCCAGTTCCTGCTGGGTAACCGCGACCGGGCTCAGCATGCCGTCCGGCTGCCGCACATAGGGCAGCAGGACGGGGTCGCCGTAGCGGCCTCCGGCGTGCTGCAGAGAACCGGAGCTGAGCAGGGCGTCGAACGAGGTGGCGCCGGGCGCGTCCCCGAACGAGATGACCTGGCGGACCCACGACCGGTCGGCCGCGGCCAGCGCAGTGGCGGCCAGCGGCGGCGCGGTCAGCAGCATGCGCGCGCCGCAGTCGGCGAGCTGCCCGGCGATCTCCGGGACGGTCAGCCCGGCGGCGATCGGCGACGGCACCCCGCCAGCGGCCCGGATCGCATGCGTAGCCAGGGCGTAGCAGACAGCATCAGGGACATGCACGCCGACGACGTCTCGCGGATGCAGCCCGCGGCAGGCCAGCCCGGCCGCGGCAGCCTGGATCACCCCAGCCAGCTCGGCGTAGCCGTAAGTCCGGTTGCCCTGACCGCCGGCCAGCGCCTGGTGGCTGCCGCGGGCTTGCGCCGTGCCGAGGAGCCGCTGAGTAACGGCGATGCCCGGCACCGGCGTTTCGGTAGTCATCATTGAGCGGATCCCTCTCAGCGCGCCGGCCCACCCGGGATGTCACGGTCTGGCAGCCCTGGGTGCTGGCGGGCCCCGGTCCAGGAGGCCCCGGTCCCAGTAGGCCCCGGTCCTGGGCGGTACCGATTCCCGGGAGTTCCCCCGGGCGGCCCTGGTCCTGGGCGTTCCTGGGCGGTCCTGGTCCTGGCTGGCCCGATCCTGGAAGGCCGGGGAGGGGCAAGGCCCTGGCCGGGCCCGCGCTAGTGCGCGGGCCCGGCCAGCGCCCCGGCCCGCACACCGCGCACCCCGAGGTTCCGGCCATCCCCCTCCTGATGTCCGGCCCGACGTGGGCTGCCGCGGCTCGCCGGGCTACCGGCGGTGCGCCGAAGCGCACATGACGACGTTAGGGACTACCTGGCCCGTGCACATGCGCAGAATTAGCCATTGCCATATGTACTCGCGCATCCCGGCTACGTTCTGCACATCCCGGCTATGTGTAGTCGCAGCGCGGCAGAGCCAGGCAAACCGTGCCGCAGCCGCCCGGGTAGCCGGGTACCCGGATCCCGTCGCTGAGTCTCGCTGGCGGCGGGGCGGGCTCGGCCTCAGCGGCGGGGCGGGCTCGGCCTCATTCGCCGGGGTCTCTCTCCGACAGCCATGCGGCGAGCTGTGCCCGCGAGCTGAAGCCAAGCTTGGTGAAGATGTTGGCCACATGCCGCTTCACGGTCGCGGGACTGATGACCAGCTCATCGGCGATACCACGGTTGGAGCGCCCGCGCGTGATCATGGCGGCTATCTGCCGCTCCCGCGCGGTCAGCAACGACGGTGCGCCAGCCGGACCGGCGAGGGCGGCCGGGCGGACGAAGGCGGCCGGTCCTGCCGGGGTGCCCGGATCGGACCGGGTACCTGGACCTGACGGAGTGCCCGGCCGGGCGGCCGGGCCATCCGCGCTGCCAGCCGGAGGCACCGCCGCGGACCCGATGCCGTACCTGATCGCGTCGTCCCGGCTCATCGACTTGCCCTCGGCCAGCAGGGCGGCAGCAGCAACGGCGCCGACCCGCTGCCGCGCAGCTTCGAACAGAGCATCGATCCGGGTTCCCGCCGCTGCCAGGGAGACCTGGCCGGCCTCCGCGCGCAGGGCCAGCCCGGCACCTTCGAGCCGGACTGCCCTGGCCGGATCCCCTTCCGCGAGCGCCAGCACGCCCAGGGCCTCCAGGCCGCGCGCGACCGGCAATCGCTGCCCGATGGCAAGCCCGAGCTGAATGCTCTCGGTCAGGCTCGACCTGGCCAGCTCCAGATCGCCCTGGGACAGCGCCACCCAGCCGACTCCGGCCAGGCACCGGGCGATCTCCGGCCTGGCATCGATCGCCCGGTATAGCGCCAGCGCGTCCCCGAAGTGCCGCAGCGCGGCGGCGTAATCCCGCCGCGTCCTCGCGAGCATGCCGAACCCGTACAGGGTCTGCGCCACGCCCCAGCCGTTGTTGTCCCGCAGCACGTCCAGGGCGATCTCGTAGGCGCGCTGCGCATCATTCAGCCTGCCCTGGCGGGCCAGGACCGCAGCCCTTGTGCTCTGCGCAAGCCCTTCCTCCCAGTCATTGCCAGCGGCGCGGGCAGCCGTGCTGGCCGCATCGAGGCCGGCCAGCGCCTCATCATGCCGGCCTGCCCGCATGCTGACCAGCGCGAGCATCCGGAGTCCTCCGGCCGTGCCGGCGCCATCGACACCGCCGGCACCGCCGACACCATTCGCACTGTCCGTGCCGTCAGCACCCCCGGCCGACCGGCAGAGTTCAAGGCCCGCCTGTGCGCACTGCGCCACCGCGGCGTAGTCCTGCAGCTCGAAGGCAAGCTCCGCCCGCAGCATTAGTGCGCGTGCCCGGATAGCATCCCTGACCTGGCCGTCCAGTCCCAGGAAGCGATCGAACCAGACTGCGCCCTCGGAGACATCGCCATAGGCGACCCAGGGGCTGCGCAGCGCGCAGCAGAGCCGCAGGCCCACCTCGGCCTCGCCGCGCTCCAGCGACGCCGCGAGGGCGACGACGAAGTTGTCCCGCTCGGCGTGGACGCGCCGGTACATGACGATCCGCTCGGGCCACGGCGGATCCCCGCGCAGGAAGGCAACCGCCGCGATCGACTCGACCAGCTCCAGCAGGTAGTCCCGGTGCAGTGCCCGGACGGCAGCCTCCTCGCCGGAGGCAGTGAGCCGGACGGCTGCGTACTCCCTGATGGTGTCCAGCAGGCGGTACCTGGCAGCGCCGTCAAGCTCGGCCTCCAGCGTGACAAGGGACTTGTCGATCAGCGCCGCCAGCAGGCCGAGCACCATCGGCGCGGGGATATCGTCACCGGCGCAGATCCGCTCGGCCATGTCCAGGTTCCAGCCGGAGAAGACGGACAGCCTGCGCAGCAGCACCTGCTCGGGGCCGGTGAGCAGTTCGTAGCTCCAGTCAACGGTAGCCCGCAGGGTCTGCTGGCGCGGCGGCGCGGTCCGGTCGCCGGAGGCCAGCAACTGGAACCGGTCACCGAGCCTCGCGTCGATCTCCTCGACGGACAGCGCCCGCACCCGTGCCGCGGCCAGCTCGATCGCCAGCGGGATCCCGTCCAGCGTCCGGCACAGCCGGACGACGGCCCCGATGTTCTCGGTGCCGAGCACGAACCCCGGCCTGACCGCCGCCGCCCGCTCGGCGAACAGCCGGATCGCCTCATGCTCGGCCATGTCCTGGTCGGACAGCTCGCCGAACTGGGCCGGCAGCGCGAGCGGCGGCACCCGCCACGCCGTCTCGCCGCGGACCCGGAGTGGTTCCCTGCTGGTGGCAATCAGCCGAAGCGAAGGGCATCCGGCGAGTAGCTGCTGCACCAGCGTGGCGCAGGCGTCCACTACGTGCTCGCAGGTATCGAGAATCAGCACCATGTGCCGCGGGCTGAGCGCGTCAGCAATGGTCTCGGCGAGCGGGCGGCCGGGCTCCGCCCTTATCCCGAGCGCCGCGGCGACCCGCAGCGGGACCAGCGCGGGATCTTCGGTGTCGCCGAGCTCGATCAGCCAGGCACCGCCGGGAAAGCCGGGCACCAGCTCGCAGGCCAGCCGGAGCGCCAGCCGGGTCTTGCCGATGCCGCCCGGGCCGCACAGGGTCAGGGCGCGGACCTCGCCGAGCAGCAGGGCAAGCTCCGCCAGATCTCGCTCGCGGCCGACGAAACTGTTCGGCTCCGCGGGGAGATTGCCCGTGCCGGTGGCGGTATCAGTAGTCATTGTCTTTCTGATGCTGATGCGGAGACATGAAGTGTCTCACCAAGCGGCCCGTCCGCGATGGAACAGGCAATCGCCTCGGTATACCGGAGCCGGCCGAAGTACATCACCTTGACCAGTACCCACCATGCCTGGCCATGACGCGCGCTCGCGGCGGCGGTGACCCAGTAGCGCAAGGTCACCTCCTCGCCGGGGCCGGCGGCGAAACCGCGCGTCCATGGCCGCGCCTCGCCCCAGCTGCCGGCCGGGTAGACCAGCTGCGCCTCGCCCCTGAGCCCGGCCGCGGTGCGGTTGGCTAGCCGGACGGAGATCTCGCCCTGACCGCCGGGCCGCAGCACGAGCTCGCGGGACGGCAGGCTGATATCCAGTTCCGCGGTGGTGGCCTGCTCCTCAGCGAGGTAGCGCTCGATGAATTCATCGGCAGGCAGGCCGGGCGATGGCATGGCGGGCTCGCCGACGGTGACCAGCGCGGCGTCCTCAAGGAGCTGGCCGGCCCCGTCCCTGATCCGGGCCGCCAGGAAGTACTTTCCGGCGGCGGCACCAGCTCGTGCCCGCACCCGCAGCTCCCAGCTGGCATGCCCGCGGGCGGGCAGGTCATAGCGCAGCGGCCCGGGCGGGTCGACCGCGAGCTGGGGCGGCACGTCGAGTTCAGCTGAGCCGGCCGCGGGCTCGGGCCCGCAGGCGACGGTCAGCCGCAGGACGCCGGGCCCGCTGCCTGGCCCAGCGAGCGCGATCCTGGCCCCCCGGCCGGCCACGACGTTCCCGGCCGCGCCGATCCCCGCCGCGCCGTTCCCGGCCGCGCCGTTCCCGGCCGCGCCGTTCCCGGCCGCGCCGTTCCCGGCCGCGCTGTCGGCGCCGGGCAGGTGCACGGCGGACAGGTGCACGGCCACCGGCAGGTTCCCGGCCGGCGCTGGTCCCTTGCCGTGCAGCCAGTAGCGGGTATACACCGGCTGGGCGGGCTCCGGCGGCACCACGGGCACCGCAGTCACGCCAGACGCTGAAGTCATATCTGGCACCGCAGTCACGGCGGCCGCAGTCACGCCGGGCAGTGCGGCCGCAGGCACTGCCGTGCCGCCGGCCAGCCATGGCCGCGTGGCCAGCGCCAGCGTCACCATCCCGGCAGCGGGCAGCCCGGCGAGCGCCACTCCGTCATTCACCGGCAGCGGCTCGCCTCCGGGCTCCTCGCCGGGGCCAGTCCGGCTGGCCCCGGTCAGGCCGGGCAGCATGCGGACCCGCGCGGTGCCAGGCCCGGCCTGGCCGGAGACGTCCCGCAGCCGCAGCGTCACCCCGTCACCCCGGCCTGGCGTGCCTGGCCGGCCGGAAGCCAGCGGGTTCCCGCGTGGCTTGAGCGCGGAAAGGACGGCCGTGGCAGGCTCGACGCAGACCAGGCTCGCGGAGGCCGGCAGCGGGCCATCGTGCAGGCCGGTCTGCTGCGCCAGCAGGCCGCGGTTGTAGTCGAGTCCGGCCAGCGGGAAGCCCGCCGTCCGCCAGTCACCCGGGCCGACGGCGAGCGCGTACTCAAATGTGTGGCTCCAGTGCTGCCAGGCAAAACTCGTGCCATCCGGCGCGGTCCGCGCGTCCCCGTCGATCCAGACACCGCATGGCCAGCCACTGCAAGAGCGCATCAGGGCGATGTTGAGCGTGCCGTCGGGCGTCACCAGGCTGCTGGGAGTGCCGCGGTTGAGCAGCGCCACCGAATAGCCCGCCAGCTCAGGAACCGGCGGGCAGGTGATGCCCGCTGCCTCGTCAGGGACCGGCGCCGGAGCCTCGATCACGGCGTCCGCCAGGTCAGCAGTGACCGCGCCGATAGCGGCGGCCAGGTCGCCGCCCGCCACGATCAGCACGGGCAGGTCCCGGGCGGCGCGGACGTCGGCACCGGGGCCGAATGCCTGCTCCCGGCTGATCGCCGCGGGCACCCAGAGCCGTGCCGAGCCGCCGGCGGCCAGCTGCGCGGCCAGCTCCCGCCCGGCGGCCGGGCCGGCCGAGGCGAGCACCTCGGCGGTAAACGGGTTCTGCTCCGGACCGCCTAGCGCGATGCGGACATCGGGCAGGTTCGAGTCGAGGTCGATCGAACCGTACCTGGGCCCGTCCGGCCGCGAGCAGGTCGCGGTCACCCCCTGGCTGGCCAGCGCCACCAGCAGAGCGCGGATGGCCGCCCTGGATCCGCCGGTGATCATCGGGCAGATCACCTCGGCGACCCCGATCGCGCGGGTCAGCCGCTCGCCGGAGGGCGCCGTCAGCGCCACCCTGGCGGCGGAACTCAGGCCGAACCACTCATGCGCCGGGTTGTCGAGCGTGTACCAGTGCTCGGCCACATCGGTATCCGTGCTGCCGAACGGGCGGCCGATCACCGAAAGCGCGCTCTGATAGACGGGCAGCGCGCCGGGGACCACGGCAGGGAAGCGGACCCGCAGCAGCCGGTCGCTGCCGATCGAGCCGTCCGCATGCGTGCGGAACTCGATTCGGCTGGCGCCGTCCCACAGCAACGTTTCCTGGGTAATACGCAGCTCATCGAGGTCAAGCTCGGCGACCAGCCTGGTGCCGATGGGGCAGCGCTCCGCCCGCACGCGGGCGGTCCGGCCGGCCGAGCCGGTGCCCGGGCCCTTCGGCGTGAGCAGCCACGGGCCCTCGTTCCATTTCGGGTGGTAGTCGTATTCCTCCTGGATCACGAGCTCGTTGGCCCGGCCGGTGACCAGCTCATGGCCCGAGCGCTTGTCCAGGATCCTGCTCAGGGTGCCGCCCATTGCCGGGTCGGCCTCGATCAGGAACGCCTCGTTCTCGATCGTCGCGCTCCCGGCCGGAACCCACCCGGCCGGGTGGCCGGGCGGATGACCGTCCCGCGCATGACCATCCGGCGCATGACCGTCCGGCAACGGGGCGGCGGTCACCCAGTAGGTCCGGTAGCCGAGGGCCGGCACGCTGTCCGCCCGGAAGGTCAGCGTGAGCCCGGCGAGCGAGGAATCGCGATGCCGCCGGACACCCTCGGCGAGGAACGCGATCACGGCGCCGCCCTCGCTGGCCAGGCTGATCCACTCGGTGCCCGGCTCCGCGAAATCCAGGGTGATCCTGGCCAGGCCCGGCCTGGCGGCCGACATCGTGTTGAACACGACCACGGCCCGGCCCGCCGCCGCCCCGGCCGCCACGGACACGGGCACCACCCCGTCAATGTCACATCCGCCGGGTCCTGACCCGGCGGATGTGACATCTACCGGGTTCACAGCGGGGTCGGGGCCGGGCGTGGTGCGGGCCAGGCCGGCCAGGTAGCGTGCGGCGCCGTCGCGGGCGGCGGCTCCGCGCGCGTGCGCTTCGCGCCAGCCAGCCAGCAGGTCCAGGTAGACCTGATCGCCCTCGGTACCGGTGATCGCGTCGTGGTGCGCGCCGAAGACCAGCAGCCGCCAGGCCTTGTCCAGCCCCTCGGCCGGGTAGTCCGCGCCGGCCAGCCAGGCCAGGGTAGCCAGCCGCTCGCCGTCCTCCACCGCGATCTCCGCGGCCCGCTGGCCCTGCTTGGTGTCGATATAGGAGACATCCTTGCCGGGATACACCGGGTTCATGTCCCTGGTCTGCGGCGTGATCCACACGTCACGCCGCTCGGCGTCGCCGCGCACCGCGGCGAAGAACTCGCTCGGCACCGCCGTCACGAACCTGGGCCAGACGTAGCGGGAGTTCCAGTCCCGGTGGATCTCGGTGGCCCAGCGGGACGGGATCACGTGGTCGGCACCGACCGGCAGCAGCACGTTGCGGGTCGCGGCCACCGGCGCGAGCAACGCGAACTGGCCGTACGCGGACTGCTCGGCGGCGGCCAGGTCGGGCTGGTCCTGGGTCACCCAGCCCGCCCCGTAGTGGTTCGGCATGTAGGCGGTGAGCAGTCCGCCGCCGTCCGGCGAGATCCACTCGAACTCGCTGGCGAACTGCATGCGGGTGTTGTCGCCGACGCTCCGGTCCGGCCCCCACTGGTGGAAGGGGCCCCTGGCCCACGCGGACTCGGTCAGGCCGGCCGCCGCCATGATCCCCGGATAGCCGGGATCGTGCCCGAAGGCGTCCAGCATCCAGGCCGCGGCCGGCTGCCCCCCGAGCACGTCGCGCTGGTAGCCGAGGCCGTAGATCGCGTTGCGGATGGTGGACTCGGCCGAGGTCAGGTTGGTGTTCGGCTCGTTATAGCTGCCGCCAACGAGCTCGATCCGGCCGCTCGCGATGAAGGCAAGGAGATCCTCGCGGTCTTCCGGGTGCGCGTCGAAGTGCGGCTTGAGGTAGTCGATCTCGGCGAGCACGAACTTGTAGTCCGGATCCCGCCTGGCCTCCTCAAGGTGCAGCCGGACCAGCTCGAACGCGGTCCTGACGTCCGGCAGCCTGCCCGCCTCGTCCGGCAGCAGCAGCCGGGACTCGGTGAACTGGCCCTGGGTGTTCCACCAGACCGGGTCGTAGTGGAAGTGACTCACCATCCACATGGTCCAGCCGACCTCGGCGACGGTGATCTCCGCGGACAGCTCCGCCCGGGCGGCGGTCCCGGCGGTCCCGGCGGTCCCGGCGGTTTCGGCAGTTTCGGCGGTTTCGGCGATCGCGGTGACCCGCAGCCTGGCGCCCGGCCGGTGCGGGGCGGCGACAGCGACAGCTACCTCGGCGGTCCGCTCGCCGCCAGGATCAGGCACCCGGAGGCTTACCGGCCGCGGCGTGGTGACCCCCGGCCCCGCTACCCGCACGGTGACTGGTGCGCCGGCCGCCCGGATCAGGCCGGCGCCCTCGTTGGCCAGGGTCACCCGGATCAGCTGCAGTGGGCGCGCGACTGTCCCGGCGAACAGGTCGGTCGAGGTAACTCCGCTGATCCGCATGGCTTTATCGTCCCATGGAGCCGCCCGCCGGCCGATAGCATGCGGATTGCGGAGAGCCGTCCTTTTGCCTGGCCGGAAACCGCGGAGCGGAGCAAAACTGCCGATGTCAGACCCGCCAGTGACGCTCAGGGACGTCGCCGCGCGAGCCGGCGTGCATCCGGCGACCGCATCCCGCGCGCTCAGCCCCGAGACCAGGATCCTGGTCAGCGAGGAAACCGCGCGCCGGGTGCTGGCGGCAGCGCGCGAACTCGGCTACCGCCCGAACCCGGTGGCCAGGAGCCTGCGGACCAGGCGCTCGCACACCGTGGGCGTGCTGATCCCCGACCTCAACAACCCGCTCTTCCCGCCCATCGTGCGCGGCCTGGATGACCGGCTCGCGGCGTCCGGTTACGTGGCGCTGATCGGCAATACCGACGGCGACGACGAGCGCGAGCGGGTCGTGTTCGAGCAGATGCGCGCCCGTCACGTCGACGGTTTCGTGCTGGCTACCGCGCACCTGCGCAGCACCCTGCTGGCCGAGGCGGCCAGGGCCGAGCTGCCGGTGGTGCTGGTGAACCGGCTGGCCGAGGACTACAGCTTCCCGTCCGTGTCGGTCGACAACGAGCGCGGCGTCCGGATGGCCGTCACCCACCTGGCCGCGCTCGGGCACCGCAGGATCGCGCACATCGCCGGCCCGCAGGACCTGTCGACCGGGCTTAACCGCTACCGCGGGTTCGTCGCCGCCATGGCGGCCAGCGGCCTGCCGGTGGATCCTGGCCTCGTCGTCTTCGCCGAGAGGTTCTCGCTGCAGGAGGGGCAGCGGTGCTGCCGCGAGCTGCTGGCGCTGCCGGAGCGGTGCACGGCCGTGGCGGCAGGCAACGACATGCTCGCCCTCGGCTGCTACGCCGCGCTGGACGCGGCCGGGCTGCGCTGCCCGGACGACATGTCGGTCGTCGGCTTCAACGACATGCCGTTCATCGACTTGCTCAAGCCGCCGCTGACCACGGTCAGGTTCCCGCATTACCAGGTGGGCACGGAGGCAGCGCAGCTGCTGCTGGAGCGGATCGGCGGGAACGACGGGCCGGTCAAGATCCTCTACCTCGCGCCGGAGTTCATCACCCGCGGCTCCACCGCCCGCGTCCCGGCCGACCGCGGGCCGGCCGACCGTGTGCCGTCCGATGCCTGACCCCGGCCGCCCGGCTCAGCCGGCCAGCTGCCGGGCCATCCAGTCGGCGGTGTAGGGGCGGTGATGCTGCGGCAGGTTCGCGCAGCCATGGTTGCCTTCCGCGAGCAGCAGCAGCTCGGCCTCGCCGCCCGCCTCCTCAGCGAGCCGCCTGGCCTGCTGCCAGGGGAAGATCCGGTCCCGCTGGCCTGCCACGACAAGCAACGGGGCGGTCAGCAGGCCGGCCCGGCCCGCCATGGTCAGCTCGTCGGCGCGCAGCCTGGCCTCCTTGGCAGTCGCCGCCTTCGACCGGACCATGAACGCGTCCCTGCTCAGCTCCGGCAGCTGGTCCCAGACCGCGCCGAGGCTGTACGGGCCGCACAGCGCGACGCAGGCGCGCACTCGCCGGTCGCCGCTGGCCAGCCTGGCCGCGTAATAGCCGCCCAGGCTGACGCCCCAGATCCCGATGCGCGCCGGGTCAAGGCCGGGCAGCGCGCTCACGGCGTCCAGGATGGCGCCACCGGGGATCTCCCAGTCCGGCCTGATCGCCAGGCCGTACTCGGCCTCGCCCTGCCCGGGACCGTCGACGGAGAACGTGGCGAGGCCCCGGTCCAGGAAGAGTCCCTCGGTCGCGCCGAGTTCTTCCTTGGCCGAGTCGAGGCCGGAGATCATGACGACCACCGCGGCCGGGCCGGCCGACTTCGGACGTCGCAGTATCCCGGCAAGGACGGCGCCATCGAAGGGGATCTCGATCCGCTCGCCCGGCGGGTCGAGATACGGCAGCGCGTCGGTCCGGCACCGGACCGCGGCCGCATGTGCCGCCTGCAGCTGCGGCATGTCCTGGACGAACATGAACTTCGCGAAATGGTAGTAGACGGCCGCCTGGGCCAGGTGAGCGCCGCCGGACCGGGCGCGGCCATCGCCGAGCGCCACCCGGCCGAGCCGCTCGTGCTCAGCGCCGGCCTCGCACCACGCCGCGCACCAGCCGCTCCAGTCATCGATTGCGGCGGTGACGCGGGCGAAGTCAGCCGCATCCACGCCGTTAGCAACGAAACGTGGCGCCCAGTGATCGATAGCCGCGGTCACCCGCCGGTCCGCCATCTGTATATTCTTGCACACGATTGCATCCATCATGCGGCGGAATGTCTCCATGCTGAACGGATAGTCAGTGGCCAGTGATCAGGCGGAGACTAACGAGCCCTCCAGTGGCGATGGCAAGGAACCGATAACGGCTTGGCCACAGCCCGTTGACAACTGGTCGCACAGTGCGCAACGCTCGATGCGCAAACGATTGTGAAAGCTCCGGGGAGAGACACGATGACCGAGCAGGACAACGAGCGCAAGCTCGGCTGGCTGGGGACCGGCCGGATGGGCTCGGAGCTTGTCCGGCGGCTGCTCGCGGCCGACTGCGATGTGTCGGTCTACAACCGGACGAAGGCCAAGGCCGAGCCGCTCGCCGCGGCCGGCGCGAAGATCGTCGACTCGGCTGCCGGGCTGGCCGCCGCGGACATCGTGTTCGTGACGGTCGGCACTTCCCAGGACCTGATCGACGCTCTCACCGGCCCGGACGGGCTGCTGTCGTCCGGCGCCGCGCCCGCCATCGTGGTGGACTGCTCCACTATCTCGGCCGAGGCCTCGGAGCAGGTCAGGCAGCAGCTTGACGTCCGGGGCGCCACGCTGCTCGCCGCGCCGGTAATGGGCAATCCCAAGGTGGCCAGGTCAGGCGGGCTGACGCTGGCGGTATCCGGGCCGCGGGCCGCATTCGACACCGCCCGGCCCTACCTGAAGCTGCTCGGCGCCGGGGCGACCTACGTCGGGGAGGGCGAGCTCGCCCGGATCGTGAAGCTGTGCCACAACCTCTTCCTCGGCGTGGTCATCCAGTCACTGTCCGAGGTAACCATACTGGCGGAGAAGAGCGGCGTCAGCAGGCAGGCGTTCCTGGCCTGCCTCAACGACAGCGTGATGGGCTCGGCGTTCACCAGGTACAAGACCCCGGCGCTGGTGAACCTCGACTTCAGCGCCACCTTCACGGCCGAATTGCTGCGCAAGGACTTCGACCTGGGGCTGGCCGCGGCGCGCGAGCGCGAGGCGCCCCTGCCGGTGGCCGCGCTGGTGCACCAGCTGGTGCAGAGCCTGGTCGGGCACGGATTCGGCCAGGCGGATTTCGCCGCGCTGCTCACGCTGCAGGCCCAGTCGGCCGGGCTGGAACTCGTCAGCGAGAATGCGGATGTTTCCGATGGTCTCGGGCCATTGGACGCGAACGGAACAAAAGATGCAGTACGGTGATCCACTTACGAGCAATTTGCGGCCAGCCCGGAACCGGCAGCTTCTGACCGCGAGGTCGCAACAGCCGGCTGCCGAGCTTACCCCATTCATTAGCGGGCACATTACTTCGGCTTTAAGCAAACATTGGAAGGAGCAGCCTGGATGAGATCTGACCGCGCCCGGTTCCTGTCTCTCACGGCCACCGCCGCGGTGCTAGCGGTGGTGCTAGCCGCCTGCGGAAGCAGCGGCGGTAGCAATAGCAGCCCGACAGCTAGCGCGTCGGCTGCCAAGGCGCCGATTCTGATCGGCATCTCGCTGTCGCTTACCGGCGACTTCTCCGCGGACGGCCAGGCCTTCCAGCGGGGTTACCAGCTATGGCAAAGCGTCGTCAACAAGGACGGGGGGATACTCGGCCGGCCCGTCAAGCTGATCGTCCTCAACGACGCGAGCTCCCCGACCACGGTCGTCTCCAATTACCAGAAACTGATCGCCGTCGATCATGTGAACCTGACCTTCGGCCCGTTCTCCTCGCTGCTCACCGCGCCCGCCTCGACCGCCGTCGCGCGGTACGGGTACGCGATGATCGAAGGCGCGGGTACCGCGCCGAGCGTCTTCAACGTGGCGTCCAACAAGGCAGTCCACAACGTGTTCAGCCCCAGCCTGCCGGTGAAGGACTACATGGTGCCGTTCGCCAACTGGATCAAGTCGCTGCCTGCCAGCCAGCGGCCGAAGACAGCGGCCTACCCGCAGGCCAATGACCCGTTCGCCGACCCGCCGGTGCAGACCGCGAAGCGGATCCTGCAAAGCGCCGGGGTTAAGACCGTCTACAGCAAGACGTTCCCCGAGGAAGTGTCCGACTACAAGGCACCCGCCGACCAGGTGGCCGCCAGCGGCGCGCAGCTGGTGGTGCTCGGCTCCACCGACGTGCCGACCGTGAACGCGTTCATGCAGGCCTTCGAGCAGCAGCACTACAACCCGAAGATCTTCATCGCCGCGTCAGGACCGGACCAGGGCGCCGCGTTCATCAAGACCGTCGGCAAGGCAAACGCCAACGGGATGATGGTGCCGGACGGCTGGTACGGCGGCTACAACAACCCGCTGAGTAACGCCATGGTCAAGACGTACATCGCCAAGTACGGCGGCACCGCCTCGGACATCAACTCCGACGTGGCCGAGGCGTACTCTGTCGGCGAGATCGCGGACCTGGCAGTCACGGCGACCAAGGGCACCGACAACGCCAAGATCATCAGCTACCTGCACAGCGGGGTCACCCTGAACACCGTGCAGGGACCCGTCCAGTTCAACGCGATCGGCGAGAACCCCAAGGCCGCCGCGTTCATCTTCCAGTGGCAGAACGGCAACTTCAACCAGGTGCTGCCGGCCGCCGCCTCAGGCTCGACCAAGATCACCTACCCGAAGCCCGACTTTGCCAGCTGAGCAAGTCTCCGGGCCGCCGGCCGGCCGGGGGGCGCGCGCCCGGCCGGGCGGCGGCGG
>Ga0302178_10000272_pt1 | contig 48490 bp, 39 predicted proteins | sample I_Palsa_E1_3_FD_198790 | JGI IMG/M metagenome (GOLD analysis project Ga0302178, IMG submission 198790) | Peat permafrost microbial communities from Stordalen Mire near Abisko, Sweden - I_Palsa_E1_3 | ecosystem: Environmental > Terrestrial > Soil > Palsa > Peat permafrost | place: Sweden...
GTGCTGGTTCGTTCTCGGCGATCTCGGGTGCGACTGCTGCTGACTACACCACGCCGGCGACCGCGGTCGCTGAGTCGGGCACGAAGTTCAGGGCGGTCTTCAAGAACGCGTTCGGGGAAACGACGACGACCGAAGCGACGTTGACGGTCAGCCCGGCGTTGGTGAAGCCTGAAGTGACTGGGCAGCCGAAAGGGGAGGCGGTTCTGGCTGGTGAACCGGCGAGCTTTACTGCTGGGGCGGCCGGTAATCCTGTTCCGTCGGTGCAGTGGGAGGTCTCTGAAGGTGGGGGTGCTTTCAAGGATGTGCCTGGTGCGACGTCTGGTACCTATGTGATTCTCGCGACGAGCGTCGCGGAATCGGGGGATCGTTACGAGGCTGTCTTTAAGAACTCTCAGGGCGAAGCGACGAGCGATCCGGCGACGTTGACGGTCAGTCCGTTGCCGTGTGCTGCTGATCCGGGGATCGCTGAACAGCCGAAAGACCGGACTGTCACGGCTCCTGCTGCGGCGACGTTCGAAGCGGTCGGTACGACGCCGGTGAACTGCACGGCGCCGACGGTGCAGTGGTTCTCGGAGGCGCCGGGTGCTGGTTCGTTCTCGGCGATCTCGGGTGCGACTGCTGCTGACTACACCACGCCGGCGACCGCGGTCGCTGAGTCGGGCACGAAGTTCAGGGCGGTCTTCAAGAACGCGTTCGGGGAAACGACGACTGATGAAGCGACGTTGACGGTCAACGCGCCGCCGCAGGCGCCAGCGGTGGAAAGCATCATCCCCTCTTCAGGCCCGTTGGCGGGTGAAACGCCGGTGACGATCAAAGGGAGCGGCTTCGAACCCGGTGCGACGGTGACGATCGGCGGGGTAGAGCTGCTTGACGTGGTCGTGGTCTCGAAAACCGAAATCACAGGTGAGCTCCCGGCGGGTGCGGCTGGTTCGGATGAAGTAATCGTCACTGACGCGAACGGCACTTCTACGGCCGGGCCTCAGTACACCTACGAAGAACAACAGCCGGGCCCGTCGCCGGCCGGTACTGGGTCGTCGCCCGTAGGCAATGCGCCGTCCGCTGGCAGCACGGGCGGCACAGCCAAATCGGGCGTCCTCGCGAGCGTGACGGAAGCTCTGCCGCCGCCCAAGCTGGCCGTCACAGGCAATCTGGCACCGGTCTCGGGCAGCGTGCTGGTCAAACTGCCGGGGTCCTCGGTATTCGTGCCCCTCACGTCGATCCGCCAGATTCCATTCGGAACGGTCATCAACGCGACCAACGGGAAGGTGACGCTCACGACCGAGGGCCCGCACGGCGTGCTCCAGACGATCACCTACTCCGAGGGCGAGTTCAAGCTCAGCCAGGGCCCGAACGGCTTCGTGGTGGCCACGTTGGTCGGTGGCGATTTCGCGGTCTGTCCCACCGCTCGGGAGCGCAGCCATCTGGCGCAAGCCAGCTCGAGCCACTCGTCCTCCAAGCATGTGGTGCGCAAACTTTGGTCTGAAGGTCATGGCAGCTACTCCACGAAGGGCAACTACGCTGCCGGTGCGGTGCTGGGGACGCGCTGGCTGACGGAGGATCTATGTGACGGCACATTGATTCGCGTGGTGACCGACAAGGTTGCGGTGACAAACCTCGTAAACCACCGGCACCTGGTCGTCAAGGCGGGACACAGCTACTTCGCCAAGGCGCCCTAGCGGGGCGCTCGCACTCACACCCGCAAAACGGTGCGGCGGCCCGAGAGGTCCGGCGGCGGCGGTTCCCCGCGAAGCAGCCATGCCGGAGCGTTTTCCAGTGCATCGAGTGCCGCCCTTCGTCCGGCCGCACGCGCCTCGTCAATCTGGTGGAACTCCAGCAGCCCAACACCGGAAACCCGTATCTGGATCGTCATGTCAGCCAGTCGCCGCGCTGACTCGTCGGTGTTGGCGCTCGAGAGCAGCGCTATTCGTGCCATCGTCTCGGGTAGCGACGGCAGACGGTGACTGCGGTGGGTCGGATGCGGCCGTTGCTCGTCGGTCGGCGCGGCGTTCTTGGGCGGCCGGGCGTTCTCCTCGCCGCCCTTGATGTCGATCGCCAATATGGGCCCCTCGCCGCTCGCGTGCATCGGCGCGAGCGGGAGGTTGTCCAGTAGCGACCCATCGATCAGCAGGCTCTCCTCGCGGCGCATCGGCGGCCCGATGAGGGGCAGCGAGATGCTCGCCCCAACGGCGACGGCCATCGGCCCGTCGCGATCGATCACCAGGCTGCTGCCTCGAAGATTGACGCTCGCGCAGTAGAACGGCCGGGCGAGCTCCTCCACTCGCGCATCCCCGAAGACGCGGTCGAGCATGGCCTGCGCCTTCTGGCCCTTGATCAGTGAGTGGCGCGGGATCGTGTAGTCGTTGATGGGGTTGCGACGGACCCACTCCTCGAAGCAGATGGCATCCATCGATGAGCTGTCGTGGCCACTCGCGAGCAGTCCCCCGATGAATGCGCCCATGCTCACGCCGCCGACCCGGTCGACGAGCATCCCCGCGTCCAGCAGCACCTCCAGCACGCCGAGATGTGCAAACGCCCTGGCGCCACCGCCGCTGAGTACAACGCCCACGGATCGACCGGCCAGCCGTCGCGCCATGCGCGCAACGTCGTCGCGAAACTCTGCATCGGTCGAGATGGTGAATATGCTCGCCGGGGTGAGGCTCGCGATCCAGCCGGCGAGTGCGCCGGAGCCCGGCTGCATGCCGTAGCTCACGAGATCGGCATCAAGCGAACCGGCCCGCCATCCGTTCTCGTCGGTCGAGTCTCGCTCGGTAGGCTGCGGCATCGCTTCGCCAACGACCGCGAGCACACGGTCGGCGCGTGAGATACAGAACTCGTCCCACGTGCTGGGACGCTCCCCGGACCCGCACACCATGATCACGTGATCGTGCTCCTGCTCGCAACGCTCGATCAGGGGGCCGAACCGTGAGGCCGCCTCCGTCCGCGATGCTGCGGTCTCGACTCCTGCGTCACCCGCAAACAGAACCGCAACCTTCCCCCAGGAGCACATCGCCCGGCTGAGCTCCTCGGCGAGCTCGAGCAACGGAGGACACGGTCCGAGAGCACGCAGAGCGATTGTCACCGGACGCGCGCGGCGGGCCACCGGGATAGAACGACTGGCCTGAAGCTGTGCGCTGAGTACACGGGTGAAGCTCAAAGAGAGCTCGGGCTCGGAGGCGAGCAACGAGTCGAAGTGCGTCTTCTCGATCTTCACGATCTCGGTGTCGCGCAGGGCGCGAATTGAAGCGCTGCGCACCGAACCACTCAACAGCGCGAGCTCGCCGAGCACCGCGCCGCGGGTGAGCGTGTTGATCGTCTGCGGCTCAGGCCTGTTCTGGATCACCTCGAGATGGCCGACGCGTACGATGTAGACGCCGTCGGCGGGGTCACCCTGATGGAAAAGCCACTCGCCACTGCGCAGGCTGACCTCACTGGCGAGCTCCGCGATCTGCTCGAGCATCGCCGGTGAGAGCCCAACGAAGACCTGAACGTGACGCAGGAAGTCGGCGACGGTCTGGGGTTCCACGGCCGCGCGCGCACCCTCGGATTCCTCGAGGCTCGGTAGCTGCGGAACATACGGATGCGAATCGGCGATGTGCTCTGCGCGCACGCGCGCGTGGTCGCTGCGATCCTCGTTCTGCGGAGCGTCGCCGGCTCGCTGGACGACGAGGCCGAGGCAGCATAGCGAGCCGGCGAGGAAGCAGCCGCCGGCAAACAGCCATCCGTGCTCGAACGCATGCAGTGCTTCTATGGCGGTCGGTTTGCCGAGGATCGCGATCAGAATCGCGACGCCGAGCGCGGCGCCCAGCTGTCTTGCAACCGAGTTCAGCGAGGTCGCTACGGCGAAGCGCGGTCCGGGCACTGAGCCCACGGCGGCGCCGCTCAGCGTCGGGAATGTCAGTCCTGCGCCGATACCGAGGATCACCATTCCGGGGAGCCACTCGCCGAGGAAGTCCGGCTTCACGCCGATCTGTGTGGCGAAGAAGAGCATGCCCGCGGACCACACGAGTGCTCCTGGGACGACGATCGCTCGATGGCCCAGACGCCCCACGGCCCGGCTCGCCGGTCCCGCGACCGCGATCGCGACGAACGGCCCCGGCGTGAGCGCGAGGCCCGCGTGAAGCACCGAGTAGCGCCAGACGGAGGTGAGGAACAGGACGTTGCAGAGCGTGTAGGCGTAGAAGCCGCTCGCCATCACCACCGTCACCCCATTGGATAGAGCGAACGCGCGGATGCGCAGCAGCGATAGGTCGATGACCGGCGTGCGCTGGCGGCTGGAACGCAGAACGAAATAGACCCCGAGCAGGAGCGCGGCGATAAATGCTCCAAGCACGCGGCCCGAGCCCCAGCCCCATTCCTGGCCCTTCACGACTCCAAGCACAAGCGACGCGATCGCCAGGGCGAGCACGACTCCGCCGAGAACGTCGGGCACATGCCTGCGTCCCGGTGCTCGGCTCTCGACGAGCACACGGCCGGCGAGCAGGAACGCGACCACTCCGATCGGAATGTTTACGAGGAACACAAGCCGCCAGCTCGACGCGGTGATCAAGAGGCCACCGAGCGGAGGGCCGATGCCGGCGGCCAGAGCCGCTACCGCCGACCACAGCGCCACCGCGTGCATCCGCTCGCGAGCATCATGTGCCTCGAGCACGATCGCGAGTGAGCTGGGGACAAGCGCCGCGGCACCAGCGGCCTGAACGGCGCGCGCTGCGATCAAAAAATTCAGCGACGGTGCGACCGCGCACAGTGCCGAGGCGAGGGTGAACAGCAGCAGCGCGGCCGAGAAGACCCGGCGGCGGCCGAGCAGGTCCGCCAACTGGCCACCGCCGACCAGAAACGCTGCGAACACGATGTTGTAGGCGTTGAGCACCCACGAGACGCTCGAAAGCGACGAGCCCGAAAAGTGCTGAGCGATGTTGGGTACAGCGATGTTTACAATCGTCGCGTCTACGAACGCCATGAAGCATCCGAGCACCGCGACCGCCAACACCGCCCTGGGCCTCGAAACGCGACGCTGAGAGCCGGCGGCCGAGTGCGCCGGGGCCGGCGATCCAGCGTGATGGTTGGCCGGTCTGCTCATCTTCACTCCAAGATCGCCTGTCCCCGGTCTATCCGCGCACCGCTCGTCGCTTGCGTCTTGAGGTACGTCAGTCCCCCCGATCCGGCCGACCTGCGCTGCATTCTAGATGGGTGACGCGCGGGGTGGAAGCTCTACTCGGTCACTTCTGACGGGTGTGCGCGCCGGCTGAGCGCTGCCCGGCGTGGGTCCCGCGAATGTCAGCGGCCCGTCCCCTCGCGGCCGGTGCACGCTCGCCCTGGGGCTTGATCGCAGCGACGGTCTGCTCGGCTGCTGCGAAGCACGCCTCAATCGAGCAGCCACGCAGGTAATCACCCGTCAGATGCACCCCTGCCATCGCAGCCTCGGCGGATCGGAGGCGCTCGAGAAAGCCCGCCTGGTCATGGTGGTACGCGCACAGGCCTGGAAGGAAGCGGTGGGCGGTCATCGCTCGCCGGGGATTGCCCAGCACATCCGCGTGCGGCGCGAGCGCCGCCTCGGCGATGCCCACGAGCTGCTCAGGATCGGGCTCTTGCTCGGTAAGCGCACGAGCACGGCGGCCGCTGAAGGTGAAGCGAACAAGGTTCAGATCTCCCGTCCCATACGCTCCTGCGTTGCTCAGAGCCTCCTCCGGTCCGAACACCACCGCGCGCACTCTGCTGTTGAACACTGGGCGCTGGTACTCAACCAGCAGCACGAGCAGCGGGAAGTAGCGAACCTCACCGAGCGCCGACGCCGCCAGCGGTGCGGTGGGCTTCAGCAGACGCGACGCGGCATGGGCGTGGGTGGCAACCACGATGCCGTCGAACTTCTCTCGCTCGGGAGCACCTGTGCTCGTTGCGATAACGGCGCAGCTGCCGTCGTCGTCATGAACGAGGCCCTCCACGGTCGTCCCGAGGTTGACCTGGGAATGACGCGCGGCCGCCGCGACGACGCCATGCATCCCGTCGGTGAGCTGGTCGTAGCTGTCGGTCATCATGCCCACATACGGCATCACGTTGGACATCGGCACCTCGTCCGGCTCGGCGGCGCTCACGCGCACCGTCAGCGAGCGGAGAATCAACTCGCGCAGTCGCGGGCTGAACACATCCTGCACACTTCCCCCGTCGTATCGCTGGGCGAGGCTTCGGCACCGCTCCTGTGAGAGATAGCGCGCGTTTGAATCACGTTTAAGAGTGAACGCCAGCGGAACAAGGCGTGCCACGTCACGGGCCGAGATACCTCGCAGGTTGGCCAGCATTTCTCCGCGATGCTGTGAGTCGAAGGTCAACATATGCCCGTCGATCACACGTGAGCTGTTGATCCCAAAGTACTCATAGCGATGCTCGCCGTGACTGGAAGTGAACGCGCGAAAGCGCGTGTAGCTGCGACCGATATTCTTGCCACCGAGCGTAAGCAGCCGATCGCCGAGCCTTCCCGAGACCGCACGGCCACCGAGCTCATCGGCGCTCTCGAAGATGTGTGTCTCAGCGCCTCGGCCCTGCAGGTACCATGCGCTCGCCAGGCCCGATAGGCCCCCGCCGACGATCGCGTAGCGTCGGCCCGTTAGATCCCGGGAGCTCCTGCCGCTGCCTGTGGGGAGGGAGTTCGCCGGCTCAGGTTGTGCCTGCATCTGCCAGCCGCCCTAGCGGTGCCCGGCGAAGGGGACGAAGCCGAGCTCTACGTGTGCGTCACCGATCTCGTCGTCCAACTGGTGAAGCGTCAACGCGATCTGCGCACGTCCGTCAGGCGTCGTGCCGATCACCTTCGCGAGGCATTCGATGGGCGCCTCGAGCTCGGCAAAATCCGATAGTTGCACGGCACAGCGGGTGACGACGGCGTCGGCAGGTTCGCCGACGCCGTCACTCGCGGCAGCCGCAATCGCGGCCTGGCGGTAAACCTCGATGACCAGTGCGCCCGGGAGATGGTCCAAGGGATGGTCAAAGAAGCAGGGATGCGTGCGGTCCACGATTGCGGTGTACCGACAGTCACGCCCGGGCGCGCGGCCGAGCACGCGCTCGCCGATGGTGACATTTCGACCAAAGATCCGTCCCACCCGCGCTGGGTCGACCGGCCGTGGCGAGGAACGCTCTCGACTGTCATCAAAAGGCTTGTTTTTACGCATCTGTGTGCGCAGTCGCTGATAGGTGATCTTGGGGAAGAACATCAAATCACCCGATACCGTCGCTGCCGAGGTCCCATCGATGGTCAGCTCACTTGCGACGGTGAGTTCACGGAGCTTCCCGTGCCGCACGCGCTTGTTTGAGAAGCGCGCTCGCAGGATCCCCTCTGGCGGCGAACTCTCATCATCGGTAAAGGCGTCGAGGTTCACAACTCGCAACTCGATCTGCTTTGATACGAATTGCCAGTCTGGGCCGACGTCGTAGTAACGCTGTGGAATTGCGATGCACGCCTGTCGGCACACCTCGATCGTGATCAGCGGGTCGTGAAATGGATAACCGCGATCTGACCAGAGGGTGTGAGCCCTCGGCAGCTGAGTACCGAGTAAGAACTCGTCCTCTGCGACCTGCACGGTGTCCGCGATTAACACTTCGGCGAGTGCGCGACGATGCACGAGCTCGCGAGAAACATTGCGATCAAACCGCAACCAAGCATTTTCCGCTCTCGATGATAATTGAGGCTGCGAATGCTTTGTTGCGGATGGTACATTCGGCACGATCGACAGCATAACAGTGGCTCGGGCGTCCCCGAACGCAATCGCGCAAAGAGCGACTTTACAGTCCCGCGGGAGCGCCCAGACGCCGCTTCAACGTCGCCGCCACCCGTGGCTCTGCCGGCAACTTGCCGGCGCGTCGAAGCTCGGCCTTGTCGCGATACATCGCCGCGTCGGCGTGCCTGACGAGTTCCTTCACCGTGCGTCCGTCCTCAGGCCATACGCCGCCGCCCACGCTGCTGCTGATCGAGATCGGTATCTCGCCCAGTAGGAAGGGCTCGATGAACGCGTCGCGAACGCGCTGTTCAGCGGCGCGAACCTGATCGTCGCGGCTGACGTCCGCGAGGATCAACGCGAACTCGTCTCCGCCCAGCCGGGCGACGCTGTCGGCATCGCGGCAGATTGCACCCAGACGCGTGGCGGCCTGGCGGATCAACTCGTCACCGGCCTCGTGGCCGTAAACGTCATTGACGGCCTTGAAGTCGTTGAGGTCTATGAACAGCAGGCCGACCTGGCCCTCTCCCGGGATCATCGTGTCGAGAATGCCGTCGATGTGCTGTTTGAAACCAACTCGGTTGAGCAGGCCCGTCAGACCGTCGTGGTTGGCTTTGTGGCGCAGCATGTCCACCAGTTGGCCGTTCTGGATCGCGGGGGCAGCGAGTGAGGCGACACCGGTTAGCCGCTCGATCAGCTCCTTGTCCGGACGCAGCCGCTCCGGGCGGTCGGTGACGGTGACGCTGAGCACGCCGAGGAACACGTCGCGGATGACGATCGGGATGACCGCCAGCATCGTCGCTTCGAGCGACGTCATCAATCGGCTGAGCAGCGGGTCATCAGTCTTGTCGTCCATGAACAGGGGCTCGGGTTCGATCGCCATGCGGCTGAGGAGTGGCGTGTCTTTGGGGGAGATTTTCAAGCCCAGCAAAAAGGCGGCCTGCTCGGGTTTCCGTCCCCACACCGACAGCGACGTCAGCTGTTCCTCGCCCTCGTTCCACATCCACACGCTCATCCGGTCGCAGTCGACGACTTCGGGGATCGCGATGGCGAGGCGTTTGGCGATCTCCTCGCTCGTGCCCGCCTGTGCGAGGGTTCGGGAGAGCGTGAGCAGCGAGTTCACCTGGTCGTGCCTCTCAGCGGACTCTGCAAGGGCCGTGGCCATATCGAGTACGGCTGCCGCGTGCTTGGCGTACAGGCCGAGCATCTCACGGTCCTGAGGGAAGAACTGGACCGTCCCGGGGTAGTGGGCTATCAGCTGTCCGTAGTGGCTGCGGCTCGAGGCGACCTCGACGACGAGAGTCGATCCGCTCGCCGGAGCTCCATCTTCGAGCGTCGCCTTGGCGAGCACCGTTGCCTCGCGCTCGCCGATGCCGTGGCTGTAGACCCGCGGGTCTGCGCCGGGCTCGGTACGAACGGCCAGGATGTGGCTGGGTGCACGCACCGCGTTGGCCGCTCGCTCCACGATGCGACGCAGGACGGTGTCAATGTCCTCGGTCGACACCAGGTCGCTCGCGGTTGCATACGCGCTCTGCAGCCGCTCGGACATCGCCACCATCTGGGCCTCCAGTGCGGTTACGCGCTGCTGGGGATCGGCGGCAGCTTCTGCCAGGCCGGCGTCCCAGCACACCGTGTAGGAGCACTGTGCGTCTCCTCGTGCCTGACATTCGGTCTCCTCGACGGTCGCGAGCGGGAGCCCGAACAGGATCGGCGTTCCCGCAAGCATCCCGGCTGTCCATTCGCAGTGCGAAAGGCGGCGCGTGAAGCCCTCGCGCGCCATTGCCCTGATCACCGCGCGGCCCGGGCGGACCTCGAGCGCCTCGATCTCTGTGACCGTGCTGACCTTGGGGGTCGTCTGGGCGATGACCTCGAGAACCTTCTCCAGCGAGCCCAGCGAGCGCAGGATCGTTGAGACCTGCGTTCCGGCGTGCTGGCGCAGCGTCGACTCGCCCACGCGCCGCGCGAACCTGGGGTCGCCGGTCTCCAGCGCTCCCGTCTCAAGCAGCGCGCTCGCTTCGTCCAGCGAGATCCAGTTCTCGACGTTTTCCAAATAGGGGGCGGTGTGTTTGGCGCCGGCGCGCTCGAGCAGAGCTTCCACGCCGGCCTCCCCACCCGCGTCGCGCACAAGCCGCAGCAGGACGTTTGTCATCGAGCAGGCGAGCTGCCGATCCGATTGCCCCTGGGAGGTCTCCAGGTCCGCTTTCGCGTCCATCCGAGTTGCATCGACCTAAAGCGTCCGCGTCTTGAACATTCCTCCTCGCCCTCAACGCTCCCGCCCCGGCTGCCCGGGCTGAACCGTGCGGATACGATCCAGGTCATCTGCCCGCCACACACCTCCGAGAACGAAGCGGGCGCTCGCGCGCCGGCGCCTACTGCTGCCTCCGAGCCGGCGACCGTGCCCGAGCGCCCGACGCTCGAGGGCCTTGAGGCCAAGTGGGGCCGCGTATGGGAGCGCGACGGCGTCTATCGATTCGACCGCACGGCTTCGCGCGAGCGGGTGTTCTCGATCGACACTCCGCCGCCCACGGTGAGCGGCTCGCTGCACGTCGGCCACGTCTTCTCGTTCACTCACACCGACACGATCGCGCGCTATCAACGGATGCGCGGTATGGAGGTCTTCTACCCGATGGGCTGGGACGACAACGGCCTACCCACCGAGCGGCGAGTTCAGAACCACTTCGGAGTGCGCTGTGACCCGTCGGTCGCCTATGACCCCGATTTCACGCCCCCGGCCGAGCCATCGGCGAAGGAGCCGGTGGCGGTTTCGCGACCGAACTTCGTCGAGCTGTGCCTCACGCTCACCGTGAGCGACGAGCAGGCCTTCGAGACGCTCTGGCGAACGCTTGGCCTGTCGGTCGACTGGTCGATGACCTACACGACCATCGGCGCGCTCGCTCAACGCATCTCCCAGCGCTCGTTCCTGCGGCTGCTCGCCCGCGAAGAGGCCTACCAGCTGGACGCGCCGACGCTCTGGGACGTGGACTTCCAGACGGCCGTCGCGCAGGCCGAGCTCGAGGACCGCGAGCGTCCGGGAGAGATGAACCGCGTGCGCTTTCATCTCGCCGATGACAGTGGCGGTGGGGACGCGCTGATCGAGACCACGCGCCCCGAGCTGATACCGGCTTGCGTGGCCCTGCTCGCACACCCCGATGACGAGCGGCAGCGCGATTTCGTGGGCAAGGACGCGCTGACGCCGCTGTTCGGTACGCGCGTGCCCGTGCTCACACATCCGCTCGTCGATCCCGAGAAGGGGACGGGTCTCGTGATGGTGTGCACGTTCGGCGACATCACCGACGTGGTGTGGTGGCGGGAGCTGGGATTGCCCGTCCGCTCCGTGCTCAACCCCGACGGCCGGCTTGGCGACGTGCCGTGGGGAACCGCCGGGTGGGAGTCCGAGGACGTCGATGGAGCGCGCGCGAGCTATTCCGAGCTTGCGGGCAGGACCATCAACCAGGCACGCCGGCGCATCGTCGAGCTGCTCCACGAGTCTGAGGACCTGGTCGGCGAGCCCACGCCGGTAACGCGGGCGGTGAAGTTCTTCGAGAAGGGGGAGCGGCCGGTCGAGATCGTCACGAGCCGCCAGTGGTTTATCCGCACGGTCGACCACCACGATGCGCTGATCGAGCGTGGCCGGGAGCTTCACTGGCATCCGCCGTACATGCGCGCGCGCTTTGAGGATTGGGTGAACGGCTTGACCGGAGACTGGTGCATCAGCCGCCAGCGCTTCTTTGGCGTGCCCTTCCCGGTGTGGTATCCACTGGATGCGGCTGGCGCCGTGCAGTATGAGGAGCCGATTCCCGCGGACGAGCGGCGGCTCCCGGTCGATCCCTCGACAGACGTTCCGCCTGGCTATGAGCCCGAGCAGCGTGGTCAGCCGAGCGGCTTCGTGGGCGATCCGGACGTGATGGACACGTGGGCGACCTCATCGCTCACCCCCCAGATAGCCGGGCAGGCGGGCGAGGATGAGGATCTGTTCGCACGGGTGTTCCCGATGGACGTGCGCCCGCAGGCCCACGACATCATCAGGACCTGGCTGTTCTCGACGATCCTGCGCTCGCACCTGGACTACAACGTGCTGCCCTGGCAGAACGCGGCGATCTCGGGATGGGTGCTCGATCCGGATCGCAAGAAGATGTCGAAGTCCAAGGGCAACGTGGTCACGCCGATGCATCTACTGGAGGAGCACGGGGCGGACGCCGCGCGCTACTGGGCCGCGAGCGGTCGCCCGGGCACGGACACGGCATTCGATGCCCAGCAGATGAAGGTGGGCCGCAAGCTCGCCGTGAAGCTTCTGAACGCATCGAAGTTCGCCCTGGCCGACCTCCCCCCGGAGGGCGACACGCTCACCCATCCGCTCGACCGGGCGATGATCACACGGCTCGCCGGGGTCGTCGCGGATGCCACCCAGAGCTTTGAGGACTACGACTACGCGCGCGCGCTCGAGCGCGCAGAGAGCTACTTCTGGTGGTACTGCGACTTCTACCTTGAGCTCGTGAAGGGGCGCCGCTATGACCCCGACGCGGAGCTGAACGGATCGGTCAGCCGTGCCCTTCGTAGCTCGCTTTCGGTCTTCCAGCGGCTGTTTGCGCCGTTCCTGCCGTTTGTTTCCGAAGAGGTCTGGTCGTGGTGGCAGGACGGCTCGGTGCATCGCGCGTCCTGGCCCGAGGCCGCGGAGCTGGCCGAGGAAGCCACCAGCGCTCTCGACGAGCGCGCGCGGGAGAGCCTCGCGCTCGACGTGACGGCGGATGTGCTGAGCGAGGTGCGCAAGGCCAAGTCTGAGGCGCGTCAAAAAATGCGCGCTCCCGTCGAGCTGGTGGTCGTGCACGACACCACGGACCGGCTGCAGGCGCTCGAGCTCGGCTCGGACGACCTGCTGCTTGCGGGCTCGATCGAACGGCTCGACATGGTCGCCTCTGACGAGTTCGCGGTCGAGGTCGAGCTCGCCGAACAATCCGTCCAGTAGCCGCACCGGCCGGCTTGGGGGTGTGGGATGATTTTCGCTGTGCTGGCACCCCAGCGTCACCTTCCGGCCGGCGCCCTGATCGCTGTCGCGGTCCTGATCGCGGTATCCGCTTCGGCCTTCGCCTCCTCGCCACTGAAGATCACCAACTGCAACACGGCAGTCAGCCGCCCCAAGCTGCTCACGTTGAGCTGCGGCGACGGCAACACGGTCCTCAAAGGCCTCAGCTGGTCCAGCTTCGGTGGCTCGACGGCGCGCGCCAAGGGCACATTCTTGATGAACACGTGCGAACCGAACTGCGCGGCGGGCAAAGACGTGAGCTTCAAGGTGAACGTGAAGGCGACGAATCCGCGCACGTGCAAAGGCACCGTGCGCGTCTACAACAGGGTCACTCTGCAGTTCATCGGCCACTCCCCGTCGGAGGCCAACGACTTCACGCGCTGGACGCTCGGCTGTCCTACCTAGACGGCGCACTCGGCGCCGAGCAGGCCATGGCTGCTTGCACTGCGCGCCCGATCGGCCTGCTCGGATAGGGTCCGGGGCGTGAATCGCACGTTGATAGACGAGCTTCCCGAGAAGGTCGGAGAGCCGGTGAGAATCCGCGGCTGGGTGCACGCAATCCGCGACCAGAAGCGCATGCAGTTCCTCGTCATCCGTGACGAGTCTGGTCTCGCCCAGGTGGTGCTTGCGAAGGACGATCCCCCGAGCGGGCTGAACGAGCAGCTGTCCGCGCTGACCGCCGAGTCGGCGGTCACGGTGACCGGGATCGTCGCTGCGGACGAGCGCGTCAAGCTGAGCGGCCTTGAGTTGAGGCTCGAGGACCTCGAGATCGACTCGCTGGCCGAGCCCGAGGTACCGATCGCGGTCGACTCGGCTCTGGACAAGCGCATCGACTGGCGCTATCTCGACCTGCGCCGCCCCGACCGCAAGCTGATCTTCGAAGTGCAGACGACGACCGAGCACGCGATGCGGGAGTTCTGGCACGAACAGGGGTTCATCGAGATCCACACACCGAAGTTCATGGGCTCCGCCAGCGAGTCGGGCGCGGAGCTGTTCAAGGTCGAGTACTTCGAGACCCAGGCCTATCTGGCGCAGTCACCACAGTTCTACAAGCAGATGGCGATGGCGGCGGGCTTCGGCAAGGTGTTCGAGGTGGGCCCGGTGTTCCGCGCGAACCCCTCATTCACGTCGCGCCATGACACCGAGTTCACGAGCGTGGACGTGGAGATCTCGTGGATCGACTCCCACGACGACGTGATGAGCTTCGAGGAGGCATGGCTTGCGCATGTGCTCGCGGCCGTCAAGCGGACGCACGGCGAGGCGATTGAAGCGACGTTCGACACTGAGCTCCTCGTGCCGGAGCTGCCCTTCCCGCGGGTGACTCTGGAGGAGGCGAAGGAGCTGCTCCGTGCGCAGGGGCACGACGCGCCGGGGCCACTTCACGACCTCGATCCTCCCTCAGAGCGAGCCCTCTCGGCGATCATCAAGCAGGAGCATGGCCACGAGTTCGCGTTCGTGACCGACTACCCCACCTCGGTGCGGCCCTTCTACCACATGCGCTACCCGGACCGGCCGACCGTCACGAAGAGCTTCGATCTGCTCTGGCGCGGCATCGAGCTCACCACCGGCGCACAGCGTGAGCACCGCTACGAGCAGCTCCTGGCCCAGGCCGCCGAGAAGGGCGTGGACACCGGACCGATCCAGTACTACCTCGACTTCTTCCGTTACGGCGCGCCGCCCCACGGAGGATTCGGTTTCGGGCTCACCCGGCTGCTGATGCAGATGCTCAACCAGGACAACGTGCGTGAGGTGACTTTCCTCTACCGCGGGCCCCATCGACTGGAGCCGTAGGCGCGCACGCCGGCTAGAAGGATGGGAGGGGGGCCGCCTGGAGGGCGGCCGCGTGCTGGCGCTCCTCCTCACGGCTCTGATGCACCGAGGTCAGGCCGCAGAACGCCTCGACCACGGCGGTGTCGAACTGCGTGCCGGCGTGACTCCGCAGCTCCTTCAGCGCCGCTTCGACGCTCGTCGGTCCCCGATAGGACCGCTGCGATGTCATTGCGTCGAACGCGTCGCACACGGCCACGATGCGCGCGCCCAACGGGATCTCCTCGCCCACCAGCCCGTCCGGGTATCCGCCTCCGTCGACGCGCTCGTGGCTTGAGCGGATCAGCGGTGCGCTGCTCGCCAGCGCGGGCGCCGCCAGCACTATGCGCTCTCCGATCAGCGGGTGACGGCGCATGAACTCCCACTCTCGCTCATCGAGCGGCCCCGGCTTGTCGAGGATCGAAGCCGGGATCGCCGTCTTGCCGACATCATGCAGCCTCGCGGCCAGACGCGCCAGCCCCACCTCGTGCTCGGGCGCGCCGAGAGCTTCGGCCACCTCGCCCGCGAACTCCGAGACGCGCTCGACGTGCTCGTCGAGCGACGCGTTCTGCTCGGTGATCACCTGCAGCAGCGCGTCGGTCACCTGGCGGCTCGTGGGTGAGCGGCTCGCCTTGTTCGCATACATGCGCTCGTCTGCGAGCTTCAGTCCCTCGCTCTCGCTCGCAGCTTCCGAGGGGATCCACGCGGCTCCGTGAGAGCAGCCGATGTGCCAGCCCTCGCCGCTGTCCTCGAGGGCAGCGATCGAGTCGTCGAGCAGTTGCTCGGCGGCATCGGGGCCGCAGCGGACGAGCATGCAGAACTCATCGCCGCCCATTCGGTAGGCGGAGCCGAGGTGCTTGGTGGCGGCGGCGAGGCGGCGACCCAGACGTTGGAGCAGCGCGTCTCCTGCCGCGTGGCCGAATGAGTCGTTGTACTGCTTGAAGCCGTCGAGGTCGAACATCGCCAGCAGCAGCTCGTGCGAGTCGCGCGGCCCTGTGATCAACCTGCCCAGGTCTCTGGTCAGAGCCCGCCGGTTGCCGAGGTCGGTCAGGGCATCGGTTCTGGCCTCGATCTCGCTCACCGCGAGGAGCGCTTCCTTTTCGCGGGCGAGGGCCTCGACGGCCTCACGGGCGGCGGCCGAGCGGAAGTAGAAGTAGGCGAACGCGAGCAGCAGCAGCAGCATCGCTGCTGTCGCCCCGAGCTTGGTCTGCGTGCGCGCGGCGCTTGACCGCGTGGCGTCCGCCTCGCTGATCTCGCCCAGTACGCGCGTGAGGGCCGAGGAGCGAACGAGAAGCAGCCCCTGCAGCTTGGGGACGCGGGAACCCGCGCCGGCCAGGCCCCCCTTCTCGATCGCTGTGCGGTAGATCGTCGCAACGACCGGCTCGACCGCTGCGAGGCTCGAGCGGCCGACGTTGAGCAGGCCCGCCGGCACCCCTGCCTGAGCGCCCTCGGTGAGGCCCCGCGAGAGCGAGGACTCATAGGCCTCGATCGACCTCTTAGCCGTGGCTGGTGAGCCGCCGGCGCCGGGGTCGGCGTTGAAGGGGGCGTTCTGGAGGGCTGCCAGGGAGAGCTTCATCGAGGCGACCTGAAGCTGTGCCTGACGGCTTGAGCTGGCTCTATCCACGAGCAGCCAGGTGGCTGCGATCGCGGCGACCGTCAGAATCAGCACGGCCAGCGGCGCGAGCAGCCTTGAGCGGGTTATGTGCACGAGAATCTACCACCGCATCGACTGTCGTTTCGGCTAGTGCCATCCAGCGGTGCGGGCGTGGACGGTCGTTGCGAGGCTCGGTCGGCAGCTTTGCCGCACGCGGTCGGCTTCTAGTCGGAGAGAGCCGTCGCAACGGCGGCGGTGACCGTTGCGCCCGCGACCGCGAGCGGCTCGGTGCTGCGCAGCGCGCGGCTGAGGATGAATGCCCCCTCGAGCGAGGTGATCAGGGTGATCGCGAGCGCGCGCGCGCTCGTCTCGGGGATGGCGGCCGCGAGAAAGCGCTCCGTCGCCGCTGCGATCCAGCCGTCGAAGACCTCCGCCGTGGCCTGCCTCAGCAGCTCGTTGGTGCTCGCGACCTCCAGTGCGACGGTCGCGATCGGGCAGGCGTCGGCGTAATCGGTCTGGAGCAACGTCTCGGCCGCACCGGCGAAGCAGTTCCGCACACCCGTCAGAACGTCGGGTGCGGCGTCGAAGACCGCCTCCACGAGTTCCTGGAACATCCCCCCCGAAGAGCGGATGGTGTCAGCCGCGAGCTCGTCCTTGCCGCCGGGAAAGAAGTGGTAGAGCGAGGAGAAGGGCGCCTCTGCCTCGGCGACGATCTGCTTGACGCCGGTGGCGGCATAGCCCTGTCGGCGAAACAGGATCGCGCTGGCGTCCACGATGCGCTCCTTGGTATTCGTTCCCATCGGACTGCCCTCCCGGGATCGCAGGATCTCATTACGATAGCTAAGCTTAGATGGAGCGATCTATCTAGAGGTGCTGATGCCCCTACCCAGGAGGCTGTGATGCCCGAGATTGAGTTGTCGGCGGGGACGATCGAGTATCAGGACACCGGCGGAGGCGGACCGGTGATCCTGCTGGTCCATGGTCTGATCATGGACGGTTCGCTGTGGCGTCACGTGGTGGCCGTGCTTCGTGAGGAGTTTCGCTGCGTACTGCCGACGCTTCCGCTCGGAGCGCACCGTCGCCCGATGCGCGCAGACGCCGATCTGTCGATGCGAGGCATGGCCGAGATCCTGCGCGACTTCATCGAGCGCCTCGACCTGGAGGCGGTGACGCTCGTGATGAACGACTGGGGTGGCCCACAGCTGCTGGCCGCCGGGCGCGGCAGCGAGCGGCTCGCTCGGCTTGCGTTGTGCTCCTGCGAGGCGTTCGACAACGTGCCGCCCAAGGGCGCTGCGAGGGCCCTGCCCTACGTCGCGCGAGTTCCCGGTGGGCTGGCGGCCGCGCTGATGCCGTTCCGTGTCGATCGCCTGCGGCGGCTGCCGATCACCTACGGTCCGCTCAGCAAGCGGCCGGTCCCCCGTGAGGTGATGGACCGGTGGTTCACGCCGGTGCTGTCTGACCGCGAGATCCGTCGCGACCTGAGGAAGTACGTGATCAGCTCGAGCCAGGGCCGGCGCGAGCTGCTTGCCACCGCCGAGATGCTCCGCTCGTTCGAGCGTCCCGCGCTGGTTGCGTGGGCCGCCGAGGACCGTCTGATGCCGCGCGAGCACGGCCCGCGGCTCGCCGAGCTGCTTCCTCAGGGCGAGCTCGTGGAGATCCCCGACTCCTACACGCTGATTCCCGAGGATCAGCCTGAGGTGCTCGCGTCCCATCTGCGGGCGCTGATGGCGCGATGAGCACGCCTTCCACCCGAAACCTTCGCGGAGCCTCGAGCGCCGGCCCAGAAGGCCTGTGCGCCATATCGCTGATTGTGATCGCCGGCGCCGGGGCAGCTGTCGCTGTGCGTGCCGCGATGGCCCGCGTGCTCTTGATCAAACTGCGCCGCGACGTGCGTGCGCTGAACGCAGGCGACGTGCAGCCCGTGCTGTCCAACTACGACGAGCACGCGGTGCTGCGGTTCAACGAGGGTGAGCACCGCTGGGCGGGGGAGCATCGGGGCAAGGCGGCGATCGCCCGGTTCCTTGAGAACTTCGTCGGTGCTGGCCTGCAGGGCGATGTGACGGAGCTCTTCATCGCCGGGCGGCCATGGCGTATGACGCTGATCGCGCGCTTTGACGATCACGCGCACGGACCCGCGGGCGAGGAGCTCTATCGCAACCGCACGGTGCTGCTGGCACGCACGCGCTGGGGACAGATCGTGCGGCAAGAGGACTTCTACGAGGACACGCAGCCGATCGCAGAGCTTGAGAGAAGCCTGACCGCGCTCGGCATCGCTCGCCGGCAGTGACCGCTCTCGCCGACAGGCTTAGCCAACTCCGAGCAATCCTTAACCCGTCTTTCACCTCGGTCCGATGGGATGCGGCTTCTCCAGCGGCCGGCCGGCTGCGATTTCCGAGAGGATCTGAGAACCGATGGCAAAACGCCCAAGACGCCCGAGTAAACGCGTGGCGATATTCGCAATCGGCGGCGTCGTTGCGCTGCTCGTCGCCGTGTTCCTGCTGATCTACTTCGTGGTCTTCCCGACCTCATCGCCGAAGCCGTTCACGCTGACCACCTCGACCGCCCGCACGTCGAGCAGCACGGCTGTCGCCACGGGGCCGACCTCGGTGAGCGAGCTGATCGGACACTGGAAGCTCGTCAGCGGCTCGCAGGCCGGCTACCGCGTGCGCGAGAAGCTCGCGTTCCTACCCGCCGAGTCAGATGCGGTCGGGCGCACGTCGCAGATCACCGGCACCGCGACCTTCAGTCAGCACGACGGCACGGTCACGATCAGCGCCGCCTCGTTCGACGTGGCGGTGAACACGCTCACGAGCGACCGTTCTCAGCGCGATGAAAAAATTCACGAAATCGGCCTCGAAAGCAGTCGCTATCCGACGGCCACGTTCGTGCTGTCCAAGCCGCTCACGGTGTCGGCGAGCGCCGTGGCCGGCAAGGTCGCGCACGTGTCGGTGACGGGCACGTTCAACATCCATGGCACCGCAAAGAAAGAGACGCTTCCGGTGGAAATGAGCCTTTCGGGATCCACCTTCCAGGCGGTCGGCTCCCTCACCTTTCCCTGGAGCGAATTCGCGATGAGCGCTCCGAGCATTGGCGGGTTCGTGAACGTCAGCGAAACGGCGACGATGGAATTCGACCTGCACCTGCAGCGTGCCTAGCTCCCGTTGACGCTCACAGCCCGAACGCCTCGGCCAGCAGCTCATAGGAGTGTCGCCGGGCCTCGTGGTCGTAGGTGATGCTGACCACGATGGCCTCCTCGGCGCCGTATTTTTCGACCACGTCCTCAAGCTCCGCGCGAACCGAGTCGGGCGTGCCGAGCACCGAGCGACGCTCAGAGCGCGGCTGCCCGGGCGCACGATCATCGCCGGCGAGAAACTCCAGTGCCTTCTCGGGCGGCGGCACCGCTATCAGTTCGCCCCGGCGCAGGAGCGTGAACGTCATGCGCCCGCTGGCGGCCAGGCGGCGAGCCTCCTCCTCGGAGTCAGCGCAGATGACCCAGACGGCGACCGCGACGCGCGGTTTTCGCTCGGCGTGTTCGTGTTCTGCGAAACGCTCGCGGTAGAGCGCCGTGATCTCGGCGCCTGAAGCGTTGATGAAGTCGGCGAATGCATACGGCAGGCCGAGCTCGGCGGCCCACAGAGCGCTCTGCGGTGAGGACCCAAGGAGCCACGGCTCCGGCCGCTCGGGGCGGCCGGGCAGCGTCTTGGCCAGGCGCGCAAACGGATGGTCCGGCGGCATCTGGTCGTCCAGATACCCGAGCAGCTCCGCCAGCTGCTGGGGGAAGTCGTCAGGCGCGGCCTGACGCCGGTCGCGCTGCAGCGCGAAGGTGGTCAGCGGATCGGTGCCCGCGGCGCGGCCGAGCGCGAGATCGATACGTCCGGGGAACAGGCCCGCGAGCAGGCTGAAGGTCTCCGCGACCTTGAAGGGGCTGTAGTGCGGGAGCATGACACCGCCGCTGCCCACACGAATGCGCGTGGTGGCGGCCGCGATCGGCCCGATCAGAGCCTCGGGGCTGGGCCCGGCGAGCATCGGCCCGCCGTGGTGCTCGGCCACCCAGTAGCGGTGATAGCCGAGCTGATCGGCCAGGCGGGCCAGGTCGATTGTGTTCTGCAGCGCCTGCGAGCCCGAGGATCCCTCTGAGACGGGCGACTGATCGAGTATCGAGAGACGCATCGAGTCGGCCATGATCGTTCAGCGGGAGCGTCCGACTGCGCCCGCGGCGCCCCGCAGCCCGACACATCCGACGCACGCGACGCATCCCACGCAGTCGACGCACCCGATGCAAGCCACGCAGCCCAGACAGCCGCTGTTGCCGAGCCCCGCGACAACGGCGGCGCTGCGGATGACGCCGGCGCTGAGCAGCACTCCTGCGCTGGCGACGACGGCCGCGCTCGCGGTCGTGCCGGCGCTGGCGATCACGCCCGCGCTGGCGACCGTTCCGGCGCTGGCGATCACTCCCGCGCTCGCCGCCGTGCCGGCGCTGGCGATCACCCCGGCGCTTGCAATCGTCCCGGCGCTCGCGATGACCGCGGCGCTCGAGGCCGGCGGATGTTCGACGCTCTCCACGATATGCGCAGAGATACCACGTCCTCGCGTCCCGTCCGCAGCCACGTCTACCTTCAAGCGATGCTCCTGAACGAGCTCACCGACGGCGCGGAGATCGACCAGGTCCTCCTGGTGCGCGAGTCTGAGCGGCGCCAGAGGCGCGACGGGGGCGAGTACATGCGACTCCAGCTCTCCGACCGCACCGGCGCGGTCGCCTGCATGGTCTGGGAGGAGCTTAGGGAGATCGAAGAGCTCGCACGCGCCGGTGCGCCGGTGAGGGTGCGCGGCCGCTACACCGTGCATCCGCGCTTCGGCCCGCAGATCAACCTGCACGGTCTCGAGGCCCCCGAGCCCGGGAGCTTTGAGGTCAAGGACCTGCTCGACGGACCAGCCCGCGAGGTCGAGCAGATGGAACGCGAGGTGCGCGATCTGCTCGCGACGATCCAGCAGCCGCATCTGCGGGTGCTGCTGGAGCGCGTCTTCGGCGAGGGCTCAGAGCTGTGGGCCGGCTACCGCGTGGCGCCTGCGGCCAAGTACTACCACCAGGCCTATCGCCACGGACTGCTCGAGCACAGCCTGGGGGTCGCTCAGGCGGTGAGCGCGATCAGCGCGACGTTTGCAGGCATCGACCGCGACGTCGCCGTGACCGGTGCGCTGCTGCACGACATCGGCAAGCTCGAGGCCTACACAGACGATCCCCAGAACATCGACCTCACCGACGCCGGACGTCTGCATGGGGAGATCGCCCTCGGCTACTACCGCATCCGTCGCGCGATTGAGGACATCGAGGGCTTCCCCGCCGAGCTCGCGCAGGCCGTGGGCCACATCATTCTGTCCCACCACGGCGCCCTCGAGCACGGCAGCCCCGTCGTCCCGTGCACGCGCGAGGCGACGCTCGTGCACATGATCGACAACCTCGGGGGGCGCCTCGGCAGCTTCGACCGCCTCGAGAAGGAGCTCGCTCCCGGTCGGCACTGGTCGGGGTTCGACCGCGCGATCGGCGCGGGGGCGTTCTTCGCGAGCCGATCTACGAGCGGTCGCGGCGACGAGAACCGGTCGGCGCCGGCGCCGGCGGAGACGGCTCTTGCCGGTGGTGCGGTGGAAGGTGAGGCCGAACTCGAGGAGACCTCGGCGTCCGCCCGCGAAGCAGCCTGAGGACCGCAACTCGATAACGCCAAAACGACTATGTTTGGTCGATGGCATCTGAGGTGCAACCGGGGCCCGCCCCGCGGGCGCCGGACAGCGGGCGACAGCAGCGGGTCCCGTGGCCCAAGCTGCTTTTGCCGTTGGCGTTGCTCCTCGGGGTCGTCGGAGGCTTGAGCCTCGCGCTGCTGGGTGGCTCGAACAAGCCGACGCTGCCAGCAGGCGCGCAGCAGTCAGCGGCGGGCCAGGGGTTTTTCGGAACGCTTGCACTTCCGGTCAAGGCCGCGCCGCCGATCGATTTGCGCAACTACCTCGGCCAGCCGGTGACGCTCAACGAGTACCGCGGCAAGGCGGTCCTCGTGACCTTCCTCTACACCAACTGCCCCGACGTGTGTCCGCTGATTGCTTCAAACCTCAGGGTGGCCATGAACATGCTCGGTGCCCAGGCGGCGAAGGCACAGATCATCGCCGTGTCGGTGGACCCCCGCGGCGACACTCCCCAGGCCGTGGCAAGGTTCCTGCGAGCCCATCAGATGACGGGACGGATGCAGTACCTCATAGGCTCCTCGGCGCAGCTGTCGCGCACGTGGGCGGCGTGGAGCGTCGGCTCGACGCGAGAGGCCGGCCAGCCGCAACTCATCGCGCATTCCGCGCTGGTCTACGGAATCACTGCAAGCGGCAAGATCAGGACCATCTACCCGGCGAGCTTTGAACCCAGTCAAATCGTCCACGACGTGCCCAAGCTCGCCGCGCAGTAGACGATTCTCAGGCTCTTAGCTTGCTCATACACGGTTTGCATCTCCGGGTTAGCCCCACCGGAGAGGATGCAGCCATGACATTGACTATCGCACTCACACTAAACATTCTGCTCGACATCGCGATCGTGGGCATGGTTGCCTTTGTGATGTCGCGCGCTGCAAGGCTGACCCCGCATCGCACCGCTTCGCTCGCTCTGCCGTCTCAGCGTTCACCCATACCGCCGCGCCATAAGAGCACGTACCAAACCGCGACGACGATCAAAACACCGAGCGGGATTACCAGGGTGAGGATCGAGCCTGTGAGCACGTGAGCGGCAATTGGGATGGTGATCTTTGGCATGAACCCTCCTAGTGGCCACTCGCCAGCCGGGGCGCCCGGGCCGTGCTCGGCTCGGGCGCCAGCAGCCAGCGGTGGATGTATACGAACACGACGATCAGAAAAGTGACCGAGCCGGGCACCCACATTATGCCCGCGGCGAGCTGTTGATCGGCCATCGCTGAGATACCGCCCGGACGGCTCGCCTGGTGGGCGTAGAAGCTGTACAGCGGATGCGGGGCGAGCGCGAGCACGACGGCGAGCGCCCAGCTGACGGTCATGCCGCCGATGCAAAACACGACGCGCTGGGCGGCCACGAGGCGCGTGTGCAGCGGCGGCGAGGGAATCACCTGCTTCCAGAACAGGATCGCCGTGCAGAAGAAGAGGGTGTGCTCGAGCGCGTGCAGGGTGGTTGAGCGCAGCGTGGCGTCGAACAGCACCGGCACGTGCCAGGCCAGAAGCACAACGGAGAACGCAATGAAGCTGGGCACCGGTCGGCCGAGGGTCCGGCTCAGCGCCCGCAGCGGGGCCGTCCGCTCTCCCTGGCTTATCCCGCGAGCGAGCCACCTGCGCGCATCCAGCGGCAGGCAGCGCCACAGCCTGATCCACGGGCGCGCCAGGACGAACAGCGGCGCCGCGACGACGAGCAGCAGCACGTGCTGAATCATGTGCACCCAGAAGAGCTGGGCGCTCAGCAGCTCGATCGGCGAGGCCAGCGCGATCGCGAGCACCGCCAGCGCCGCGTAGAAGCAGGCGCTGCGCCAGCGCTGCTCCACCCGCTTGCGCTGTGGCGTGAGCGTGCGCCGATTACCGAGCCAGTAGAAGATGGCCAGGTCGATGACAAGAACGAGGGGAGGGTCAAACGACCAATCCCAGAACCCCGGCGTCGCTGCCGCGGTGCTCAGCACTAGAGGAGATACAGCGTCACGTACATCACGATCCCGATCGCGGCCAGGAATGCCCAGTAGAAGACGGCGGCGTCCAGCGCCGGGGCGATCAGGCGATCGGGGTCCTTGATGTCCCCCTCGCTGCTCGCGGGCTCTTTGCGCGCGCGAAACTCGGTCGCGACCTGCGTCTCGAGCCAATACATCGTGAACAGGACCGCGATCAGGTAGAACGCCGTCCACGCGCAGAACACGCTGGCGAAGGCGCCGTTGGTTGGCCCGAAGTGCTGACGGGTGTACTCGATGCACTGCAGCGCGATCGCGATCAGCCCGAGCGCGACCCCGGCTGCTGCGGTTGTGACCCAGCTGTGCGAGCGGCTCTTCATCTGGCGCCCAGCCACGATCGTCAGCCCCGCGCTGAGGACGATGCAGATGATGAATGCCGCACCAAGCGCCTGATTGGGATGCACGTGCGCGGGGTGCCACATGTGGTCCTCGTTGATAGAGCGCAGGTAGAAATAGGCGAATGCGAAGGCCAGGAAGAAGAACGTCGTTGCGCCGCACAGCAACCTCGATGCCACCGACAGCGCGCGCGCTCCGACGTCCGGCTGCTCAGGTGGGATCTCGACGCCCGCCGGTACGGCGGGAACCATCATCCCCAGCGGCATCTTTTCGCTCTCCGCGGCCATCACGCCCCCGCCGGCGCCGGCTGACCGCCGCCCGGTAGCGCCTGCTGAGGCGTGCCGTAGTCGTAGGGGTCGGAGTCAAACACGGGGATCTGCTCGAAGTTGTTGACCGGTATCGGGGTGGGCAGCTGCCACTCGATCGACTTCGAACGCCACGGGTTGGCCTCGGCCGGCTCCCGCACGAAGATCAGCGAGTAGACGACGTTAAACAGGAAGATGAGCATCGAGAACCCGAGCACGAAGGCCGAGATCGAAACCCATACGTTCAGGCCCTGCAGGCTGGCTTCATAGGTGCTCACCCGTCTCGGCATGCCCCTCAGGCCGAGCGCGAACAGCGGTAGGAAGGTCGAGTTGAAGAAGATGAACATCAGCCAGAAATGCCACTTGGCCAGCATCTCGTTGAAGCGCAGGCCGGTCATCTTTGGCACCCAGTAGTAGATCGCGGCGAAGAAGCTGAAGATGAGCCCGCCCATGATCGTGTAGTGGAAGTGGGCCATGACGAAGAAGCTTCCGTGCAGGCCCGTGTCGGTCGGCACGTCCGAGAGCACGACGCCCGAGAGCCCGCCGATCAGGAAGTTGAAGGTCCACGCGAGGCAGAAGAGCATCGGGACACTGAACGAAATCCGGGCCTTCCACAGCGTGCCCATTACGCATAGGAAGATGAACCCGGTGGGGATCGAGATGATCTCCGTGGAGAGCATGTAGAAGGGCCGCAGGTCGGCGTTTATGCCGCTGACGAACAGGTGGTGCTGCCACACGAAGAAGCTCAGCAGGGTGACGCCGAGCATGCCCGAGACGGCGAGCCGGTAGCCCCACAGCGGCTTGCGCGTGAACACGGGAAGCAGCTCGAGCACGATGCCGAAACCGGGCAGGGCAAGGACATATACCTCGGGGTGCCCGAAGAACCAGAAAAGGTTCTCGAACAGGTAGGAACTGCCGCCGCCACCGGTCACGAAGAACGAGGTGTTGATGGTGCGGTCAAGTGCCGCCATCAGCAGCGTCGCGATCAGCGTCGGCGCGGCGAGCACCATCAGGATCGCGGTTGCGAACACCGACCAGACGAAGATCGGCAGCCGCGACCAGGTCATTCCGGGTGCGCGCATGGTGATGATCGTCGCGATCATGTTCAGGCCGAGCAGCGCCATGGAGATCCCGACCAGCGCAAAGAAGACGATGTAGGAATCCATGCCCATCACCGCCTCGTCGTTGAGCGGCTCATAGCCGGTCCAGCCGGTGGGGAAGCCGCCGAAGAAGATGGTTGAGACGAGGATGAATCCGGCCGCCATCAGCAGCCAGAAGGTCAGCGCCTCGATGCGGGGGAAGGCCATGCGCCTGGCGCCGATCATGATCGGCACGAAGTAGTTGGCGAACGGGCCGAGCACGCCCGAGGTCATCATCCCCATCATCATCGTGCCGTGCATCCCCACCAGGGACAGATACTGGCCGGGTCCGACGAATGTGGGGACCGGGTGCAGGAGCTCGGCGCGGATCAACATCGCGTTGAGTCCACCGATGAAGAAGAACACGCCGATCCCCACGAGGTACTGCAGCCCGACGACCTTATGATCGGTGCACAGGCCGAAGTAGCGCCCGATGCCCTCGCTCTCCTTCTCCCGCAGCGACGCGGGGCGCCCGAGCAGGCGCGAGACGGGATAGTTGGCGAAGCCGAGTCCGATCAGGAAGCCGACCACGCCGAAGACATAGCCGAGCAGCAGCGCGACATCGTTCTCGTCGGTCGCGCTCTCGTATTCGAAGCTCGGGCCGTTGATCAGGTGACCGATCCACCACCCGAAGTAGTAGCCGCCCACGCCGAGGATCACGGCGGTCAGAAGGTTGAAGCCGAGCAGCCGTCGCCATAGTGGTCGCCGGGTTGGCTGGGGTATGGATGCAGCTCCGGTCGTAGTGCTCATTCTCCGCGCCTCGTTGGTTCGGGTAGGTAGGTCTTGCTGTACGGGGCCAGGACCTTGGTGGCCGGGGCGAACGTCTTCTGTGCCTGCTGAATCCATGACGCGAACGCGGTTGGCCTGACCACCTGGCCTTTGTCGGACATGTAGCCGTGCCATAGGCCGCACAGCTCGGCGCAGCGCACGTTGAAGGTCCCCAACTTGGTGGGTTTCACGAACACGACGTTGTCCACGCCGGGGTTCGCGTCCGCCTTGACGCCGAGCTGGTAGGCCCAGAAGGAGTGGATGACGTCGATCGAGGTGACGTGCAGTTCGATCCACTCGTTGACGGGCAGCACCAGATGCGTCGTCTCGACTCCGCCGTAGGTCGGGTAGCGGTAGGTGAACAGCCACTGCTGCGCGATCACCTGCACCGGCAGCTTCGGTCCCTTCGGGACGGTGAGGGGGTTCGGCCCACTGCCGGAGCCGGCTCCGTAGCCGGCCTCCAGTCGCACGGTCCCAAAGACCGCGACGCCGAGAACGATCAGGGAGGTGACGATTATCCAGGTCGTCTGGACGCGCGCGTGCCCGCGCAAGGCTGGGCCTTCCAGCGCCGCACCCTTGGGCTGGCGGAAGAAGATCACGGAGTAGAGCAGGTAGAGCACGACCAGGGTCAGGACGGGAGTGGCTGTGGCCGCAAGGACTGTGTAGTCGCTTCCCTGCCCGCTAGCCTGTTCGCTGCCATTACCGGGTCCGAGGAGTGGGCCGATCACGAAGATCACCAACGGCATCGCGATCAGCGTCGCGACGACCCAGATCACCGTGAAGCGGAGCGTGTGGTTCGGCTCGCCGGGGCTCTCGCCGGACGGCGCGGCTTGGCTAGACGACATTGAGGAACCCGCTCATGTAGCCGACCGTCTGCATCGGTCCGCCGAGCCCGTACAGGTAGCCGGCCGCGCACGGAACGAAGCACTGCCAGCGGTAGCGGCCCTTCTTGCCGGTGCGGAAGCTGAACGTGACAGTGGGCCGCGCCTTCGCACGGCGCAAATTCACACTGGTTCTTCGCTTCTTCGGGGACGCCGGGCAGCGGGACGAACACACCCAGCTGCGGCACGACGAACGTATGCGACGCTTCTTCGGGGTTGATCGAGTCGACGACCTTGCCGTCGATCGTCTCGGTGCCGCCGATCGTGCCCTGAACCTGGGAGAGGAATGGGTTGCGCAGTCCGCTGTCGCCGTCGTACTGGTAGAGCGTGACGTGCACGACCGAATTGGCGGGCAGCGTGAAGATCGTGCTGTGGATCCACTTGCCGTTGTTCCTGACGAGGTAGGAGACCCAGTCGGGATGGGTCGGGCTGTACTTGGGACCGATCGCCGCGACCGTCTCGAGGGTGAGCTGATTGCCGCCGCTGGAAGCGGGTGCGCTGGCGGCCGCCACGGCCGGCGGCTGGCTGGTGACCCAGGTCGCGACGTACAGGCCAATGAGCACTCCCAGCAGGGCGACCGCAAAGCCCACCCCCAGCAGCTTCTTGCCAAACACACTCACCTCGGCCGCACACCCCTTTTTCGTCGACCTGCGTGATCGTCCGTGCGTTCTTCCCTCTGCTCCCTGCTCGCTCCTTGCTGGCCGCGAGTCTACGCTCAAGCTTCGAAATAGTTCGATGAGAGTTTTCTTAGAGACCGCGCGTCTCGGCTGCGTTCAGGCCGCGATTGGGGGCGACCGAGGACTCGCGCACGGCGCGGCGAGGGCGGCGAGCGGGCGCTGCCGCGCGGCGCCGATGCACCCCCCGGAAGCGTCGAGCGACGCGAGGACGAGTGCGAAGATCAGGCAGAAGTCCGCAAATAGCGGGGGCTCGGTTGGCTCGCGCCGCATCCGTCTCGCCGTCGGCTTCTATCTTTGAAGGCCGATGGCAAAGGACACCGAGAAGCTGATCCGCCAGCTGTCGCTGATCTCCTACCTGATGGCCGAGCGCCGGCCGGTCACGGCTCTTGAGATTCGGCGCGACGTGGAGGGCTACAGCGGTATGAACGAGGACGCGTTCGCGCGGCGTTTCTACGCCGACCGCTCCGAGCTCGAATCTCTGCGCATTCAGCTGACCGTCGAGCGCCCGGCGGACGGAGCCGCCGAGCAGGAGAACTATTCCCTGCGACCGGAGAACTTCCACCTGCCACCGATCGAGTTCAGCGACAAGGAGCTGGCCGCGCTGCAGACGGCGCTCAGCCTGCTGGACGGCGAATTCGCCTACGCCGAGCCGTTGCGGCTCGCCCTGCAGCAGATCACCTGGGGACGTCCCAGCCCTCTGCGTGCGCCTGAGCAGAGCACCGTAGCGCTGGGCATCACAGCCTCAGCCGGCGGCCACGAGCTCTCAGCGCGCCTCGCGAAGGTCGAGACCGCGATCTTCCGCAACAAGACGATCCTGTTCGAGTACTACACGATGGAGCGCGACGAGCTCGGTCCACGCTGCGTCGATCCATACCACCTGCTGTTCCAGGGCGGGCAGTTCTACCTGCTCGGCTTCTCCCACGAGCGCAAGGCCGTGCGCGTGTTCCGGCTGTCGCGCATTCGCGGCAAGGTCTCCTACGCGACGAAGGCCGAGCATGACTTCCGCCGCCCGGCGGACTTCGACCCGCGCGCCTACGCCAACCGCGCCGACTGGCAACTCGGCGAGGAGCGGGGCATCGCCGAGATACTCATCCTCGAGCGCATCGCCTGGCAGGTCGAGCGCCACTTCGGACGCTACGGGCGGATCCGCGAGACCGACGAGGAGGGCGCCAGGCTGTTCCTCACCGGCTACTCAAGTCCGCGCGGAATCGTCTCCTGGATCCTCGGGCTGGGCGCCCATGCTCGCCTGCTGGGGCCGCCGGAGCTGAGCGAGGAGCTCGAGCGGCGGTTGGAACTGCTGGCCGAGCGCCACGGCGAGACTCCGCCGGGAGCGGGTGCGAAGGCCACCGCCGTCTCCGGTGTGGGCCCGCACGCATCATCCAGCCGCGCCCGTGCCACCGGGCGCAGAGGGTCATCGGCCGGCGCAGACGGCGATGAGGCGCCGGCCGGCAAGGGTGAGGCCGCCATCCGCCCCGAGCGCTTTGCGCGTCTGGTGACGCTCGCGAGCATTCTCATCAAGGCCGGCCGTGCCGGCGAGCGCGTGGCTATCAAGGAGGTCTGCGAGCGTCTGCAGCTCTCAGAGGAGGAGCTGCGCGAGGACGTGAACGTGCTGAACGTCGTCAACTTCGGAGGCGGCTCCTACGTGCTCTACGCGGAGATCAAGGAGGAGGACGGCGAGATCGAGGTCGACCCGGAGCCCTACAGCGACAACTTCGACCGCCCGGCCCGCCTGCTGCCGGTCGAGGCCAAGGCGCTGGTGGCGGCGATCGACCTGATCGGCGAGCACCTTCCCGCCGGCTCGCTGACCTCGGCCCGCGAGAAGATCGTCGCCGCACTCGGCGAGGATCCGATGGAGCAGGGTCTTCAGGTGGCCCGCGCCGGCGGCGATGACTCCGGTGTCGCGCGCCTCGTCTCCGATGCGATCGTCGCACGCAAGATCGTGGAACTCGAGTACTACAAGGAGAACGAGGACGAGCTGTCGATGCGCAGGGTTGAGCCGTACGCCCTTACAAACGGCCGCGAGGGCTGGTATGTCGCCTCCTTCGATCCCGAACGCGACGGCATGCGCCATTTCCGACTCGATCGCATCAAGAGCGCGATCGTCACCGAGGAGACGTTCGAGCCGCGGCCCGAGGTCGATCCGGCGGCCGAGGTGGACGGCTGGCTGCGCACCGGTGAGGTGCAGGCGTCGCGCACCGCGCGTGTTTGGGTCTCTCCCGAGCGCGCGCGCTGGGCGCGCGAGGCGCGGCGGGTCGTCGAGGAGCGAAGCGACGGGGCGGTCGTCGTGGAGTTGAGCTTCGCGGGCGTCGACTGGCTCGTACGGGAGATACTGAAGGAAGCCGGCGACGCCGCCGTGCTCGAGCCCGACGATGGCCGCGAGGCGGTCCGCGCCGCGGTTGACCGTCTGCGCGAGGCCTATGACGAATCATCTCCCAGCCGAGCAAAGCTTCTCACCGCCTCCTAGGCCCGGCGCGGCGCGCCACCGGGCTTTGCGCGCATGAGTCGCCGCGAGCAGATCAGGATGTCCACGGAGGAGGTCGCGTCGTTCCTGGCCGAGGAGCGGACCGTGACGTGCGCGACGGTGGGCCCTCGTGGCTGGCCGCACCTGATGCCGCTGTGGTACGTGCTGCGCGACAGCGAGAGCGGCAGCGACGTGGACGGCGGTCCCTCCCCGAGGGTGTGGGCGTGGACGTATGCCTCCTCGCAGAAGGTGAGAAACCTGGAGCGCGATCCGCGCGCCAGCCTGCAGGTGGAGGCTGGGGAGAGCTATGAGCTGCTGCGCGGCGTGATGCTCGAATGTGACGTCATCATTCACCGCGACCTGGATACCGTGGCGGCGCTGGGCGCGGCGATCCTGCTGCGCAACGCACAGCCACGCGGCGTCGAGCCGCCGGCGGAGCTACCAGTGCAGGCGCGCGATGCGGTCGCCGCGCAGGCCGTGAAGCGCGTCGGTCTCGAGTTCGTGGAGCAGCGCCGCGCCAGCTGGGACCACCGCAAGCTCGGCGGGGTTTACTGAGAGCCGGGTTTCAATAGGCTCCATCCGCAGTGGAGCTGCTGAAGGGACTGATCCTCTCCGGGGGCAAGGGCACGCGCCTACGTCCGATCACCCATACCAGCGCCAAGCAGCTCGTGCCCGTGGCGAACAAGCCGGTGCTCTTCTACGGCATCGAGGCGATGGCCGAGGCGGGCATAGAGGACGTCGGCATCGTGATCGCCCCCGAGACCGGCGGCGAGATCGAACAGGCCGCCGGCGATGGCTCGCAGTTCGGCGTTCGCATCACCTACATCCTCCAGGATGAGCCGCTCGGCCTCGCCCACGCCGTGCTCACGGCCGAGCCCTTCCTCGGCGACAGCCCTTTCGTGATGTATCTCGGCGACAACCTGCTTCAGGGTGGCATCTCCGACCTCGTCGAGGCCTTCCGCAGGGATTCGCCCGATGCGCTGATCCTGCTCACGCCCGTCCCGGACCCGGAGAACTACGGCGTCGCCGAGCTCGCCGAGGGTGCGCCGGGCGACTCCGAGACTCAGCCCGAGCAGCTTGGCAGAGTCGTTCGCCTGATCGAGAAGCCCGCCGAGCCGGCCACGAACCTCGCGCTCGTCGGCGTGTACATGTTCACCGCGCAGATCCACGCTGCCGCACGCGCGATCGTCCCCTCGGCGCGCGGCGAGCTCGAGATCACCGATGCGATCCAGCATCTGCTCGACGGGGGCATGCGCGTCGAGCCGCACATCGTTCAGGGCTGGTGGAAGGACACCGGGCGTCTGGAGGACATGCTGGAGGCCAACCGCCTGATCCTCGACAATCTGCCCGAGCGCATCGACGGCGAGCTGATCGACTCGCGCGTGGACGGTCGCGTGGTGATCGAGTCCGGTGCACGCCTCGAGCGTACGACCGTGCGCGGACCGGCGATCGTCGGCGCGGGCGCACGCCTCACCGATTGCTATGTCGGTCCCTATACGGCGATCGGCGAGCACTGTGAGATCTCCGGCTCGGAGGTCGAGCATTCGATACTCCTGGCCGGCTGCACGATCTCAGACCTCGACGGGCGCGTGGAGTCCTCGCTGCTGGGGCGAAACGTCACGGTGCGCCGCGGCGACCGACAGCCGCGCGCCTATCGCTTCATGGTCGGAGACAACTCCGACATCTCGATCCTCTGACATGAGGCTGCTCGTGACCGGCGCCGCGGGGATGCTCGGCCGTGACGTGATGCGCGCCGGCGAACGCGCGGGCTACGAGCTCGTGGGTCTGGACCGTGCCGAGCTCGACATCTCTGAGGCGTCCGCTGTCGAGAGCGCGCTTGACCGCGTGGCGCCGGATGCGCTTGTCAACTGCGCCGCGTGGACCGACGTCGACGGCGCCGAGAGCCACGCTGAGGAGGCGCACATGGTCAACGCCGACGGCGCCGGCAACCTCGCGCGCGCCGCCGCGGCGGCTCAGGTGAAGCTCGTGCACGTCTCAACGGACTACGTGTTCACGGGCGACGCCCTACTCGATGACAGCGGCGCACCGCGGCCCTACGTCGAGTCCGACCGCACAGGCCCCCGATCGGTCTACGGCGAGACCAAGCTCAAGGGCGAGCTGCAGGTGCTCGCTGCCGCGCGCAACCACGCCGTGGTCCGCAGCTCATGGCTGTTCGGCATCGACGGGCACAACTTCGTCGCCACCATGCTGCGCCTCGCGGGCGTTCGCGACGCCGTCCAGGTCGTCACTGACCAGGTCGGCTGTCCCACCTGGACCGGCCATCTCGCGCCCGCGCTGCTCGGGCTGATCGAGCGCGAGGTCTCGGGCCTCGTGCATCTCGCCGGCGCCACGCATGTCTCCTGGAACGGCTTCGCCCGTGAGATCTTCCGCCAGGCCGAGCTCACCTGCCGAGTCGAGCCGGCGACGAGCGCCGAGATGGCCCGTCCCGCACCCCGTCCGGCCTGGTCGGCCCTTGAGTCAGAGCGCGAGGATGTCCTGCCGATGCCCGACTGGCGCGATGGTCTGGCGGGGTATCTCGCGGCCCGCGCTCAGGGGCGCCTGGAATGATGTGCGGATGAAATTGCTCGTCTGCGGCGGCGCGGGATTCATCGGCTCGACGTTCGTGCGACTGCGACTGCTCGAGCACGGCGATGAGGTGACGGTGCTCGACAAGCTCACCTACGCCGGGCGAGAGGAGAACTTCAATGACTTCGCGGAGCATCCCCGCTTTCGCTTTCTGCGCGGCGGCATCGAGGACGCGGTCGCCGTTGCCGCCGCGATCGAGGCGGGCTCGCCGGAGGCGATCGTCAATTTCGCTGCAGAGACGCACGTCGATCGCTCGATCGCCGAGCCCGACGCGTTCGTCACGACCCATGCGCTCGGTACCTACGTGCTCCTCGAGGCAGCGCGCGCGCGCGCGCTGCGCTACCTGCAGGTCTCAACCGACGAGGTCTACGGCTCGATCGAGCAGGGCACCTTCTCAGAGCAGTCTCCGCTGCGTCCCTCCTCGCCCTATTCGGCGACCAAGACCGGTGCAGACCTGCTCGTCGAAAGCTACTTTCACACCTACGCGCTGCCCGTCGTCATCTGCCGCGGGTCGAACAACTACGGCCCCAACCAGTATCCCGAGAAGCTCGTCCCGCTGATGATCCTCAACGCCCTTCACGGAGACCCGCTGCCGGTGTATGGCGACGGCCTGCAGGTGCGCAACTGGATCCACTCGACCGATTTCGCCGGCGCCATCGGCCATGTGCTCGAGCACGGCGTTGCGGGCGAGGTCTACAACGCCGGTGGCCCCGACGAGCAGGCCAACATCGACGTCGTCAGGCGCATCGTCGAGCTCACGGGCGCTGATGAGTCGACGATCGAGTTTGTCGCCGACCGGCCCGGACACGACCGTCGGTACTCGCTCTCCTCAGAGAAGGTCCGCGCACTCGGCTGGACCCCGGCGGTCCGCTTCGCCGACGGCCTCGAGCGGACCGTTACGTGGTACCGCGAGAACTCCTGGTGGTGGGAGCCGATCCGCTCGGGCGACTATCGCGAGTATTACGAACGCCAGTACGGCCGTTCGCTCGGGTGATCCGCGGCCGCCGCCAGGCGCCAGGCGCGCTCAGCCCGTCACTGCACGCCCGAGATCTTCCATTTTCCGGCTTCCTTCACGAGCAGCAGCGTGCTGGGACTCGTCTTACCCTGGCGGGTGCTCGTAACGCTCGCGCTCGCAGTGTGCTGGCCGGCGGCACTGTTGACGTGCACCGACTTGACGTCCACCGTGAAGTTGTCCACCTCGGAGATCTGATTTTTGATCGCCTGCGCGCAGCCGCCCTTGATCGTGCTCAGCTGTTTGACGAGCGCGCTCGAGAGCACCGTGGCGCAGATCTTCTGCTGTTCGCCGACCGTGGCCTCTGACTGCAGGTTCGCGATCGTCTGCGCGACTTCGTGTTCTTCGCCCTTGAAGGAGCTGGACACGGTGCTGCTGCCGCAAGCGGCCAGGCCGAATGCGAGCAACGAGCCGCAGAGCAGAGCGAGCAAGCGCTCGAGAAGAACAGGCATGCCGGCGAGAGAGTACGCGACCGGCCGGCTCAAGGCGCCATCGAGGGCCCTTGCGGCGCGGGGCGATCCAGCCTCAGTGGCGCTCGTCGTCGCGCCGAAAGCCGAGCCGTGCCGAGATGCGGTCAGCCGTGGATACGAGGTGGGGACCGAGCGCATCGACGAGCTCCTCCAGCGAGATCATCGAGCTGTGCGCCGCCATGTTGATCGCGGCCACCACCTGCCTGTCCTGGTTTCGGACCGGCGCGGAGATCGTCAGCAGCTCGGGCGCGAGCTCCTGGTCGTTGACCGCGAAACCCGCCGTGCGCACCTCGTCGAGCTCGTCGTAGAGAGCTTTCTTGGTCGTGATCGTGTTCGGACCGCGTTTCGACAGCTTCATCGAGGCGAACAGATCGCGCTGTTCGGGCTCGGGAAGGTGCGCCAGCAGCAGCTTGCCCATCGCCGTGCAATAGGCCGGCAGGCGAGAGCCCGGCTGCAGGTCGAGGTCGATCGTGTCCTGGCCGCGGCGGAAGCTGCGCACGCGGTCCACGTACAGGATCTCGGTTCCGTCGAGCACCGCGAGGCTCACGGTGTAGGAGGTCCGCTGGCGCAGCTCCTGCAGGTAAAGGTGAGAGTGCTCGCGCAGCCCGGTCGAGTTGAGAGCCGACATCCCCAGGTCCGTCACGCGCAGGCCCAGGCGGTACTTGCGTGAGGCGCCCTGCTCGAGGTAGCCGAGCGCGACCAGCGTGATCACGTAGCGGTGCGTGGTCGAGCGGCTCATGCCGAGCTGGTCGGCGATGTCCGCGATGCCGAGCACGGGGCGCTCGGGCGTGAAGCAGCTCAATATCGCAAGGCCGCGCTCGAGCGACTGTGAATAGCGGGGCTCGCGCAGGCTGGGGATCGACCACGCCGGCTCGGGCGCCGTGGCTGTCTTGGACGGCTTTGAGGATCTTCCGTTCGTTCTGGGCATCGGCGTTCGGTCCCCGTTCCTGTCCTTGGCACTATTCCCCGTTGTGGAATATCCGGGCTGGAAGGATTGTAATCATAAACAATAGACGTGCCTGCTGGCACTCGCTCGTTTGAACAATCGCTGTGCCAGCCGGCACGCGCTCTTTTGAGCGGTTTTCGGCCACCTGCTCCGGCCTATCAGCTGATCGGCGCGGCCTGCTCGGCGAAGTGCTTGCTCAGCATCGTCTGCTGACCCTGATAGTTCGATCCGAGGTCCACGCCGTACAGCACGTCCGGCTCCGCCGTCATCCGCTCGAACGCGAGCTTGCACACCGGCTGGCCGTGCTCGACCATGAATGACACGTCGCGAGCTCTCACCTCCAGCGCCGCCCGGCTCCCATGAGACATATGGTCGCGTGTGTATCCAAATCCGGGATCGAAGAAGCCCGCGTAGTGAGTGCGAAGCTCTCCGGCCGTGGGATCGTAGGCGAGCATCTCGGCGGCGTAGCACGGCGGAATGCACACTCCCTCGGAGGACAGAAGCAGGTAGAACACCTCCGGCTCAAGCACGATCCGCCGGCCCGCCTCCGGGCGCACCGGTTCCCAGTAGTCCTGCCACCGCAGCGGTCCCGCCCGGGTGAGATCGATCGGAAGGCTGTTCCTCTTCGCGCGGTATCCCACGATGCTGTCGGTGTCCTCGGAGACTTCAAGGCTCAGGAACAATCCATCGGCGATCGACAGCTCGGACTCCTCTACGGGATGGGAATCGAGGTACAGCAGAGGACACTCTCTGTGGAGCGCCAGAAGCTCCTCGTCGCTCATGCGCGCGTCACCCGCGATCAGCCGCACCTGGTTGAGCGCGAGGCCGGTCTTCACGCGGATCGCGAACGAGCGCGGCACGACCTCCAGGTAGAGCTTGCCCTCGTAGCCGGCCGCGATCTCGTCAAAGCGGTGGTTGCGATCGGTCAGCACGCGGGTGAACACGTCCAGGCGCCCGGTCGAGCTCTTGGGGTTGGCCTTTGCGCGAATTTCCGCGGGCAGACGCAGCTCCTCGATGAGCGGAACGAGATACGGCCTGTCGCGCTCGAGCGTCGCGCCGTCGCGCAGGTCGATCTTCTCAAATGCCAACCCCTCGATCTTCTCCTCGACCGTCGAGTTGCTGTCAGGGAGAAAGCTGCACCGCAGCGCCCACGCGTGGTCTCCGAGCCGCAGATCAACACTCGCGGGCTGCACCGACTCTGGCGGGATCCGCCATGCGCCCGCGACCATCCATTCCTCAAGGACGGCATCGCGCAGGCGCTGGGACGGTAGTACACCCTTGTCCATCGGCAGCTGAGTCTAGGGGGCGGCGGGCGAATCCAGGGGGCGCGCTAGCCTCAGGCACGTGCCGCTGTCAAGCTTCAGCCCGCGGGTCAGAGAGTGGTTCGATCAGGCCTTCGCCTCGCCGACGCCCGCCCAGGCGCTGGCGTGGCCGGCGATCGCCGCCGGCGAGCACGTGCTCGTCTCGGCGCCCACCGGCTCGGGCAAGACCTTGGCGGCATTTCTGTGGGCGCTCGACCGCCTCAGCGTCGATGGCGCGAGCGCCGGCAGCGCCACCCGCGTGGTCTATGTGAGCCCGCTGAAGGCGCTCGCCTACGACATCGAGCGCAACCTCCGCGTCCCCCTGCGCGGCATCGGCGCAGAGGAGCTGCGCGTGGGCATCCGCACGGGCGACACGCCCCAGCGCGAGCGCGCGGCGATGGCGCGCAACCCGCCTGACATCCTCATCACGACCCCCGAGTCGCTCTACCTGATCCTCACCTCCCAGGCGCGCGCGATGCTGAGTGGCGTGGAGGCCGTGATCGTCGATGAGATCCACGCGGTCGCCCACTCAAAGCGAGGCTCGCATCTCGCGCTCACGCTCGAGCGCCTGGAGGCGCAGGCGGCGCGGCCCGTCCAGCGGATCGGCCTGAGCGCCACGCAGAGTCCGCTCGAGGAGATCGGACGCTACCTGGTGGGTCCCCGCCGCAAGGTCAACATCATCGACGCGGGCGCCAAGAAGAAGCTCGACCTGCGCATCGAGGTGCCGGTGGAGTCGATGACCGAACCCGGCGGTCCGATCGACCCCGAGCGTGACCCCCTCGAGCCGGTCAGCGGTGGGGAGTCCACCCGCTCTTCGATCTGGCCGGCGATCTACCCGGAGCTGCTCGAGCTGGTCAGGACGCACAACTCGACCATCGTGTTCGTCAACAACCGCCGCTCGGCCGAGCGCGTGGCGCTGCGCCTGAACGAGCTCGCCGACTCGGAGATCGCGCGTGCCCACCACGGATCGCTCGCGCGCGAGGAGCGATCGAAGGTGGAGGAGCTCCTGAAGGGCGGCGAGCTGCCGTGCCTCGTCGCCACCAGCTCGCTCGAGCTCGGCATCGACATGGGTGCCGTGGATCTCGTCCTTCAGATCGAGTCCCCCAAGTCCGTCGCACGCGGACTGCAGCGCATCGGCCGCGCCGGCCACGGCGTGGACGAGGTGAGCCGCGGGCGCATCTTCCCCAAGTTCCGCGGCGACCTGCTCGAGTGCGCGGTCGTCGCCCGGCGCATGCACGAAGGCCTGATCGAGCCCACCGTCGTTCCCCGCAACGCCCTTGACGTGCTCGCTCAGCAGATCGTCGCAATCGCCGTCGCGGCCGAGCCGGCGCAAGCCGGCCCCTCCAAAAAAAATGTGAACGCCACGGAGGACGAGGGGGCTGTCGGCGGCGTGTCCGTCGATGATCTGCATGAGCTCGTCACGAGCACCTACTCCTACTCCGAGCTCTCGCGCGAGCTGCTCGAGAACGTGCTCGACATGCTCGACGGGCGCTACCCGTCGAAGGAGTTCAGCGAGCTGCGCGCGCGCATCGTGTGGGACCGTGTCGCCGGCACCATCCGCCCGCGCTCCGGCTCGCGACAGCTCGCCGTGGCAAACGCCGGCACGATCCCCGACCGCGGGTTGTACGCGGTCACGCTGCCCGACGGACGCCGCGTGGGTGAGCTCGACGAGGAGATGGTCTATGAGGCGCGGCCCGGGCAGGCGTTCCTGCTGGGAGCGTCCACCTGGCGGATCGAGGAGATCGGCCGCGACCGCGTGATCGTCACCCCCGCTCCGGGCGCTCCCGGCGCCGTTCCCTTCTGGAAGGGCGACTCGGTCGGCCGCCCGAAGGAGCTGGGCGAGGCGATCGGTGCCTTTGCCCGCTGGGCCGTCGATCAGCAGCCCGAGACGCTGCAGCGCGACTACGACCTCGACGAGCGCGCGGCCCGCAACCTCGTGTCATATCTGCGCGAGCAGCAGGCGGCCACGCGGGTCCTCCCGAGCGAGCGAACGATCGTCCTCGAGCGATTCCGCGACGAGATCGGCGACTGGCGCCTGTGTGTCCTGTCGCCCTACGGCGGTCGTGTCCACGCCGCCTGGGCGCTCGCCCTCTCGGCACGCATTCGCGAGCGCTTCGACCTCGAGGCCGACGTGCTCTCCTCCGACGACGGCATCATCCTCCACCTCCCGGATCTCGACGCAGAGGAAGCTGACGCGCTGCCCTCCGCCGCAGAGCTCGTGCTGCTCGAGCCTGAGGAGGTTGAGCAGGCGGTCACCTCAGAGCTCGGCGGCTCGGCGCTATTCGGCGCGCGCTTTCGCGAGAACGCCTCGCGCGCGCTGTTGATTCCGCGCGCCTACCCCGGCCGGCGCACGCCGCTGTGGCAGCAGCGCCTGAAGGCCCAGAGCCTGCTCGAGGTGGCAAGCCGCTACGCCGACTTCCCGATCATCCTCGAGACCTACAGGGAGTGCCTGCGCGACGTGCTTGACGTGCCGGGCCTGCAGGAGCTGCTGCGCGGCCTGCACACTCGCGAGATCTCGCTCGTCGACGTCGAGACCCCGACGGCCTCGCCGTTTGCCTCCTCGCTGCTGTTCGACTACGTAGCCACCTACATGTACGAGGGCGACACGCCCAACGCCGAGCGCCGCGCGGCCGCGCTGTCACTCGACCGCGACCTGCTGCGCGAGCTGCTCGGCCAGGAGGAGCTGCGCGAGCTGATCGATCCGGGAGCTCTCGCCCGCGTCGAAGACGATCTGCAGCATCGCTCCGAGCTGACGCGCGCGACCGGCCGCGACGGCCTGCACGACGTGCTGCGCCACGCCGGCGACCTCGACCGCGAGGAGGTCTCACAGCGCGTGTTCGACGGCATCGACGCCGGCTCGCTGCTCGCCGAGCTGCAGCGCGAACGACGGGTGATCCGCCTGCGCGTGGGCGGAGCCGAGCGCTACATCGCCGCTGATGAGGCCGGCCTGTATCGCGACGCGCTGTCCGCGGTCCCGCCCGGTGGCCTGCCCGATGCGTTCCTCGAGGATGTCCCCGACGCGCTGGCGGTGCTCGTCGCCCGCTACGCGCGCACGCACGGGCCGTTCACCACCGAGGAGCTGCGCGCGAGGTATGGCGTGGATCCCAGTGCCGTGCTGCGTGAGCTCGAGCGCTCCGGCGAGCTCGTGCGCGGCGAGCTTCGACCGGGTGCCAGCGGTCGCGAGTGGTGCGACGTCGAGGTGCTCCGGCGCATCAGACGCGCGTCGCTTGCGGCTCTGCGCAAGGAGATCGAGCCCGCCGAGCAGCAGACACTCGCGGCCTTCCTTCCCTCCTGGCAGGGCGTCGACCGCCATTCTCCGAGCGGCGCGGGCATCGATCGGCTGCGCGAGGTACTCGTTGGCCTGCAGGGTCTGGCGCTGCCCGCGGAGATCTGGGAGAAGGACGTCCTACCCCGCCGCACCGGCGCCTACTCGCAATCCTGGCTCGACAGCCTCTGCGCCAGCGGCGAGCTCGTGTGGGTCGGCGCCGGCCCGCTCGGAGGGCGCTCGGGACGCGTGGCCCTGTACTTCCGCGATGACGCACCGTCGATCGGCCCGCCCGCGGGGAGCGCCGCCAAGGGTGCCGGCGCGTCCGCGCCCGCCGGCGTCGAGCACGAGCTTCTGCGCGCACGGCTGGCGCACGGTCCGTGCTTCTTCACCGATCTGCTCGCCGAGCTCGACGCTCCCGCCGAGGCGCTGCGCGTGGCGCTGTGGGACCTCGTGTGGGCCGGCGAGGCGACCAACGACGCCTGGGCGCCGCTGCGCGCGCCCCATCTTGCGCTCGCGCGTGGCGGCTACCCGACGGCTGGCACCTCCGCTGCCCAGCACGCGCCGCGTTCGCCCCGGGGCCGCTCCCGCTTCGCGGCGCGCCGCGCGGGCGCGCACCGATCGGGCATCGGCCAGCAGGTGCAGGGACGCTGGTCGCTCACCGAGCCCGTCTTCCGCGGCTACTCCGCCGATCCGTCCGAGCAGCGGCGTGCGCTCTGCGAGCTGCTGCTCGAGCGCTACGGAATCGTCACGCGCGAGCAGGTTCTCGCTGAGGGCATCAAGGGCGGCTTCGCGATGCTCTATCAGTCGTTCTCAAACCTCGAGACGCTCGGCGTCTGCCGTCGCGGCTACTTCATCGAGGGCATGGGCGGTGCCCAGTTCGCGCTGCCCGGCGCGGTCGAGCGCCTGCGCGCCGGGCGCTCCGTGAGCGGCGGCGCGGGCCTCGCCACCGGCTCGGGCGAAGGCGCGCGCGCGCTGGTGCTCGCCGCGGCCGACCCCGCCCAGCCCTACGGCGCGGCGCTGCCATGGCCCAAGCGCGAGTGGCTCAAGCGTCGGCCCGCACGCGTGGCGGGCGCGTATGTGGTCCTGATCGACGATCAGCCCGCGCTGTACGTCGAGCGCGGCGGACGCGGATTGATAACCCTCACCGACGCTCCCCCGCAGGAGGCTCTCCGCGCGCTCGCCGAGGCCGTTCGCGCCGGGCGCGCCGGCAAGCTCGCGCTCGAGCGCATCGACGGCGAGCCGGCAATCGCCTCCGAGCTGGTCCAGGTGCTGCTCGAGCTGGGCTTCCACTCCGGTCCCCGCCGCCTCACGCTCACCGCGTGATGGGAGCCGCCGCCCGCAGCTCCACCGGCCCCCGCCGCGTGGGCCACAAGGGAGCCGCGCACATCGAGCCCGGCAACACGCTCGCGAGCTTCGACGCCGCGCTCCGCCAGGGCGTGGACATGATCGAGCTGGACGTGATCTCAGAGAACGCCGACGGCAGCGGCCGGTTGCTCGTCGCCCACGACTTCGATGACATCCGCGCGCGAACGCCGCTCGCGTTCGGTGAGGCGCTGGAGCATCTCGCGGGCGAGGCCTTCGCCGGCGTCGAGCTCGACGTCGACGTGAAGCTCCCCGGCTATGAGCTGGCGGTCCTCGAGCAGCTGCGCGCCTTAGAGCTCGTCCCGCGAACGCTCATCAGCGGCATGTTCCCGGACAGCCTCGCGCGAGTCCGCGCGGCCGAGCCGTCGCTGCGCCTCGGCTGGTCGGTGCCGCGCGTGCGCCGCGACTACACGACGGACCTGCTGACCGCCATCCCCGCCCTGGCCATTCTCACCGGCTATCGCGCGACGCTCCCTCGCCGCGCCCGCGCCGCCCTCGCAGAGGGCCGCGTCGATGCGATCATGGCCCACTGGCGGGTCGTCTCCGCCGCGCTCGTGCGTGCCGTGGCCGACGGCGGCGGCGAACTCTACGTGTGGACCGTCGACGACGCTCGCATGATCGCGAAGCTCACCGACATGGGCGTCGATGGAATCATCACGAACGACCCGCGCCTGTTCGCCGCCGGTTAGCGGCGCCCACCCGGCTCGGCGGAGCGCTCGGCCGCCGTCAACTGCCCACGTCTAGCCGATCGAGCAGGCGGCGGCGCTGAATCCGGCCGGATCGGCGCCCGCGAGGCTTTGATGACCGGCTGTCGTCGGCCGGGAGATCGATTCCTCGATCTTCGAGCCCTTTCGCCACTGAAAGCTGACCACTCCGCGCAGGATGAACGCAGGTTTGCCGGGCACCGGAACCAGCTGAAAGCTCCGTCCCGCCTGACGAGCCGCCTTGGCGCTGCCCACGGCCACGAAGCTGGATGCCGAGCCGGCCAGATCGACCCACTGTTTGTCCGCAGGTTCCATGTACTGCAGCCGGAAGCGCATGTACATCGTGTCGCCGGGCTGATTGCCAGGAGGCATCGAGCCGCGAACGCCGATCGTATCGGGCTGATCGGTGGGGCTGCACACGTCGATCGTCGCCCATAGCTGGGGCGATTTCAGCAGCGCATTCCTGCTCGTCCCCGACGAGGAGCCCGCCGATGCGAGCGCGGGCAGCGACGCCGGTGCGATCAGCGCCGCGAGCACGAGCAGGGCAATAAACGCCGACTTTTGCAGGTCCATACCCTGAAGATACCGCCGGGGTGCGCGAAGGTGCGGTGCTCGGCATTCACCTCGTGTTCACCATGTGATATTCCTGACAAGATGGCCGGGATGCGCTCAGATGAGGTCGTGGAGCTGCTAGGGCGCGTGCCTGCGTTCGCAACGCTCGAGCAGAGCGACCTGGAGCGAATCGCGCAGCTGTCGGTGCCGCGGCAGTTCGAGCCTGGTGAGGTGGTATTCCGCGAGGGCGACTCGAGCGACACCTGCTACGTGGTGCGCGAGGGCCATGCGCGGGCCATCCACGAGCACGGCAACGGGCGCACGATCACGCTGGCGACGTTCGGGCCGGGCGACATCTTCGGCGAGCTGGCGATGTTCGAGGACGAGCTCCGCTCGGCGACCGTCGAGGCGATCGAGCCGACCAGCGTGGTGGCCGTGCTCGGCCCTGACATGCGCAGGCTGATGACCGAGCACCCTGAAATCTCAATGCGCCTGGTGGTGGCGCTTGCGGGCCGCCTGCGCGAGACGAACGAACGGCTCTCGCGCCAGTCCTTCCAGACCGTGCAGAGTCGCGTGGCAGTTGTGTTGAGCGGCCTCGTCGCGCAGGAGCTGGCCGAGGAGCGCGAGCAGAAAATCCCGACGGAGAGAAGAAAGGCCGAGAGACGGAGCGCCGGGAGGCTGGCTGGGGGTGGCGCGGACGCCTCGAGGCGATCCGCTGCCCCCGCCGCGGAGGAGCTCCCCCGCGGCGACGTGCTCATCACCGCCACCCAAAACGACCTGGCGCAGCTGGCGGGCTCCTCGCGCGAGTCGGCGAGCCGCTTCCTCGCCGTGCTCGAGCGCGCCGGCGTGATCTCCCAGGGCAGGGGGCGGCTCGTCGTGCACGACCTGGAGGCCCTGAAGCAGTATGTCTTCTAAGCGCCGGCACGGTGCCCAGGCGCGGGAGCTCTCGGCAGGCGGTGTGGTCGTGCGCGGCGAGAGCGCGCTCGAGGACGAGCAGGTCGTCGTGATCGTGCCGACACGCCGTGCGCCCGACGGCTCGCGTGTACTGGCCCTGCCCAAGGGGCACGTCGATCCGGGTGAGACCGACCTCGAGGCGGCAGAACGCGAGGTGCGCGAGGAGACCGGCCTTGTCGCTGAGCCCGTGCACGAGCTGGGCGAGGCCCGCTACTGGTACCGGCGGGACGGGCGCACGATTGCCAAGTCCGTTTCCTTCTACCTGTTCAGGTACGTGGAGGGCGATACCGACGACCACGACGATGAGGTCGAGGAGGCGCGCTGGATCGGGCTGGCGGAGGCTCAGACGGCGCTCACCCATACCGGCGAGCGCGAGATGGTCGCGCGCGCGGTCAGCTACTTGGAGCAAGACGCATCAAAAGACCGATAGCCTGCCCTCCGTGCAGGTCCTGAATTTCTACTCCACTATTTTCGCCGACGAGCTCATGCGCGGGCGCAAGACCGCCACGATCCGCCTGGGCGACAAGTCGGGCAAGTACCGCAAGAACCAGGCCGTGCTGGTCACCATCGGCTATCAGTACTCGCCCCGCGAACGCATCTTCGAAGCCGTCATCGACCAGGTCGAGGTGATGAAGGTCGCCGATCTCTCCCCCCGCGACATAAAGCACGACAATCCGGAGTTCCGCCGCCACGAGGAACTGATCCACTTCCTCGAGCAGATCTATGGTCGGGAGGTCTCCATGCAGGACACCGTCACCGTCGTCCGCTTCTCCCAGATTCTCGACAAGCCCGCCGGCATGACCGAGGCGATGAAGGGCTTCGGCGGCGCTCAGAACTGACGCAGGAGCGCTCCCGCAGCGCGCCTGATCGCTGCAGGATCGCTGGCACTCCGAGCAACCGAGTGCCAAACAGCCCTTGAAGAACCCCGGATCTTCTATATATTGAGCCTGTAACTGGCACTCTCACCCCGAGAGTGCCAACGGGCGGCCGATCCCCCTGGAGGGGACCGCGAGCCGCTCGTCGCATTCTCTAGACGGAGGTTTTCAACATGAAGCTCAAGCCCCTGGGCGATCGTCTGATCGTGCGGGCGATCGAGGAGGAGGAGACCACTGCGAGTGGCCTCGTGCTCCCCGATACTGCCAAGGAGAAGCCTCAGAAGGGCAAGGTCCTCGCCGTCGGCGACGGCAAGCTCGACGAGGACGGTAAGCGCATCCCGCTGGACGTCAAAAAGGGCGACGAGGTCCTTTACAGCAAGTACGGCGGGACCGAGATCAAGGTCGACGGGGAGGATCTGCTCGTTCTGCGCGAGTCCGATGTCCTCGCCCGCGTCGAGTCTTAAGGAGAACTGAGAGACAATGGCTCACAAGGAACTGAAGTACGGCTCAGAGGCACGTCAGTCGCTGGAGGCGGGCGTTGATGCTGTCGCAAACGCCGTCAAGGTGACGCTCGGCCCCAAGGGCCGGTATGTCGTGCTTGACAAGAAGTTCGGCGCTCCCACCATCACCAACGACGGTGTGACCATCGCTCGCGAGATCGAGGTCGAGGATGTGTTCGAGAACCAGGGCGCTCAGCTGGTGCGCGAGGTTGCCACTGCCACGAACGACGTGGCCGGCGACGGAACCACCACTGCCACGGTGCTCGCCCAGGCGATCGTTCGCCAGGGCCTGAAGAACGTCGCGGCCGGCGCCAACCCGCTGGCTCTCAAGCGCGGCATCGAGAAAGCCGTCGACCAGGTCGTCGCCAACATCGCCTCCCAGTCCAAGGAGGTCTCCGGCAAGGACCAGATCGCCCGCGTGGCGACCATCTCCGCCGGCGACGAGGACATCGGCGACGTGATCGCCGACGCCATCGACAAGGTCGGCAAGGACGGCGTGGTGAACGTCGAGGAGGGTCAGACGTTCGGCATGGACCTCGAGTTCACCGAGGGCATGCAGTTCGACAAGGGCTACATCTCGCCCTACATGGTCACCGACCAGGACCGCATGGAGGCCTCACTTGAGGATCCCTACATCCTGATCGCCAACCAGAAGATCGGCTCAGTGCGCGACGTGCTGCCGGTGCTCGAGGCAGTGATCCAGAGCGGCAAGCCGCTTCTGATCATCGCCGAGGACGTCGAGGGCGAGTCGCTGGCTACGCTCGTGGTGAACAAGCTCCGCGGCACCTTCACCGGCGTGGCCGTGAAGGCCCCCGGCTTCGGAGACCGTCGCAAGCGCATGCTCGAGGACATCGCGATCCTCACGAAGGCAGAGGTGATCACCGAGGAGATGGGACTGAAGCTCGAGAACACCCAGCTCACACAGCTCGGACGCGCTCGTCGCGTGGTCGTGGCGAAGGACACCACCACGATCGTCGACGGCGCCGGTGACGCTCAGGCGATCAAAGGACGCATCAACCAGATCAAAGCCGAAATCGAGAACACCGACTCGGACTTCGATCGCGAGAAGCTCCAGGAGCGCTTGGCCAAGCTCTCCGGCGGTGTCGCTGTCGTAAAGGTCGGCGCCGCAACGGAGACGGAGATGAAGGAGAAGAAGCACCGCGTCGAGGACGCGCTGCAGGCAACCCGCGCCGCCCTCGAGGAGGGCATCGTGCCCGGTGGCGGCGTCGCGCTGCTGCAGGCCTTCTCCGCCGTCAAGGTCGATGACATCGCTGAGGACGACGAGAAGACCGGAGCGCGGATCGTGCTGCGGGCTCTGGAGGAGCCGCTTCGCCAGCTCGCCGAGAATGCGGGCCTTGAGGGCTCTGTCGTCGTCAACGACGTGCGCAAGGCCAAGAAAGGTCAGGGTCTGAACGCGGCCACCAACGAGATCGTGGATCTCGTTGCCGCCGGCGTGATCGACCCGGCGATGGTCACCCGCTCTGCGCTGCAGAACGCGGCATCGATCGCCAAGAACATCCTCACCACCGAGGCGATCGTCGCTGAGGTGCCCGAGAAGGAAGGCGCCGGTGGCGGTGGCGGTGGCGGTATGCCCGACATGAGCGGAATGATGTAGTTGAGAAACTCATCTGCCGGTATATAGCTGAAGCGTTCAGCTGCCGATAGTCGTCTGCGAGGGTCCAGCATGAAGCTGGACCCTCGAGTCGTTAAGGGCCGGCAGGAGCGGCCGGGCTCGCTGAGTCCGGCGCCGCCGCACGCGCCGCATCAGCGTCGGCGCGGGCGCGCGCGATCTCCTCGAACTCGCTGCGGAACTCCGTGAGGCTGTCGGCGAGCGCCGAGAAGTCAGACCCCGGCAACACCAGCAGGTCGAGCGCGTTCAGCGCGCGCGCCCCAGCGCTGCGCGGACGACGCCCGAGCAGCGCCATCTCCCCGAAGTATTCGCCCGCGCCGAGCACGCCCACCACCTGCGCCTGTGAGCCGACGCGCTTGAGCACCTCGACCTGCCCGGCGAGGATCATGTAGAGGCTGTCGCCCGTGTCGCCCTCCTCGAACACCGTCTCACCCGGCTCGTAGTGCGCCTGCGTGGCGCCGCGGCCACCGCCCAGATTGAGCTGCACCGGGTGGGCCGGCAGCACCAGATCGCTCACCCAGGAAACGGCAACCCGGGTCTTGCGAGCAGCTCCAGGAAGCTTTGACCAGTAGATGCCCCGCCACATCAACCACGCCGGCAGGCCCGCGATACGGATCCCGCCGGGCAGTTCGGCGACGGCGCGGTGGTGCCCGAGCGCGCCGAGCTTGCCGAGGCCGTTGAACGCAAATGGCCGTAGCGGCCGGCCCGTTTCGGCAGCGAGGATGTTCGCGGCGAGCAGCTTTGCCTCGCGAATCGCGTGCTGAGCGGTGGGAGGGCTGGGCTCGCCGTCGCGTTTGGGTACCTGAGCGCAGTCTCCCAGCGCCCACACGCCCTGATGACCGGCCACCGTCATCGTCGCGTCGCATTCGATTCGCCCGCGGACACTCGGCAGGCCGAGCTGCTCCACGATCGGGTTGGGAGAGGACGGCACCGTCGAGATCAGCGTGCGCGTGGAGATGCGCCGGCCGTCCGCGAGCACCGCGCTCTGCGGGCTCGCAGCCGCGAGACGCTCACCGAGCATCAGCTCGATGCCCTGTTGGGCGAGCGCCCTCGTCGCATAGGACGCGAGCCGCGGCGTGAGCTCGCGATCGAGCACGCTCGAGCCGCTGTGCACGAGCACGATTCGCACGTCCTGGAGCGGGATCGAGCGGTAGTCGCCGACGGCGCGGCGCACGAAGTCATTCAGCGCCGCCGCGACCTCGGTTCCCGAGAAGCCGCCGCCGGCGATCACGAACGTGAGCATCGTGCGGCGCAGATCCGCGTCGCGCATCACCGAGGCCTGCTCGAGCACGTTGATCACGTGGTTGCGAATACGCACGGCGTCCGCGAGCGTCTTGAAGGGCAGCGCGTGCTCGGGCAGGCCCGGCACTCCCCGGAAGTCCGTGGCGTTTCCCAGAGCGAGCACGAGATGGTCGAACTCGAGCTCATGTGTCTGCGGCGTGAGGCCCGCGCCGAGCGTCACCACGCGACGCTCCAGGTCAACGCCCTCCACCTCTCTCACGAACAGGTTCGTGCTCCCGAGCAGCTGGCGCAGCGGGCTGACCGTGTCGAGGATGCCGACGTCGCCGGCGATGACCTCCGCCAGCATCGGCTGGAACACCAGGTAGTTCTCGCGATTGACCAGCGACACCTCGATCGCTGCGCCCTTCCCGGCCAGACGCTCCAGCGCGAGCGCCGTGTAGACGCCGCCAAAGCCGCCGCCCAGCACGACAACTCGCGCCCGCTTCATATCAGCGGTGAAAGGTCGAGGTCGGCGAGCGCCTGCTCCAGGTCCCAGTAGAGAACGAGCCGCGTCACCTTGCCCGAGCGGATGTGCAACACCGTCGCTCCGCGCGCGTCAATCTGCCGGACATTCATCCCGCTCGTCTTGCCGCGGCCGTTGTAGGTATTGGTGACGAGGACCCGCTCGTCGTCGAGCTCACGGTACTCATCGG
>Ga0302178_10000281_pt1 | contig 48033 bp, 41 predicted proteins | sample I_Palsa_E1_3_FD_198790 | JGI IMG/M metagenome (GOLD analysis project Ga0302178, IMG submission 198790) | Peat permafrost microbial communities from Stordalen Mire near Abisko, Sweden - I_Palsa_E1_3 | ecosystem: Environmental > Terrestrial > Soil > Palsa > Peat permafrost | place: Sweden...
GCGTTCAGACGCGGGTTGGGCAGTTGTAAGGAGCGGTATGGCACGGGTGGTCGTAGTAGGCAGCATCAACATGGACATGGTGGTGGCAACCGAAGTGTTTCCACGGCTGGGCGAGACGCTGTTCGGCACGCGCTTCGCCACCTATCCCGGCGGCAAGGGCGCCAACCAGGCGGTCGCCGCAGCGCGGCTCGGTGCCGGGGTCACGATGATCGGTTGCGTCGGCGCGGATGCCTTCGGCGATGCGATGAAAGCGACGCTTAACCGCGAAGGTATCGACACCCGCTGGGTCTTCACCGGCCGCGAAGCAACCGGGATTGCCTCGATCACGCTGACCGGTGGCGACAACGCCATCCTCGTCGTGCCGGGCGCCAATCATGAACTCTCGCCGGGCGACCTCGATCGTGCCCACAAGGCGTTTGCCGATGCAGACGTCGTGCTCGCCCAACTCGAAGTGCCGCTCGCCACGGTCCAGCACGCCGCGCAGATTGCGCGCCGCCTCGGCAAGCCGTTCTTCCTCAACCCGGCCCCGGCAGTCGCGTTGCCCGCCGAACTGATCGCACTGACAACCCTGTTGACGCCAAACGAGCATGAGCTCGTGGCCGCGCTGCAGACCACAGGCGCCGAGTGGACCGAGGTCCTGAAGCGCATGCCGGGCCGCATTGCGATGACGCACGGCGCCGACGGCGCTTATTTCACCCGCGCGGACGGTGAACTGGTGCACCAGGCCGGCTTCAGCGTCGACGCCGTGGATACGACCGGCGCGGGCGATACCTTCAACGGCGCGCTTGCCGCGTTCTGGCATCTGGGTGCCGACGAGGCCGTGCGTCGCGCCAATGCCGCAGGGGCCTTGTCGGTCACCCGCGCGGGCGCGCAGGGCGGCATGCCCACGCTCGCCGAACTCGAACAGTTTCTAAAGGCTCAATCGTGAAAAAACACGGACACCTGAACCGCGACATCGCGCGCGTGCTGGCCGGCATGGGTCATACCGACCGCGTCGTGATTGCCGACTGCGGCCTGCCGGTTCCCGACGGCGTCGAATGCATCGACGTCTCGCTCACGCTCGGCGTGCCCGGTTTCTTCGACGTGCTCGACAGCGTGCTGGCCGACTTCAAGGTGGAGCGCGCCGTGTTCGCGAGTGAAAGCCTGACGCAAAACGCCGCGGTGGCGGCGCGCATGGCGCAACTGCGCGACGCGCAGGTCATCGTCGACGACGTGCCGCACGAAGAATTCAAGCGCCTCAGCCAGCAGGCGAAGGCCGTCATCCGCACGGGCGAATGCAGCCCGTACGCGAACGTGATCCTGCATTCGGGCGTGATATTTTGAGCGCCCGCCATCCTGCCGCTTCGCGCCACGCCCCTCTCTTTGAGGCAAGCGGGCTCAACGCGGCCGGGCGCATTTCTGAAAGAGGCGTGTCATGCAAGTGACCATGCGGAGCATCGGCAAGGCGTTTGGTCCTGTGCGCGTGCTCGAAGGTGTCGAATTCAATATCGGCGCAGGTGAGATTCACGCGCTGATGGGCGAGAACGGCGCGGGCAAGTCGACGCTCATGAAGATTCTGAGCGGCGTCTACCAGGCCGATGCGGGCGAGATCCTGATTGACGGCAAAGCCGCGCAGATCCGCAACACCGTTGAAGCCGAGCGCGCCGGCATCGCCATTATCCATCAGGAACTGAACCTGATTCCGCAGTTGTCGGTGATGGAGAACATGTTTCTCGGCCGCGAGCCCAGCCGCTTTGGCGTAGTCGATTCCACCGCGATGCGCAAGCAGTCGCGCAAGTGGCTCGACATGGTCGGCGCCGAGCGCATCGATCCGCAAGCCGAAGCAGGGCACCTGTCGATCGGCCAGCAGCAACTGGTGGAAATCGCCAAGGCGCTCTCGCTCGATGCACGCGTGCTGGTGATGGACGAGCCGACCGCTGCCTTGACGCATCGTGAGATCGAGACGCTGTTCGAGATCATGCTCGCCCTGAAGGCGCGCGGTGTCGCGCTGGTGTACGTTTCGCACCGCATGGAAGAAATCTTCCGCATCTGCGACAAGGTCAGCGTGCTGCGCGACGGCAAGTTCGTCGGCGAACGCGCGGTGAAGGACACAAGTTTCGACGAAGTGGTGCGCCTGATGGTGGGCCGTGAGCTGGGCGAGCGCTTTCCGAAGCGTGCCGATACGCCCGGCGAAGTGCGCTTCAAGGTGTCGGGCCTCGCCGATGACGGCAACATCTCCGGCATTTCATTCGACGTGCGCGCCGGCGAAGTGCTAGGCGTGGCCGGGCTGATGGGCGCGGGCCGTAGCGAGATTTTGCGCACGCTGTTCGGCCTCAACCGCAAGACGGCGGGTTCCATCGAGCTCGATGGCCGCACGCTCGATGTGCGTGACGCGTCGGGCGCGATCGACGCCGGCATCGGCTTTGTCACCGAAGACCGCAAGAGTCAGGGCCTGGTGCTCGGCATGTCCGTGCGCGAAAACGCCACGCTGGTCCATCTGGATCGTTACGCACGCTTCGGCGTGGTGAACGACGCCGCCGAACGTGCGGCCGTCGCTGACCTGATCAAACAGTTGCGCATTCGCACCCGCGACGCGGAGCTGGATGTGAAGTCGCTCTCCGGCGGCAATCAGCAGAAGGTGGTGTTCGCCAAGTGGCTCGCCGCGCCGCCCAAGGTGCTGCTGCTCGACGAACCGACCCGTGGCGTGGATGTGGGCGGCAAGGCGGAGATCTACACCATCATCAATCAGCTGGCCTCACAGGGCGTGGCGATCGTGATGGTGTCGTCAGAACTGCCGGAAGTGCTGGCCATGAGCGATCGCATTCTGGTGATGCACCAGGGCAGGCAGAACGGCATCTTCGAGGCGGCCGGCGCAACCCAGGAACTGATCATGACGGCGGCCACCGGCAGCAATGCTGCAACTGCCTCAACCGCTGCGGCGGCCTGAAGAACCACCGAGTGAACCACTGAACCACCCCTGAGCAGTGAGGCGGCAACGCCGCTGTTCAACCCTATTACGGCGGCGCGAACCGCTGAGATCGAGACCCGAGCGAGAAACAAAATGGCGCAATTGACCATGACACCCAGTACCAAGGCCACGCTGCAGAAGCTCGGGCCGTTTATCGCGTTGCTGGTCATCGCAGTGGCGCTGTCCATCATCAGCCCCAACTTCCTGACGCTCGACAACCTGCTCAACGTGATGCGCCAGGCGTCGATCAACGCGCTCATCGCATTCGGCATGACGCTAGTGATCCTGCTGGGTGGCATCGACCTGTCCGCGGGCTCCGTGCTGGCGCTTTCGTCCGTGATTATTGCGAGCCTGATGCAAAGCGGCACACCGGCGGTGTTGGCGACGCTCGCGGGCATCGCCGCCGGCGGGGCGATGGGCTTCGCCAACGGCCTCGTCATCAGCAAAGGCAAGGTAGCGCCGTTCATCGCGACGCTCGGCTCGATGACCGTGTTGCGCGGCCTCGCGCTGGTGGTCTCCAACGGCAGCCCGATCAGCAGCTTCAACAGCGATTTCTTCTCGATGCTGGGCGGCGGCTATGTCGCGCGGCTGGTGCCGATTCCGGTCGTGTTGATGCTGATCATGTTCGCGGTCTTCTGGTTCGTGCTGAAGAAGTCGGTGTTCGGCCGCCATGTCTACGCGACGGGCGGCAATGCCGAGTCGGCCAAGCTCTCGGGCGTGAAGGTCGATCGTATCCAGTTGTGGGTGTACACCATCTCCGGCGTGATGGCGGCGATTGCCGGCGTCGTGCTGACCTCGCGCCTGAATTCGGCGCAACCGACCGCCGGTACAGGCTACGAGCTCGACGCCATCGCCGCCGTGGTGCTGGGCGGCACAAGCCTGACGGGCGGACGCGGCTGGATTTTCGGCACGCTGGTGGGCGCACTGCTGATCGGCGTGTTGAACAACGGCCTGAACCTCATGGACGTCTCGTCGTTCTACCAACAGGTCATCAAGGGCGGCGTGATCCTGCTGGCCGTGCTGATCGACCGGGGCAACAAGAAGTAAGAGCGTCCCAATTGCCGCAAACCGATTTTTTTACCGAAGTAGCGGCGCAAGCCGCGTAGTACCCCTAAATGGTCCACATCACACTCTACCGCAACTTACCTGAAGGACTCAGGAGGACGACAATGAAGAAAATCATCTCCCCGCTGTTTGCAGCATTGCTGGTGGTCGGCATCGCCGCCTGTTCGAAGCAAGGCCCCGATACCACTGCTGCAGCAGGTGCGAGCGACGCATCCGCGCCGGCAGCGGGCGGTGCCGTGACGGTGGGTCTGTCGATCTCGACGCTCAATAATCCGTTCTTCGTCTCGCTGCGCAAGGGCGCTGAAGACGAAGCGAAGAAAGAAGGCGTAACGCTGATCACCGTGGATGCGCAGAACGACCCGGCCAAGCAGCAGGCCAGCGTCGAAGACCTGATCCAGAAGAAAGTCAGCGTGATCCTGATCAACCCGACCGATTCGTCGGCCGTCGCCAACGTCGTGAAGGAAGCAACCGACAAGGGCATCAAGGTAATCTCGCTCGACCGCAGCGTGAACGGCGCCGAAGTCAGCTCGCACATTGCCTCCGACAACAAGGCAGGCGGCAAGATGGCAGCCGACTTTCTCGTCGACAAGCTGGGCGGCAAGGGCAACGTGGTCGAACTGCAGGGCATTCCGGGTTCGTCCGCCGCCAACGAGCGCGGCGCCGGCTTCGACACCGAAGTGGACGCGAAGGGTGGCGTGAAGGTCGTCACCAGGCAGCCGGCTGACTTCGATCGTGCCAAGGGCCTGTCGGTGATGGAAAACATCATCCAGAGCAACAAGGACATTCAGGGCGTATTCGCGCAGAACGACGAGATGGCGCTCGGCGCGGTCAAGGCGTTGCAGGCAGCCGGCCTGAAGAACGTGGCCGTGGTGGGCTTCGACGCCACCGACGACGCCATCGCCGCCGTCAAGGGCGGCACGATGTCCGCGACCGTGCAGCAGCAGCCGGAGCTGATTGGTCAGTACGGCGTACAGACCGCGAAGAAGCTGATCGACGGGCAGGCCGTGGACAAGTTCATCCCGGTTCCGCTGAACCTCTACAAACAGTAAGCCGGTTCTCAGCCGCGCGTCCCCGTAGTACCATCTGGCACTGAAATCAACGTCGATGCAGTGCAAGCCGCCACCCGGTGCCAACCGGTGTGGCGGCGTTTCTCCCCCCCACTACCTGTTGTTCGGCGCACGCCGCGTCGGCCATTGTTATCGCGCCGCGGCGGCCGATGCCAGGTCTGCGTGATCGAGGGCGTCGACCACCTGCCGCGAGGAAGCCTGCGTGACCCAGTTCGAGCGTCTGACCATTGACGACATCGCCCGCCTGGCGAACGTTTCCCGCACCACCGCAAGCATGGTGCTGAACGGCTATGCCGAGCGCTATCGCATCTCCGCGGCCACCGTCGAGCGTGTCCTGCAGGTCGCGAAGGAGCACCATTTCGCGCCGTCGCAATCGGCGCGCGCATTGCGCTCGCGCCGCAGCAATACGATTGGCCTCGTCATCCCCGATCTCACGAACTCCGTGCACTCCGCGCTGGCTCAGGCGATGGAATGGCAATGCCGCGGACAGTACGGCTGTCAGCTGGTCGTGGTGACCAGCGACGAAGACCCGGTGCGCGAAACCGAGGGGATTGCCCACCTCGTGTCGCATCAGGTGGACGGCCTCGTCGTGGTGCCTTGTACGGCCGATCCGGAGCGCTATCAGAAGTGGGTGAAGCGCCTGCCGCTCGTGTTCGCCGATCGCCGGGTCGAGGACAGCGCGATTCCGTATGTGGTGACCGATGCGACCGAAATCGTCGCCACGCTGGTCGGCGATGCGCTCAAGCAGGGCGTACGCGAGGTGGTGTACTTCGGCGGTCAGGCGGAACTGTCGGCGAGCCGCGACCGTCTGGCGGGGTATCGTCAGGCACTGGCCGCGCATGGCTTGAAGGAAGAGACGGACTGGGTCCACCAGCGTGACTTCCAGCGCGAATCCGGCCACGCCCTGATGCAAGCCTGGTTCGCCGCGCACGGGCGCTATCCGCAGGCGCTGTTCGCCGGCTCGATCACCCTGCTGGAAGGGGCGCTGTCGTTCATGAGCGAGGCGCACAAGCTCACGCAGGCGCCTGGCCGCCTGATGTCGTTCGACGATCATCAACTGCTCGACTGCCTGCCGCTTTCCATCGACGCCATCGTGCAGGACAGCCGGCAACTGGCCGAACACAGCCTGCGTTGCGTGTTCTCGATGCTCGAGGGCAATGCGCACCCCGATTCGTTTCAGGTGCCCGCCCATATCCATTACCGGCGCTTGCCCGGCACGCCGGTATAAGCACGTTTACTTAATTAAACCGTCAACTGCGAATCGACATTGCTTAAATGCCCATTCGCTCGTTGAACTAAACACTGTGCGAATATTTCATTATGCTTTCTTGCGAAAAGCATAATGAATCGACGATATGAGGCACGGTTTTTTGCATTTGGCTGATGGCGCAGTAATACTGGCCTTTACGTCAAATGAGTATTTCATCTCCAGCAATAGTCCGTCAGGCCATTGTTTAATAAGGCTTTTAACCCTGTTAACTTTTCGCGACAGGTAATATTTTTCAGTGTCCCGCAAGAGTGCGTCGCGTTATTGTCCATTTCGCAATAACTGAAACACTCATCGGCACGGAGAAATGATGAAAAGAATAGCGCTTTCCACTCTCTCGCTGGCATTGCTGGGTGCTGCGGGCGCAGCGCATGCACAAAGCAGTGTCACGCTTTACGGCACGATTGATACCGCCGTTACGTTTGTTCATAACGCCAATGCGGCCGGCCAAAACCAGTGGTCGGTTGGCAATAACAGTAATGGCGATCTTTCCGGCACCCGTTGGGGCTTGAAAGGTCAGGAAGATCTGGGCGGCGGTCTGAAGGCCATCTTCCAGTTGGAAAACGGCTTTAACCCGAGCACGGGCGCACTGGCGCAGGGTGGCCGCGAGTTTGGCCGTCAGGCATTTGTGGGTTTGACGGCGGATCAATACGGCACGTTCACGCTGGGCCGCCAATATGATCCGCTCGTCGATCTGGTGCAGGGCATCACGGCCGATAACTATTTCGGCAGCACGTTCGCAACCGCAGGGGACGTCGACAACTACGACAACAGCTCGCGCACCAGCAACGCGATCAAGTACGTATCGCCTGTGTTCTCGGGGCTGCAGGTCGAAGGCATGTATGCGTTCGGCGGCGTCGCGGGACAAACCGGCTCGGGGCAGACCTGGTCGGCAGCCGCGGCGTATAACAACGGCCCGATCTCGATCGCGGCGGGTTACTTCGTGGCCGACAATCCATCGGTCGACGGCCTCGTGCGCCCATCGACGACGACCGGCACCGGCTGGGGCGGTACGTCTGACGGCACCTTCGACGGCTCGCTGATCAACCTCGGTCTGCAGAGCGCGAAGTCCATCAACATTGCCCGCGTCGCGGCGCAATACGTGGCGGGTCCGTTCACGTTCGGCGCAGGCTACAGCAACGCGCAGTACAAGGCGGATGGTCAATCGGCGTTCGCGTCGACGGAGAAATTCAACACGGGCCAAGGCTTCTTCGACTACCAGGCCACGCCGGCCATTCTGCTGGGCGTCGGCTACAGCTATACGAAGTCGAGCGGCGACACGGGCGCGACGTACCATCAGGTTTCGGTGGGCGCGGACTACAGCTTGTCCAAGCGTACCGACGTGTATCTGGTGGGCGCATACCAGCACGCCAGCGGCGAAACGCTTAGCGCGGACGGCACTGCCGTGGTGGCTGCGCAGGCGTCAGTGGGTTCGTATGGCTACGGCGGCACCAACACGCAGGAACTGGTTAGCGTCGGTCTGCGCCATAAATTCTGATGGTGTTGCAGCAGCAGTTGCAGCAGTTGCAGCTTCGGCGCTCGTAGCGAAAGCAGGGCCTGAGAGGAAAAGCCGGTCGTCAGCTCGCGCTGACGACCGGCTTTGTTTTGCGCGCAATCATCGAACGATCTCCTCTGAATTGAGCGAGTGACCCGCTTGTACGCTCCACAGCAAATGCCTGCATTTCATGCAAGAATCGCGGCCGGGGACGTGGGCGAACGAAAGAATGCGGCGCAATGTACGCGCGCTGCGACGTGAAACCGCCCACTAAAAACATCATCGGTGATGAGGAGTAGACAGTTGATTCAGCGTATCTCGCGTTTTTTTACCCAGGTGGTCCATCGCGTCCTGCCTGATCCCTTGATCTTCGCGATCTTCCTGACCATCGCGACCTTCGTGCTGGCCTTCAGCCTGACGCCGAAGGCGGCCGCCGAACTGGTGACCATGTGGGGCGGCGGTTTCTGGAACCTGCTGGCCTTCTCGATGCAGATGGCGATGATCCTGGTGACCGGTCATGCGCTCGCCAGTTCGGGACCGGTCAAGCGGCTGCTGGTGGCGCTGGCAAGCTCGGCGCGCACGCCGGCTCAAGGCGTCATGCTGGTGGCGTTTTGTGGCGCAGTGGCGTGCGCCATCAACTGGGGCTTCGGCCTTGTGCTGGGTGCGATGCTGGCGCGCGAAGTCGCGCGGCGCGTGAAGGGCACCGATTACCGCCTGCTGGTGGCGAGCGCCTATATGGGCTTTCTGACGTGGCACGGCGGACTCTCCGGATCGGTGCCGCTGGTGGCCGCCACCAAGGGCAATCCGCTGGAAAAGACCGTGGGTCTGATTCCGGTCTCGCATACGATCTTCACCGGCTACAACGCCTTCATTACGTTCGGGCTGATCGTGCTCCTGCCGATTCTCGCGCGGCTGATGATGCCGAAACCCGAAGACGTGGTGGCTGTGGACCCGGCACTCCTCGAGGACCCGCCTTCGGTGGAACGCACACTGCCTGCCGATGCGACCCTTGCCGAGCGCCTCGAAGAGAGCCGCGTGCTGGCGATCCTGGTCGCGCTGGTATGTGCGGTTTATCTGGTCGTGCGGACGGTACAGAAGGGTTTTACGCTCGATATCGACACGGTGAATCTCGTGTTCCTCGCCGCCGGCATGGTGCTGCACAAGACGCCGATGGCGTATGCACGAGCGGTCGGCGTGGCCGCGAGAGGCGCCTCGGGCATCATGATCCAGTTTCCGTTTTACGCCGGGATTCAGGCGCTGATGGATCATTCGGGCCTGGCCGGCGTGATTACCCGCTGGTTCGTGGATATTGCCAACGTGCACACCTTCCCGCTGCTGGCGTTCCTGAGCTCGGCGGTCATCAATTTCGCGGTGCCGAGCGGCGGCGGCCACTGGGTCGTGCAGGGGCCCTTCGTGATGCCGGCGGCGCAGGCACTCCACGCGGACCTCGGCAAATCGGCTATGGCGATTGCCTACGGCGAGGCCTGGACCAACATGGCGCAGCCGTTCTGGGCGCTGCCGGCGCTGGCGATTGCTGGACTCGGCGTGCGTGACATCATGGGCTATTGCGTGACGGCGCTGCTGTTCTCGGGTGTCGTGTTCGTCGCGGGTTTGTATCTCTTCTAGATGGCTTATTCTGCATAGCTATAGACGCTTGCCCCGGGAGGCGCGGCTCATGAACGCTGACGAACCTGTTACGCCGCCGGTGCAGCCGGTTCGTCGCCGCGTACTGGTGTGGGATGCGCCAACCCGGCTGTTTCACTGGCTCGTGGTGGTGCTGGTTGCCGGGGCTTATGCCACCTTGAAGCTGAACTGGATGGACTGGCACGTGCGGATCGGCGAGGCGCTGCTGGCGCTTGTCCTGTTCCGCTTGCTGTGGGGCTGCTTCGGCAGCGAGACCGCACGGTTTGGTAGCTTCGTCGCGTCACCGGCGTCTGCGGTGCGGCATCTGCGTCATCTGTTTCGCCGCGAGCCGGATCTGCAGGTGGGCCACAATGCGGCGGGCGGCTGGATGGTGTTGCTCTTGCTCGCTTTGCTGTTACTGGAGACGCTCAGCGGCTTGTACGTCTACAACGAAGTCGCAGACGAAGGCCCGCTCAGCGAAACGGTGCCCGCATGGATCGCCAACGCCATTTCGACGCTGCATGCGATGGTGTGGGACGTGCTGCTGGCCGTGGTCACGCTGCACGTGCTGGTAATCGCGCTTTATGCCCTGGTGAAGAGACACAATCTGCTGCGGCCGATGCTGGGCGGCTACAAGCTGTTGCCAACGACCATCGCCGCACCGCGGCAGAAGCCCATCCTGCTGGCCTTGCTTCTGCTGTTGATCGGCGCGGCGGTGGTGGTCCTGCTCGCGGTTTACCTCTGAGCCTGTTGCGATCGCTATAGACTGCGAACGGCTGCTCCAGGCGCGAGCCGCGACGTCAGGGCGTGCGTCAGTTGCCCTTTGGCGGCATCACCTGGCCGCGGATTTCGCCACCCGGATTGGCCTTGGTGTGGACGTTGATATACATATTGCCCGCTTCGAACATTTGCGCATCGTCCGCGGACAGCGTGGCTTGACCGCTAATCGGACTCGTCACATCCATGTTTCCTTTTTGCGAGATCCAGACTTTCACTCCGGCGTTTTTACCGGCAGGTGCCGGGCCGTGGAAATGCGCCATGGTCGCCGGCCCCGTCAAACCGCTGAAGGTGATGTTCCAGGTCACGACGTGCGTGGCGGAGTCGTAAGTCAGGTTAGCGGTGCCGCTGCCCGGGGTTTGGACGGGAGGGACTTGCTGGTCGCCGGACAGCGGTACGGTAAAGGAGAGTGGGGCCGCTTGAGCCAGGGTCACGCCGCCCGCCAGGGCGAGGCCGGCAAGAAGCATGAGAGCGCGACGCGAGATCGAAATTGTCATTTGATTTTCTCCGTTTTGGGTGTCACCGTGCGGGTTTGAGTGCCCAGGTGTGAGACAAGGATAGGCGCAACCCGGCGGTAACTCCAGGCGGGAAAACGACACGTTTCCCGCGCTCCGTGAATAGTGGTTTCCTCTCAATGAGGCCGTATGGCAAATTTACAGGTCTGCGCGGGCGCCACGCTGCAATGCTCGTTCGGCGCCGCCCCTGGCGTTCTAAACGTGTTGCCGGCCAACCGCACGATGGTCGGCGGCGTGCCGGCGGCGACGCTGCTTGATTCCATCCCAATCGTCAATATCACGCCGTTCGCGATGTGCCAGAGCACGGCGAATCCCACCGTGATCGCCGCCACCGCGGCAGCGCTCGGGGTGTTCACGCCCATGCCATGCGTGCCCGTCACCCCCGCGCCGTGGATTCCGGGCGGCGCGCCGACCGTGCTGATCGGTCCAGCACCCGCGCTCGACGCGCAAGGTACGCTGATCTGCGCGTGGGGTGGCGTCATCAAGGTGGCGCAGCCCGGACAAGTCAGCACGCTTGTGCCCTGAGTACTCATTGCGGCGCGGGCGACGTGCCGGGCAGCATGTGCCACCAGCGGCGCCAGCGCGATAGCGGTTTGCCGTCGGCATCGAGCTGTCGCCCATCCTGTGCATAGCGCTCGCCGGGCTCGATCGGCTTGCCTGCACCATACAATTGCCGCTCGGCGAGTTGGCCGTTGCCGTGAAAGCGCTCGAGGAGGCCGTGCAGCTTGCCTTGCCGGTATCTCGCGTGTTCAAGCAAGCTGCCATCGGGCAGATAGGTCTTGCTGTCACCGCTCAGCGCACCGCGCACATAGTGCACCTCACGTTGCACCGTACCGTCCTGCGCGTAGTACACCGCTTTGCCATCGAGTTTGTCGTCGGCGTAGTTGAGTTGCGCGGACGGCGTGCCGTCCGGATAGAGCAGGGTCGCCGGACCGCCGAGGCGGCCATGCGCATAGCGCAGAATGGCCAGCATCACGCCGTCCGCGTAGATACGCGCGCCGCCGTGCAGCGCCCCGTTCACCAGCGTGCCTTCGACACCGGACTCGCCGCGCGTCACGCTCACATCCTGAGGTTTGTTCATCATGTCAGGCTCAGTTGATCTTCACGATGCCGCCTTTGACGGTCAGGAGACCGCCACCATCCACGGTCTGTTCGAGCCCGGCTTTGTTCGACACGCTTTGGGCCTCGTTCGATAGCGTGCCGTCCGACTTGTTCGTCAGCGAAGTGCCCGCCTGATTGGTCAAAGACAGAGCGGCCTGGTGGCTCATCGAGCTGTCGGTTTTCGCGCTGAGGTCGCCGGTGCTTTGCAACGTGAGGCTACCGCCGACCTTGATGGTCAGATTGCCGTCCACGTTCAGCGTGAAATTCCCGCTCACGGTGTGCACGAGATTGCCGCCGACGCTGCGCGTTTCGTCGCCACCGGCCTTGACCGTGCGGGTGCCGGCGATGTCGACGGTTTCGTTGCCGGTCTTCACCGTCGCGCTGCGATTGCCGCTTTCCACCACGAGCGTGTCGTCGGCTTCTTTCACCGTATGCGTGCGCGCATGCTGGATGGTGCGCGTTTCGTCATGGCCGATGGTCCAGGCTGCGTCGTTCAGCACCTTCACGTTCAGATTTTTTTGCGCCTGCATGAAGACTTCTTCGTTATCCTGCTTGTCTTCGAAACGCAGTTCGTTGAAGCCGGCGTTGCCCTTCGAGCTGCTCGTCTTGATGCCGGACTGCGTCTGGTTGTCGGGCAGCGTATACGGCGGCTGGTTCGCGCCGTTATAGACGCTGCCGGTGATGAGCGGGCGATCCGGATCGGCGTCCACGAAGGTAATCACGACCTCGTCGCCGATGCGCGGCATGAATTGCATGCCGAAGCGCTTGCTGGCCCACGGTTGCGCGACACGGACCCAGCACGAACTGTTTTCGTCATTCTTGCCGTCCCGGTCCCAATGGAACTGCACCTTGACGCGTCCATACTGATCGGTCCAGAGTTCCTCGCCTGCCTTGCCGACGACGGTTGCAGTCTGGGTCGGCATCACGGGTCGACGTGTCGCGCGTGCGGGCCGGTATTCGGTGGTCGCGGGGAAGGCCTCGAAGCGATTGCGGTAGGTATCGTGACTCGCGTCATGGACCACGCTCGCCACCACCCACTCGATGTTGGCGTCAGTCGACTCGTGGTCGGAGAGGGTGAACTTGTACCCCGGCAGCAACGCGCGACAATCGCTTTCGCCTATCAGCAGGCGTGCACCGCTGCGCAATTCGTCGATGCGGCGTTTGGTGATCGACGCCGCGGCCGAGCTCGTCTGATAACGGCCGGGGTATTCGTAGACCTTGGGGCCGTCGGAGACGGCTTCGGCCTGCGAAAAAAGCTGCGACGTGGGCGTCAGATACGCGTAGTCGGAACTGGCAAACACCCCGGTCACGCTTTGCTCGACGAGTTCGCAATAGAGAATCTGGCCGCTTTCGCGCTCACCGGTGTGGCCGGATGTGTAGGTGAGCGTCGCAGCGGAGCCCTGCAGGGTAGCAAAGGCATCGTTATGGTCGGCCACAACTAGTGTGTGCTTGCCGTTCTCGTGTTGAAAGAAATAGAACCAGCCTTCTTCTTCGCACAACCGGCTGACGAAGGCGAAGTCGGTCTCTGCGTACTGCACGCAGTATTCGCGTGCCTCGTAGGTGCCTGTCAACGAAAACGAGAAGTCGGTTGCACCGTGGCCGCTGAAGACGGCTTCGACAATCTGCTGCGAAGTCTTGCCCTGGAAGATCCGGTTATTCGACGCGAGCGTCAGGAGCCATAACCACGAGCGCAATTCGAGTGCGTAATGGCTGCCCTCGACGGTCGACGGTAATTGTGCCGCCCGCGTGCAGACGGCATCGATCAGGCGTGGGGTGTCGCTCCACTGGAGCGAGAGCGTGGCGTGCTGGCCGGTGAGCCCGGAGAGCGCAATGGCCGGTGTGGCGCCGGTGGCGCGCAAGTTCAATTCGGTGACCGCGCCGATGGCTTCGCGGCCGCTGAACTGGGCGGGGAAAAGCGTATCGAACGGCGCGCCGGCGATCGCGAGGCGGGTGGTGTCGTCGGTCGGGATGGGACGGGGCATGTAATAACAGGTGAGTCAGACGGTTTGTTTCAGCAAGAAGGGCGCACGCGGCGTTTAAATAGCTCAGGCCGGGTGTGCTATTGGGCCGTTGTCATTCGAGCGCCCACTGCGCGAGCGTGCCGACCAGTTCGTTCATGAGCACGTTGTCGATTTCGCGCGCGCCGGCCGAGCGGCAACGCGCGAGCACCGCGTCGACGATCCCCGCGTCGAAATTGAACTGCTTGCCGGTGAACGCGTGGTATCGCGTTCTCAGTTCCTCCAGTTTCTTTTCGATGATTCCGCGCAGCACCGTGTCGTCGAGCGGGCGGTAAGGCACTTCGGTCATGCGTGCCAGAAACGCCGGGCGGAACGCCTCCAGCAGCACGTCGCGCAGCCTGCGCGTGAAGGCGTCGGTGGCGAGCAGGTCGGCGGGCGTATGCAGCAGCAGTTCGGCGCCCACGTTGCTGGTCGCCAGAATGACCGTGTTGCGAAAATCGACGAGCAGGCCCGTGCCGTCTTCCATGGTGCCCTTGTCGAAGACGTTGTAGAACGCTTCGAGCACATCGGGATGGGCCTTCTCGATCTCGTCGAGCAGCACCACGCTGTAGGGCCGCCGTCGCACGGCCTCGGTCAGCATGCCGCCTATGCCGTAACCGACGTAACCGGGCGGCGCGCCCTTCAGTTGCGATACGTTGTGCGCCTCCTGGTACTCCGACAGGTTGATCGCGATCAGATTGCGCTCGCCGCCGTACAAGGCATCGGCGAGCGCATAGGCTGTCTCGGTCTTGCCGACACCGGTCGGTCCCACCAGCAGGAACACGCCAACCGGCTTCAGCGGATCGGTGAGACCGGCACGATAGGCCTGGATGCGTTTGGCAATCCTGTCGAGTGCCGCATCCTGGCCGAGGATGCGTTGCGCGAGGCGCGCCTTGAGCGTGCGCACCGCATGCATCTCGTCGGCCAGCATCTTGCCGACCGGAATCCCGGTCCAACTGGCGATCACTGCGGCAACCGCCTTGGAGTCGACGCACACCGGCACCATCGGATCGTCGTCGCGGATCGCTTCCAGCCCGCTTTCGAGCCTGGCCAACTCAGCGCTCAGGTCGTCGAGTTCTTCGCCAAGCGTGCCTTGCGGGTCCGCCCGCAGCGCCTGATCGAGCGTGGCCAGTCGCGCCCGGGTGCTGAGGATTTCGCGTACCGCAGCGGACTCTTCGTGCCAACGCGCCTCCAGCTCGCGCGCGAGGGCAGCGTTGCGCTGATGCTCGGCATCGAGCACGGCGAGCCGTGTCGCATGGTTCGCGCCGAGCACCAGTTCGCGCTTGAGCCGTGTGAGTTCCTCATGCAACGCGCGCTCGCGATGCCGTGCGGCTTCGAGTTGCGGCGGTGTGTCGTGTTGCGCCAGCGCGACACGGGCACAGGCCGTGTCGAGTACCGCAATTGCCTTGTCGGGCAACTGGCGGCCGGAAATATAGCGATGCGACAGCTTCACGGCGTCGACGATCGCCGCCTCCAGCACCGCAACGCCGTGATGTTCCTCGAGTTTGGTTGCGACGCCGCGCAGCATCGCGACCGCAGTCTGCTCGTCGGGCTCTTCGACCTGCACCAACTGGAAGCGCCGCGCCAGCGCGGGGTCCTTTTCAAAGTACTTCTTATATTCGAGCCACGTGGTGGCCGCTATCGTGCGCAACTCGCCGCGCGCTAACGCCGGCTTCAACAGATTGGCGACGTCGCTTTGCCCCTCGGCGCCGCCCGCGCCGATCATCGTATGGGCCTCGTCGATGAAGAGAATGACCGGCTGTACCGAGCGTTTGACCTCGTCGATCACGCTCTTCAGGCGCTGCTCGAACTCGCCCTTGACGCCCGCACCCGCCTGCAGCAAAGCGAGGTCGAGCACGCGCAGCGCGACGGTCGCGAGCGGCGGCGGCACCTCGCCCGCGGCAATCCGCAGCGCAAGCCCTTCGACGACCGCGGTCTTGCCGACGCCAGGCGCCCCGACCAGGATCGGATTGTTTTGCCTGCGCCGCAGCAGGATATCGACGGTCTGGCGGATTTCGCCGTTGCGCCCGACGATCGGATCGATGCGTCCCGCGCGCGCTTCGGCGGTCAGATCCAGCGTGTATTGATCGAGCGCCGATGCTGCGGCGCCAGCGCTGTTCGCGCGGATTGAACCGGCGATGCCGCTCAGGCCGCTTGCGTGCGAGCCCGCCGCTGCCGCACCGCGTTCGCTCGACGGCGCGAGCCACGCTTTCAGGTTCATCCGCAGCGCGGCGCGCGAGACACGCAGGATCGACGGCACGCTGGCGGACAACTGCGCGCACATCGCATCGCTTTCGAGCAGCGCCAGCAGCAGAGTGCCGGAACTTACCAGCGGCTCCTGCAGCACCACGGTGGACAGGACAAGGGCATCCTGCATGAGCATGACGAGATTGCGCGAGAACGACGGCGTGCGGGTATTGCCGCGCTTGAACTGTTCGAGCGCGCGGTTGATCTCGGCGATCAGCGCATCGCGCTCCAGCGCGAAGTGCGGCAGTACGCAGGCGAGGTCGCCGCCCTCGATGTCGATCAGTTCTAGCAACAGGTGCTCGATCTCCACCTCGAAATGGGTCAGTTGCAGGCAGCGCTGCGCAGCCCGTTCGAGCGCACCGCGCGAAGAACGCTCGAGGGTGCCGACCAGCGTCTTGAGGTCGAGGCTCATCCTGCCGTTCCACTGCGCTCATCGGGGCGCACGGCACCGAGGCGCATATGGGCGGTGCGCGCCGGCGGCGTGTCGCTTGCGCCGACCCATGCGGTCCAGCCGAGCCGCAAGGGCGCTTGCTGCGAAAGCTGCGCCTTGGGCTGCTGGCCGGCGGCCAGATGCAGGTCGAGGTGATGGTAGAGATCGGCGCCGAAATAAGCCGCTGCGAGCGCGTGCAGGTCCGCATGACAGCGGCCGCCGGGCAGAAACGATTCGTAGCTCTCGAGCGGCAGGGGGCCGATTGCAATGCGAATGCCACGATGCTCGTCCCAGATCTGCGTGCCGATCACCGCGCCTTGTCCGAGGTGGTGGTTACGGCCGCGCCGGCCGATACGGGTGTGGCTCTCTTCGGCCAGCGTGCGCCAGCCGCCTGCGAACGGCGAAGTACGCACCGGCACGCCGAAATGGTGCTGGGCGATCACGTCGAAGCCGGCCAGCGAGCGGCGCCGGTTGGCCATCAGTCCGGCCCGCGCGAGCGTTGCCGAGACGTCGACGCCGCCGGCCGGCACGGCGCCGCGCTTCGGCAAGGGCAGGCCCGTCAAGCCGCGCAGGATGGTCTGCGCGGGACTGTGAAGCGGCGCGAGAAACGGATCCGCGACGCGGTACTTGCGCTGCGCCCGGTAGAGCAGTGCAAGCAGCCGGTGCTGAAACAGGTTGAGGAACGCGACCGCGGACGTGTCCTTCTGCCGCAAGCGGTCCTGCAGCCACTCCTGATACGCGTCCGGCAACGGTCCTTCAGGGCCACCCAGGCCGAACGCGTTGACTTCCAGTTCGGGCTGCGGCGCTGGGTCGTCTACGGGGTCCGGGTCGACGGCGAGCGCGCGCGGCTGCGCGCGCCGCAACGCGCCAAGGGCGCTCGGCGCGAATACCGGCGCGAGCGCGCCGGCTAGCGTAAGCGCTTCGGCGCGCGGATCGAGGCCCGTGCCGAGCGGCACCGAGCCGGGCCGCAGCAGTTCGAGCAGCCGCACCGCCTGCGCGAATTCGAAGGCGTACGGTTCGTCGAACAGCCGCTGCGCTACAGAACGAGCGGGCTGCCCTGGAGTGGCCGCCATGCGTGAATCTCCCTGCCGTCGCGCATCAGTGCGGTATGCACGAAACGATTGACACTCGCGTACAGCGAGAAGAAGTTGGCCAGTACTCCGGAGAACATGACCGGGCTGGCGCCGACGAAATGCGTATGGTCGAGTTCGATGCGCACTTTCAGGCCGTTTTGCCAGCCACGCCACAAGTCCGAACCGACATGCCCGACGATCGCTTCGCTGCTCACGCTCATGAGACCGGTGATTTGCCGGCGCGCGCTGGGGCTAGCCGCGAGGTTGTGCAGTTCCAGCATCTCGCGCAAGGATTGCAGCGCCTGCGGCCCTGCGACCAGCGGCGTGTGATTGAGCACGAACTGCGAAGCGAGGCGCCAGCGCGAACTGCCGTCGAGCGCGGCGAAGGTCTGCCGGGTGGGACGATGTGCGATCCGCACGCTGGCAACCGGGCCGGGCTGCTCGAACGACAGCAGCGTGCCCGGTTCGAGCGTGTGCGCCAGGTGCCGGTTGGTGCAGAGCAGCTCGGCGGTGAGCGTGCGCGCGGAGGGGCTCGCCGGATCGAAGCACGCATCGACGAAGGTCAGCATCATGTCGCTGCCGGGCCGCGACGGATGCATGCCGGTCACGCGCCGTGCATGCCAGTAGAGCGTCGAACCGCTGCCGTGCTGCACACCGTAGTAGGGCGGCACTTCAACAACTTCGCGCCCGCTCACGGAGCGAACCTTACGCACTGCGTAGATTTCGGTGCTGGCTTCGCGGTGCGCATCGGGGCTTACGCGCAGCTCGCGCTGCGTGTTGTCGGGGCGCAAGGGTTCCGAGGTACGCGCGAACAGATTGAGCGCTGGCGTGCAGCCGAGCGCGAAGTCGTGCGCGTGGAGTGTAAGACGCCCGCTCGGCGCGGCGCCGAGTCCAATCAGCAGGTCGAGGCGGTCGCCAGCGTCCGCGGGCGGTTCGAACGGCAAATCGAAGAACGCAAACTTCTCAGGGAAGGCGAAATATTCGACCAGCAGGCGGCACGCCGGGTGCACGCCGTCCTCGAGCGGCAGCAGCGCCTCGTCGTCGTCGAAGCCCACTGGTTCCGGCTTGCCGGCGAGAATTTGCGCAGGAGTACCGGGCGCCTGGAGGTAGACGCCCGCGCCATGTGCGCAGAGCAGATCGTAGAGGGTGGCGGCGCTGACGGGCGAACCCGCGAGCCGCACCCGCAAACGCTTGACCGGCAAACCGCCGAACTGGTGCAGACCGGTTGTGCGCAGCGACAGGCGCAGCGCTGCTTGCAGGCCCGGATCGCCGGTGGCGGTTTGCGCCTCTTCGGCATTGAGCATCTGGGCGGCTTCGAGCGCGATCGGCCAGAGCGTCACGTCAGCCGAAGTGCGCCAGCGCACCGCTGTGCCGTCGGGCGTCACGTGCACCAGCGGCGTATTGCGCGGCACCGCGTAACCGGTGGCGACGCTGCCCTGGGTGGGGTCCGCTTCGAGCTGCACGATCGTCATGGACGGCAACGGCCGCGCGGCATATGGGTAGAACTGCTCGAGCAGGCCGTCGGTCAGCTCCGAGTATTCGTCGTCGAGGGTGCGCTGGATGCGCGCCGTCAGGACCGCGAAACTTTCGATCAGGCGTTCGACATGCGGATCGGCGCTTTCGCCGGGGCCCAGTTCGAGGCGGCGGGCGATCTTCGGGTAGCGTTGCGCGAAGCTTTCGCTCGCGCGTCGCAAATAGGTCAGTTCGCGCTGGTAGTAATCGAGCAGCAGGTCGTCAAGCGATTCGTTCATCGACCACTCCAACCGGCTGGCCGTCAGCGAGTTGCGCAACGAAGGCAACCGGCGAGGATCCGGCGCCGGCGTCAAGGGTTCCCATGATGCGCAACCGCAGCCGCCAGGGCGCGTCCGGCTCCGGCTCGATAAGGGCGCGGGGCTGCTTGAGGCGCGGTTCGAACGCCATGATCGCCTCGACGACCGCACGCTCGAGGCCGCCGCGGTCGGCGGCGCGCGCGGCGTCGCTCGCGCTCCAGTCCTGCAGGCCGTAATGAAGCACATCGAGCGGCCGGCGTGCGCCCGTGCGACCGCGCCGGGTGTTGAGCAGCCGGATCAGTTCGCCACGCACCGAAGCGCGCAGCCCAGCGGGCGTGAGCGTGCGGCGCGCGGGCAATTCGGCGGACGCGAACGGGGCGTCGTCCTCGAGCCGCTCGAAGAGCGGCATCGGCGCGGCGGGGGCGTCAGCGGGCGGCATGATGCCTCACAGGCAGGAGACGCAGGCGGCAGGCGGGTCGAGGTGTCAGGCGGCGGCTCCCTTGACGAGCTTGTTGGCGGCGAGATCCCAGGTCGAGGCGGCCGTGCCTTCCTTCGAGCCGTCGTCCTTCTGCGCCGTCAGTTCCCACTTGATCTTCGTGAAGTTCAGCGACAACGTTTCGACCGGTTTGCCGCCGGAGCCGCCCGACACGCTGACATTGCTCAGTACTACGTTGTTGAGCGTGTAGGTGATGAACGGCATGATCTTGCCGTCGCTCTCAGCGGCATTGCGGCCGACGATCACCGTCGCGGTCGCCAACGCCTTGCCGCCGCAGCAGTATTCGTTCAGCGTAGGCGTCGAGACGTCGATGAACTTCGTCAGGGTGAACTCGCCGATATGCGGCTTGCCCGAGGTGCGTTCCGAATTGCTGACGTCGTTGGTGACCTGCATCGCGACGTTGTGGCTATATGACATCACTTCGATCTTGTCGGTATAGCCTTCAATGGTGCATTCGCCTTTGATGTCGTCGCCGAGATCGAGAATGATCGAATCCATGACTGAGCGCTCCTGAAACGTGTGGAAGCGGCGCGTGCCGGAATGGCCGCGCCGCGTGGATGGCAGTAGGACAGTGCTGGGCCGTGGAGAATCAGGCCGCAGCAGGTGGCGGCAGCGACGCGACCAGCCTGATCGAAGCGGTGAGCTCCTCGAGCTGGAAGTGCGGCCGCAGGAACACCGTCGCCTTGTAGGCACCGGGTTTGCCGGGGATCTCCGTCACGTCGACGCGCGCCTCGCGCAGCGGATACTGCGCCTTGATTTCCTGCGGGGCGTTGTCGTTGAGCAGCACGTAGTCGGCGATCCAGGTGTTCAGGTAGGTACGCACGTTGTCGCGCGTCATGAAGCTGCCCACCTTGTCGCGCATGATCACCTTGAGGTAATGCGCGAACCGTGACGCGGCGAGCACATAAGGCAGCATGGCCGAAATGCGCGCGTTGGCGGTGGCTTCATTGGTGTTGTAGGCCACGGGCTTGTTGGCAGTCTGGCCGCCGAAGAAGACCGCCAGCCCCTCGCTCTTCTTGTGGCACAGCGCGATAAAGCCGAGCGAATCCAGCTCCTTTTCGCGCCGGTCCGTGATCGCGATCTCGGTCGGGCATTTCATCGCCTTGTCACCGGAGGCCGTCTGGAAAATATGGTCTGGGAGTTTCTCGACTGCGCCGCCGCCTTCCACGCCGCGAATCGCGGCGCACCAGCTGTATTGCGCGAAGGCGTTGGTGATGCGCTGGCCGAGCGCATAGGCCGCGTTACCCCACAGGTACTTTGAATGCTGGGTACCGTCGACGTCTTCGACGAAACTCATGCCTTCCACCGGATTGCTGTCCGGATGATAAGGACGGCGCATCAACACATGCGGCAACACCAGCGCCACATAGCGCGAGTCTTCGCTCTTGCGGAATTCGCGCCAGCGGCTCATGTCGATCGTCTCAAACACCTTCGACAGATCGCGCGGTACGCTGAGTTCGGTGAAGCTGCCCATGTCGAACAGTTGCGGATGCGCAGCCGAAATGAAAGGGGCGTGGGCCGCTGCCGCGACCTGGGCAATCTTCTCGAGGAGGCTGATGTCGGGTGTCTGGCGGCTGAAATAGTAGTCGCCGATCAGCACGCTGAACGGATGGCCGCCAAAGGTGCCGTATTCCTCTTCGTAGACCTTCTTGAAGAGCGCGCTGGTGTCGACGTCGATGGCCTTTTCCAGGTCGTTCTGCAGGTCCTTCTTCGACACGTTCAGTAGGCGCAGCTTCAAACGCGTGCCGGTCTCGCTGTTCTTCACGAGGTAATGGATGCCGCGCCACGACGATTCGAGCGCCTGCATATCCGCGTGGTGCAGCACCTGATTGAGCTGCTCGCTGATCAGTTCGTCGATCTTGCGGATGTGGTCGTTGATCATCGCGACGGTATCACGGCTGACCGTCATGTTCTTGTCGAGCACCTGCAGCGCGAATTCGGCGAGCAGTTCGCGGGCGTGCTGCTGCTGCTCGTCGTCGTGGGCCATGCGGCCGTCGTGAACGATGCGGTCGAGCAGGGTAAGGGTTTCCGTTTGCGCGGGCGCAGCCGCGGCTTGAATATCCGACATCAGCGTCTCCTAGGGGCGTGCAGGGCTCAGGCGCTGGCGGGCGCGTCGCCGGCGGGATCAGTCGCATCTGCCGGCGCGGGCAGTTGCGCGACGACACCGTCGTGCGGATGAGCGGACTTGATTTCGGTCAGTCCCTGCGTGTTGTGCACCACATCCTGCAGCAGCTTGTCGAGCTCGTCGTTGCCGTCGAGCTTCGTGAGCAGGTCGCGCAGGCGCAGCCGCGCATCGTAGAGCTGTTTGAGCGGCGCGATCTGCTGGACGATCTGCACGGGGTCGAAGTCGTCGATATGCTGGAACTTGAGCGCGAGGTTCAGCTTGCTGCCGTCGCCAGCCAGCGTATTGTCGACCTGCAGGGCGACGCGCGGCCCGATCGAGTTCATCACGTCGTTGAAATTGTCGCGGTCGATGTCGACGAAGCGGCGCTCCGAAAGCTTGGCTAACGGATCTTCAGGCTGCCCTGATAGATCGGCGAGAATGCCGACAACGAGCGGTAGCTCTTTTTTCTCGATTGCGTTACCAGTTTCAACGTCGTAGGTAATCTGGACGCGCGGCGGGCGGTTCCTCTCGAACCAGTGCTGGGTACTGTCTGCCATGGTCATCCCTCGCATTTCGTTCTTGTAACGCGTTAATAGCGCGGTGCATGCACCGCTTCTTTTCTTTCTAGCGCGACAAATGCCACTTCCGAAATCAAGCTGCGTGAGGGCCTGCGCGAAGACGAGCGCATGCACTCGGGCAATCGGAATAGCGATCGCACCGCACTGTGTGACTGCAACAGAAGATAGCGGGCGCAAAGGCACTCGCGAACGGTCATTAACCCTTCGCTTGCGCAAGGCGCACCCAACCCCGGAAAGCTACGTCGAGAGGAATCCGAAAAAAATTCCGCTCGACGCAAATTGCTCAGACAAAAATACTTTACGATAGTCTTCGACGAAATTCAAACAATAATTTAACGTTTGCGTCGAGGCCTGCGCGGCATTAGAACTTACCCGTAGTGACAGTTTTGTGGCAGCGTCACGCCCCGTTTAAAACGGCGATTGCGGTGTACAGGGCGGTACTTGTAGACTACGCTCGCCGCGGAACGTGATGCGTGAGACCGTGCGGGCAAGCTGGGAGAGGCCTGGCACAAGACAACAGATACGAGGGCGGCTGTACAGGAGTCCATGCGAAACATGGCAGCGGTGTCGGCCGGCGAAAACGTGCAGGACGAGAAAGGGGATATCGACGTGATCAATGCTTCGGGACTCGCGGCCTGCCGGCGCAGCCAATCGCCCCGGCGGTGGTCGGTGCCGCTCGTGGCCGTGCTGTGCGTCGCGGGTTGCTCGGCGTCGCTGCCGCGCGTCAAGGTCGATTCGCTGGCTATCCAGGTGGCGGCGCAGGCGAACATCGATACACCGATTGCGGTCGATGCGGTGTTGGTACGTAATCCTCAATTGCTCGATACGCTGCTCGGTTTGCCGTCGGCCAAATGGTTTGCCCAGCGCGAACAGTTGCGCCGCGACTATCCGAAAGATCTGAGCGTCGTCTCGTACGAACTCGTTCCGGGCCAGCAGATTTCCGACCCCGCGTTTGCCTTCGATGGGCAGCGTGCGGCCGGCGTATTGGTGTTCGCGGACTACCAGACGGCGGGCGCCCATCGCGTGCGGCTCGACGGCGGTCCGGTGAAGCCGCTGCTCGAACTGGGCGACCAGGATCTTCAGTTGATCGCCCGCTAGAGCGAACCATGAACTTCACCGACATCGATGGCCGCGATGCGACGGCGCCCCGGCGGTGGGCGAATGGCGGCGTCAGCGCGACTGCACGCCGTTCCGGCATGCGGCAACAATAAGGCTAGTGGCCCACTATCATGCGTAATCTGTTTCCGGATACGATCTGCTGGTTCGAAGGCATGCCGTTGCTGCCGCAGCATTTCCAGACCCAGGCCTTGCACGCTGCCGGACACGCGGCGCTGCTGGCCGGCGCGGCGCGGCCACATTACTGGGGCGTGCTTACGCTCGAGCAGGAAGAGGCGGGGCTCGCCGAGGGGCTCGTGCGCATCACCCGTATCGATGCGATCCTGGCTGACGGCTTACCCATCCGCCACGGTCCCGACGATCCCGTCCTGCAGATCGATGTGCGCCAGGCATTCAGCTCGCCGGAACAACTCGTCACCGTGTATCTGGCTGTGCCGCCGCTATACCGCGGCGGCGAGATCGATCAGCGCGGCGCGCGCTACCAGCAGCATCAAAGCCAGGGTGTGCCCGATCTGACGACCGGCACCGAACCCGCCGCGATCACGACCTGGCGGCCGAGGCTGCACCTGATGACCGATCTTGGCAATCAGGAATACGAACGGTTGCCATTGATGCAGTTGCGGCAACAGGGCGGCGGCGTCGCGCTCAGCGAGTACATGCCGCCTTGTCCGTTCGTGGCGCCGGAATCGCCGCTCGGCCAGCGCATCATGCGCATTGCGATGCGCGCGCGGGAAAAGTGCGTATTCCTGTCGGGCCGCCTCGATGCGGCACGCCGCGCCGGCGAACGCGACGACGCCGCACAGATCGAGCGGCAACTGGCCGCATTGTGGATGCGCTTGCCGGAAATCGAGGCCGCGCTGCATTCGCGCGCGGTTCATCCGCTCGACCTTTACCGCATCCTCGCCGGCATGGCGGGCGGCCTGGCGAGCCTGCAGCCGACCCGCGGCGTGCCAACCTTTGCGCCGTTCGACTATGCGGAGTTGCTGGCGTCGTTTGAGCCACTGCTCGAGTGGATCGACGCGGCTTTGTCCACGGTGCGCCAAGGGTATCGGGTGCGCCAGTTCACCGCCGAAGCGGGCGGCTTCTGGATCGATCCGCCGGCGGACGCGGGAGCGTCTGCGCCGGGGGATCTGGTGATCGGTCTGCGCATGCCGGGCGACGCCACCGAGCACGACGCCAGTGCCTGGCTGGAGCAAACGGCGATTGCCTCGCGCGCGCATTTGCCGACCCTGTCGCGGCAACGGATGCGCGGGCTGGCGCGGCGGCGGCTGTCGCGCGACGAGCGGGCCACATACAGCGCCGGTGACGACACCGCGATGTTCGTGATCGCGCTCGACCATACCTGGTTCGATGCGGCGCAGCCGCTGCATATCGACGTCGGTGCCGGTGTGCGCGGCGTCGCGCCGTGGGCGGTGCAGCTCTTCACGCCGGCGGCCGAGGCGAATGAGGCATCCGGCGAAACGGGGCGCGGCGCCCATGAGTGACTACACGGCCTTCTCCGGCGACGAACGCGCACCGCTCACGCGCGCGTTCGTTGATGCATTCCGGCGCGCGATGGAAACACGCGACGCGCTGGGCCGTGCGACGGAAGCGCCGCTGGAAGTGAATGTGCCGGGCGAGAATGTGGCCGATAAAGTAGCCGCGCAACTGGCTTCGGTAACGCGCCGGCTGGCGCGCGAAGCGATGGCATGGACAGGTGCGGCCGGCGAGGCCGATATTGCAGCGGCGCAGTATGCGTTCGTTGCGCTGCTCGACGAACTGCTGTTGTTCTCCGACTGGACAGGCACCGCCGCGTGGGAGGCAAAGCCGCTCGAGGTGCGGGTGTTCGGCACGCGCGCGGCAGGAGAACGCTTGCCCGATGCAATCGAAGCACTGCTGACGCAGCGCGACGCGTCGCAACGCGATCTGGCCAACGTCTATCTGGCGTGTTTGATCCTGGGTTTCAGGGGGCGGTTGCGTGGCGAGGCAGGCGCACTGCGGCACGATCAACTGCGCCATGCGCTGTTTGCGTTCGCCATGCAACGCGATGCGGAACCGGCCCATCTGGCTGCGCCGCTTGAACGCGTGGCGCTGGCACCGCGCCGCACGGTCACGCTCACCAAAATGTTTCCGGACCATGTGCGTTTCGCCGCGCTGCTCGGCATTGGCGTGTGCGTGCTGCTGGGCCTGTCGCATCTGCTGTGGTCCGTCGCGACGGCCGATGTGCGGCCGTCCGTGGCGCAGTTTCAGGCCATTGCGCTGACCGACGCGCTGCCAGCCCCTGCGAGCAGCACGAGTGTTTCCGGTGCGGTCGTGCGGGTACCCGTCAAACCGCGCGTGCAGTCTCCCGTGACGGATGCCCCGGCACCACCGCAAAACAATACGCTGACCGCAGTGCCGGCCATACCCGCGGTGGATGCGACTGCCGGTATCCTGCGGACGGCCGCGGATGCGGGGGGGAGCCGCCCGTGAGCTTGATCACGATCCTGCTGGGCCTCATCGCATTGCTGCTGCTTGGGCTCATGCTTGCCGTCGCTCTGCGTCTCTGGCATACGCGCCAGGACGAGCGGCCGTTGCGCAGTTTCGCCGCGACGATGCGCGCGGCTCACACGCGTATGAGCGTACGCGATCCTTATGCGGTTCCGCACATTCTCGCAACCGGTGCTCCGGCCGCCCTCGATGCGCTCTGCCGTGGCTGGCGGCTGGCACCGGTGGGTGAGGCGGCGTGGTTTGGGCGCGTCTGGAACGACGCTGAAGGGCTGTTGCTCGCCGAACCGCACGACGCGCTCGCCATGGCTGCGGAGGATCGCCGGCTGGGCGCGTCGCGCCGGCTGATGCGCGCCTTGCTGCGTAACCGGGCCGGGCGTCCGCTGGATGCGATCGTGTGGGTCATCGCCGCGGACACGCTGGTCACGGAGGACGGCGAGCCGCGCGAGATGAGTGCGTTGGCGCTCGAGTCGTCACGCAAGCTCATCGCGCTGCAAAGGCAATTCGGCCTGATGCTGCCGCTTTATATCGTTGTCAGCAATTGCGATGCGCTGCCGGGTTTCGACGCGCTCGCGGCCGGCTTGCAAGGTGCGGCGAGCGGCACCACGCTCGGTTGGGCATCGCCTTATGCGCCTAGGCGTGCCTATGAAGAAGCCTGGCTCGACGAAGCATTTGCTTCGATGCAGGCGGCGCTGACGGAAACAATCGTCGAACTCGGCACGCTGAACGGCGGCGTCGGCGATGCGCTGTTCCTGTTGCCCCAGCGCCTCGACCGCTTGCGGTTACCGTTGCGCGAACGCGTGGATCTGGTGCTGCGCGGCGCGGCGGATGGCACGGCACCGCTGTTGCGCGGCGTCTACTGCATCGGAGCGGTGCCTGAGCGGCTGCCTGCGGACGTATCGGACAGCGGGCCGGTCTTGCGCGCCAGCGCGCCGACCTTCGCCGCACGGCTCTGGCACGACGTCGTGCTGAGCGGGCAGGGGCTCGCGGTGCCGATGCCGCGCGTGCTGGCCCTGCGCACTCGCTGGCACCGCGTGGCGACGGTGTGCGCCGCCGTACTGGCTATCTGCTGGTGCGTGGGGATGGGGTTTTCGTGGTGGCATCTGCGCAGCGACGCGCGCACCCTGAGCGTCGCGTATGACTCGCTTACGGTCGCACGAGCCACGTATCGCGAATCGGATCACGGCGACGCGGCGGTCACCAGCGCGCTGCAGAGCGCGAGGGACGCGTTGTTCAAGGTGCCACGCTGGCAACTGAGCTCGCCGTTCATGCCGCTTTCGTACGTGTTTCTGGAAGCCCGGCTCGCCGATGCACAACGGCACGTGTTACGCGGACTCGTCTTCGAACCGCTGCATGACCGCCTGGCGGCGCAGCTCGTTCAATCCTCGTGCGGCTTGAGCGCGACCGCTGATACGGACGCGGCGCAGCAGGCGACCACGAGACCGCAGGACTTGCCGTCCTTCGTCGCCGGGACTCAACTTGTCAACGAGGCGGCGCAAACGGAGCGCTGGATTGGCCAGTACAACGAACTGGTGCAGGCGGGCAGCGGCAATCTCGTCATGCTCACCCAACTGATGCGGGAAGCCGCCGGTGTGCAGCTTGCGCCGGAGCATGTCGGGGATCGCACGCAGCTCGATGCGGCGCTGCGCGCGACCTCTGTCGATGACGGCACGTTGCCGCTCGGCGGTGCGCAGGCCGCGAGTGCGCGGCAACATGCAAGCGCGTGCTTCGAGCAGTCGTTCGATACGTGGTTCGACGAGGTCTACGCGGACTCCACGCTGACGGCCAACGCGGCCCAGGTTCAGACGGCGCTTGCGCAATTGCGCGCGCCGGGGGCCACGCCCGCGGACGCGGCACTGTCCACGCTTGTCAACGGTATCGATGCGTTGGCGGTGCAGGTCGACTCGGCCGATCACGGTTGGGCGAGTGCGCAAGGCAAGGAGTTGGTACCGGGCCTGACGGCCACCTTCGATACGGCGCAGCGTCTGCAATTGATCGGCGCGGCGCCGGTGCAGGCGGTGCTCGCGCACGAGCAGGAGGCGCGCTCCGCCTTCTCCGCCCGCTGGCTGGCAAACGGTAATCTGCCGGGCGTGCTGAGCGCCACACCGGCCAACGGGCTGCAACTGTCCGCCGACCTGCCGCCGTTGCGCGAAGCCTTGCGCACGTTGCTGGCCCAGCCGTTTGCAGCGACAGATGGCAACTCCAACGCGGTGATCCGCAGCGTCGACGTCAGCACCGTGCAACGCGCGCTCGCGGTTTTGCCTGCCTACCGGCAATACGTTGCGGGGCCGCTCGTGCAAGCGCCTGACGCCTATCGGGCCGCACTGCTGGCCGCTGCCGGTAACGAGGCGGTGAAGAGCATGCTGGCCGCGCTGTCGACGCCCGCGCAACTGACGGCACAACAAGGCGGCAGCTCGTTCGCCGACACGGCGGCGCAATTCGACGCGTTGCATAAAAGCGCACTGGATCTGATCGCCGCTTTCGATTCGTTAGGCCGCGACGATCTGGCGACGAGCGTTGCACTGCGCGTGAGCGACGCGGCGCTGGTCGTGCTGCGCACGGCCGATGCCCAGTTGCAGCAACTCGCGCCGTTTCGCCCGGTGCGTGGTGATTTTTCCGGTTGGGACGGTCGTACAGGTGGTTCGTTGCGGGCCTTTGGCGCCGCCTCGCCGCAAGCGCTGCAAGCCTATCTCGCGGCTCAGGCCGCGGCGATTGCCGATCTGGCGGAGAGTCCCGCTGGCGCGCTCGACTGGCTGACCACGCAGAAGCCGCCGCTCGATCCGGCCGATGCCCAACTGGTAGCCCGCTGGAAGGCCTTGTCAGCCGATCTCGCACAATACCGCGCGAAGAGCCCGGCGAGCGCAATGATCGCAGTGCAGACGATCATCGGCGATCAACTGGACAAGCTGGACCTGGGCAATTGCAGCGCGTCGCTCGAACAGGTCAGCGTGCCGTCAGCGGGCGATATCGTCGCGAGCGCCGGTTCGCGTCTCGTTTCGTCGGCTCGTGAGCAGTGCTTCAGATTGCAGATGGGCACCGGCATGCAGGCCTACGAGCAGATCCGCAGCTTTTTCACACGCTATCTGGCCGGACGTTTTCCGTTTTCCTCCGATGCCACCGCGCCGGGCGCCGACCTGCGGCAGACGGCGGCGTTCGTCGCGCTGCTCGACAGCCAGTTGCCGCAGGCGCAGGCGGGACTTGCGGCTGCCGCCGCGGCCGGGCGAGGGCAGGCGGACGGCGGTGACGCGTTCATCGCCGAACTGGCGCGTGCCAAGCCCTGGCTCGACACCTTGCTCGCCCGCGGCGCCGACGGCACGTTGCAGGGCGTGGAGCTGAATGTCGAATGGCGCGTCGATCGCGCCGACGAAGTGGGCGCCGACCAGGTCATCGAATGGAAGCTTACGAGCGGCAGCGACACGCTCACGTATCCGGTGTCGGGCGGCCCTGCGGCGCGCTGGAGGCCGGGGCAGCCGGTTTCGCTCAGCCTGCGCTGGGCCAAGGATGCGCCGTGGCAACCGATGTTCGACAGCGCGCAACCGACGCTGTCGGGCGAGCACGGCTCCGCCACCTGGAGCGCGTCGGACACGTGGGCATTGCTGCGGCTCGTGCGCCTGCATCTGATGCCGGAGGACGCCAGTCTGACGAGTGCCGGCCTGCCGCCACGGCTGTTGTTGACGGTGCCGGTGCGTGATCGTACGGGAATGATCGAGACCGCGAGGATGTTTATGCGCGTGAGTTTCGGCGGTGCAAAAACGCCGCAGGCGATTCCGGATCTGCCGTTCGCGGCGCCCAGCTTCGAGGGCAGAGGCGTGACGACGACGGTGACTTATCCAACCGGCGGCAATGCGCAGGCGGATCACGGATGATGCCGGAACTCGAAATCGACGCGCTGCTGCAACCGCTGCCGGGCGACTCGCCATGCGGCGCGTCGCTGATTCATGATCCGGAGTACGACGCAATTCGCACGGCGCGGCGTGCGGACGATGCGAGCGTGCCGGCCGGCATCTGGCAGACCACCCTGAAGGTGGCGGACTGGGTGGCGGTGGAGTCCGGGTGCCGCCATGTGCTGTTGAACCGCAGCAAGGATCTGACGGTCGCTGCGTGGCTTGGCGAGGCGTGGCTGAACCGCTACGGGGTGCCGGCATTACCGCACTGTTTCCAGCTGATAGTGGGTTTGTGCGAGCGTTACTGGGACGACCTGCACCCATTGCCGCGAGACGGCGATGTGGGATTTCGGGCTGCGCCGCTTGCTTGGCTCGCCGGTGCGTATGCGGATCTGCTGTCGGCGCAGATCGAACTCTTCGAAGGTCGTGACGGTTTGCGCGGAACGCTCGCGCAATGGCAAAGCGCGCAGCGTGCGGCGCTTACGGCCACCGCGCGGCAAGACGTGCCTGCGGCGAAGAAGCAGGAAGCAGCTCGCGTGATGGCTGCGCTACAGGACGCCGTACGGGTGGCTTCACCTGCGGTTCTGCGGCTTGAGCGTGATGCGCTGGCGATGGCGCGTCCGTTGATCGGGCAGCTTGACGCGCGGTGTACACCGCGACTCGGCAGCGAGGCACCGAGCTTTGCATCGCTGACCGAAACGATGACTCATGCTGAACTTGTGTTGACGGAGTGTCTGGCTATGCATCCGAATTCCGATCTGCCGCAGCCTGCCTTGCCGGTAGGCAACGCAGTTGCAGCGGCCGGGGCGCCCGCGCCAGCACCGGTGCTGGCGGCTTTAGGCGTGCCTCAAAGCAGGGAGGACGCGTATCGGCAACTGGGCGTGATCGCGGAATACCTTGCGCGCTACGAGCCGCATAGCCCCGTGCCTTACCTCATCCAGCGGGCGTTGGAGTGGGGACGCAAGCCGTTGCCGGTGTTGTTGGCGGAGTTGACTTCAGGCGATGCCGATGGGCAGAAGTTGTGGAGTTTTCTCGGGTTACTGCCGGGTGAGCCGGTGAAATCGAAATGACCGGACGAGGGTAGGACATGACTACTTTGATTACTGCAGTCTGGAACTGCGATACGTTGAGACTGCAGACACCTGAGATTCGACTAGGTCGCCTCTCCAACGCGGTGAAGCAAGCTTCGAGGTTGATGTTGGAAGCAAAACAGACGGCAGAGGAGCATGTTCAGCTCCTCTTCACCGCCCCCGAGTACCTCTTTACCGCAAAGGGCAGTCACTTTATGGATGAGGAGACGAAAGAGAGGGTACGGGGTGGACTCATTGCGCTGAGTGGGGACTATCCACAGATACTTTTGATGCCCGGGAGCATCGGCTGGTACAAAGCATCCCGGCGGGCTCCCGCGGTATTGGAGCGCAAAAGCTTTGCCGGAAAAGTGAAATCCGACCAGCGCGATCTGACCAAGTACCCACCGCGGTACGCCGCATCTTCAACGGCCAAGTTCGACTTTTCCTTTGCGCCGCTGAAAGACTCGATACGATTCTACGAACAGGATCAATCGAATCGACAGGAATGGCAGACAGAGAGTCTTCGTAAGTTTCAGGCTGCGCTCGACAAGGGTCATCATGAGGACCTGCGGATCGCGAAGAATACCTGTTTTGCTCTTCACAACAAAGCGATAGTCAATCGTTACGACAAAGTGTTCGAAGCATGCGACTTTGAACTTGGAATGGATAAAGACCTCTCAACCGATGACTTGAAGAATCCAATCCTGATGATGCCCGGTGATCATAGCCAGGACTTCACGCATGAAGATGTCACGTACGGCGTGGAGCTTTGCTCGGATCACAACTTTGCCGGTCTGCGGCACTGGATAAGCAAAACCAGGCAACCGACTGTCGAAAATGTCGATATTCAGGTAGTCATGTCGGCATCCACCCAATTGGAGCAAAGTCATTGCGTTGCACGTCACTTTGTCATTCAGGCGGATTCGAAAGGGGCGCGGGTGTGCCGCGCGAATGACATCGACGATAACATCACTCCCGCAAAGGAACAGGACGGGATATCGGTGTTCAGGTTGGAATGGTAGGAAATGTAGGCTGGCAGTTCAGGACCCACCGAACCAGTTATAGCGCTGATTCTCCCAGTAACCACCGGGGTAATCGTTCGTCACGGTGATCGCGACGATATGTTTGGGATTCTTGTAGCCGAGCTTGGTGAGCATGCGCAGCTTCATCGGAAAGCCATACTTCGGCGGCAGCACCTGGCCGTCGTAGGTCAGCGTGAGAAGCGTCTGCGCGTGTAGCGCAGTGGGTATGTCGATGCTCGTCCAGTAGTTGTCCGCGCAATGCAACGACACGAACCGTGCCGTCGTGTCCGCGCCGGCGCCCACGTGCCGAAGTTTTTGCGTCGGCACGCCAGACTGTCATGGAAGCCACCGCAAAATTATTTAAGCACGATTTTCGGAGCAACGTTCGTCATTACTTTTTACGTGTGCATGGCCGCCGAGCAGAAGCGCCGTGTCGCTGAAATACGGTCATATCGTGGAGAATTCGCTTGAGGAGTTCGTCGGCTCCCTTGGAGAGCGGACGGCCGCCGCGCACGAGGACTCTCGCCTGCGCAGATGAGAACAGCGGATGGTCGACCGGTCTAGAGATCAAAGTGCCTGCCTCAAGCTCGGCGCGTGCAGCAAACGCGGTTGCGAAAACGACTCCGCGTCCCGCCTTTGCGAATCGGATCAGCGCGTGCAGAGAATTCGCTGTGAGTACTGGCGCGAGACGCAGATTGTCTGCGAAAGCAAGGGCCTGCACGAGCTGACCAAGACCGAAAGTCACTGGCATGATGGCGACTGGATAAGACAGTGCCTGATGGACAGAGATCGGTGCCCGGCTATCGCCCTGTGACAGCGGATGACCTCTTGCGGCGAGCAGGACCACGGGTTGTGGCGAGCTTGCAAGGTATCGAACATGTTGGGAGCTGGGCGGGTTATAGGCTATTCCGATGTGCGCGATATCTTCCTCGACATCTTTCACGACTTCGTTGACCGGCGCCACGTTCATTACCACATCCAGCTTTGGATACTGCGCCGAGAAACTGTTCAGCACTTCATCCAGGAAGTCATCGACGAACCCCTCGCTGATGGAGATGCGCACCTGACCGCGCTGTAACCCGCGCAACTCGTTCAACCTATCCTGCAGATGCTCATGCTGCGCCTGACAGGCCCGCCAGTATTCCAGCAGTTGAAGCGCCGCCTCAGTTGGCGCTACGCCGCGAGGGTGTCTTTCAAAAAGGACCATTCCGACTTCATCTTCCAGCAGCTTGATCTGCCGCGTAATGACCGATGGCGCTGTATTGACGCTGTCGGCCGCGCCGCGAATTGAGCCGTGTGTCAGCACCTCGTGAAAGTAACGAAGCCTGCGCTGATTTATTTCCCGCATGGCGTGATTGTCCGCGTTGCTCAAAAGGCAACGATAACGGCCAACAGTTGCGCTTGCAATCAGGATCTTCTCGGGTAACGATGCGCAGATACCTAAGACGCCAACCTTATGAAAATACTGATTGCCGGGTTTCAACACGAGACCAACACCTTTGCGCCGTCCAAGGCGGACTATGAGAATTTCGTCCGTGGAGAAGGATTTCCCGCGATGGTACGCAAGGACGACCTATTCCAGCTGCAGCAGGTGAACATCCCGATTGGGGGATTTATTCAGGAGATGCAAGCGGAAGGACATCATCTGATCCCGGTCATATGGGCGGCGGCGAGCCCTTCGGCGCACGTAACCCGCTCAGCTTACGAGCGAATTGCGGGAGAAATCGTGGAGGCTGTTCGTGTCACCCAGGTCGACGCGATTTATCTGGATCTGCACGGCGCCATGGTTGCCGACCATGTCGATGACGGGGAAGGGGAACTGCTAGCGCGCATTCGAAGTATCGTCGGCAGCGACATACCTGTTGTCGCGTCACTTGACCTCCATGCAAACGTCACTGAACAGATGTTGCGCAATGCAAGCGGTCTCGTGGCATACCGGACCTACCCGCACGTAGACATGGCCGATACCGGAAGAGCTGCGGCGCGTCTGCTGCGAAGGCTGATGGCGAGCGACACGCCGGTCACGATGGCGTACCGGCGCATCCCATTCCTCATTCCGGTGAATGCGATGTGCACGCTGCTTGAGCCGGCGCGCAGCATCTACGCGCATCTGGCAGCCCAGGAAAATAAAGATGTATTGTCAATCTCGTTCACACCGGGATTCCCGGCCGCTGATTTTCCTGAATGCGGGCCGATGGTATGGTGCTACGCCAGCGAACCGGGTCAGGCAGACGCGGCGGTAGCCGCCATCTATGACGAGATCATCGAGCGAGAGTCCGAATGGGCTGTTGAATTTCTCGAGCCTGATGAGGCTGTGCATGAGGCACAACGCATCGCTTCGCGCGCGAGCCGCCCGGTGATCATCGCCGATACGCAGGATAATCCTCATGGCGGGGCCGATTCAAATACGACGGGCATGCTTCGGGCACTAGTGCGCAACAAGGCTCATGGAGCTGCGCTGGGCTTGATGTGGGACCCGGAAGTCGCTCGGATGGCTCACGAGGCAGGTAAAGGAAGTTACATAAGCGTAGCGTTGGGCGGCAAGTCGGGGGTGATCGGCGACGTCCCGTTTGAGGCGACATTCGAAGTTGAACACCTCTCGGACGGCAAATGCGTCTTCGACGGTCCAATGATGCACGGAATGCACGTTGATGTCGGCCCGACCGCCTGCCTTCGGATCGACGGTGTAAGAGTCGCGGTGAGTTCCGTCAAGGCGCCGATGAACGACCGCAACCTGTTCAGAATGGCCGGCATCCAGCCTGAGACAATGAAGATTCTGGTGAACAAGAGCTCGGTACATTTCCGCGCGGACTTCGGTCCGATTGCTGAGCGTATTCTCGTGGCCAAGTCTCCTGGCCCGATGGCAGCGGATCCGGCTGACCTGCCGTGGAAACGACTAGGCGCAGGTATGCGTGTGCGTCCCGCCGTGGGTTCGAACTCAAGTCAGGCAACGGCGATGGCCTCCGGCCAGACGAACAATCAGCCTACTTTTGGGGTGAGCAAATGACATTACGAGCAACGGACCTTACCCGGTTTCCCAAAACGCAATTGCGTGACGGACCTTCGCCGATTGTGGCACTGTCCAGATTGAGTCAGCACTTGGGCGGAGCAGAAATCTATGTCAAGCGAGAGGACGTGGATGGCTTAGGGGGAGGGGGCAACAAGCTGCGCAAACTCGAGTTTCTGATCGGCGAGGCGCAGGCGACTGGCGCTGACACCATCATCACGGTCGGCGGCCGGCAATCCAACCATGCCCGCTTGACAGCAGCGGCGGCTGCGCGCGTTGGAATGAAATGTGAACTGGTGCTTTCAAAGCTGGTTCCGATCGAAGATGAGGACTACGTCGAGAACGGCAATGTTCTGCTAGACCGCCTCTTTGGTGCGGTCATCCATGACGTTCCAGGGAATGTTAGCGCTTTGCAGGTTGCGGAAGAGCGAGCCGCAACGTTGCGTCGGGAAGGGCGAAACGTTTACGTGTGTCCGCTCGGCGGATCGAGCCCGGTGGGTTGTCTGGGTTACGTCTCGTGTGCAAATGAGATTCTCGACCAGTCCAAAGAAAGCGGGATTGACTTCGATCATATCGTTGTTGCCAATGGCAGCGGTGGCATGCAGGCGGGGCTTGTCGCGGGCATGATCGCCGCCGGCGTGTCGCCCAGGAAAGTAGCGGGCTATACGGTTCTTGCGCCGCTCGACAAGGCCTATGCGACCACCTGCGAAAAAGTGCAGCAGACGCTTGGCTTGATCGATTCCAGTCTCACGGTTTCCGGGGACGATGTTGTTCTCCATGGAGATCAGCTTGGCAGCGGCTACGGGTTGCCTACTGATTCGATGCTCCGGGCGGTTAAGCTTTTGGCCAGCGAGGAGGGTCTTCTGTTGGACCCCGTATATAGCGGCAAGGCGTTCGCTGGGCTGATTCAAAGCGTCGAAAGCGGACGGTTCGCTGCGGGACAGAAAGTCTTGTTTCTCATGAGCGGCGGTACCCCTTCGTTGTTTGCCTATCGCACCGCCGCGTTTGCGTGACCGATCAGGACTATTGAGCGAAAGGGAAATGAAAATGCGCCGCTCACCGGCGTGGGCGGCCCTGGTGGTGCGGCATCTGATGTTAGAACTGGAACGCCTGCAGGTCAGGGCAACCAGTTCTTTATACCGAGGACGTCGATCGATTCAATCGACGGGGGGCTTGCGAGCATCTCGTCGTGAGTTGCGGGCAACGTAAGACGCTGCCGCCACGCCATCCGGAATCGCAATTACGCAAAGGGCGTTGCCCGATGCGACACAATCCAGCCGATATATTCCACACGTCGCTCCGTCGCGACGGTTCCGGGCGGCTCGCTACTGCGGTCGTGCAGAGCGATTTCAAGTCAACAGTCTTGTGAGTACTTCGCTCTTCATCCTGAGCCTGGCTCTACCTAGAATCTGTTCGACTGCCAAGAACAATGGTTTAAGGCATAACGTGGATTCCAGGAGGTTTGTCATGAAATCAGTTTTCTTTACCATGGTCGTTTCCGCAGCGCTTGCGATTCCCGCAGTGTCGTTTGCGCAGACCGATGTCCCAGCGAATGCTTCGTCGATCCAATCCCAGTCAGCACCGGCCAAGTCGAGTGTCGGCGGCGTAGCTGCAGGGTCTTCGGCTACCGGCTCAAGCGCCGAAGGGCATTCCGGTCTCCACATCGTCGACTTCTTGCGTCGTGAAAACGCTAAAGCCTCGCATCAGGGCGCTAACTGCGTTGCACCGGCTAGTTACTGCAACTTGTACTTCGGCGGCAGTTGAGTACTCCGTTGACGATCGGTGAATCGAACGGTGTCGGTCTCGATCCTCATCTTTTTGGCGAGAGGAATGAGTCCGCGTAATTTTTTCGGACCCGGAAACAATCGCGGAAGCGTCCGCCCAGCAAGGGCGCGATGCACGGAGCACGGACTTTCTGGTGAATTGCGCAACAGAAAGTAGATCGGGATCAAGCTATGCTGTATGTGAGGCGTTAGGGACAAGATGCCGAGGCGGAGATAAATGTGCTGTCTCCGTTCAATATGCATTGATCGGAGCAGCATGGACACGTTCCGCAACATGAGGATGTTCGTCGAAGTGGCCGAGGCGGGGAGCTTTACGGCGGCTGCCAGTCAATTGGGGACCACAACGGGTTACGTGTCCCGATCGGTCTCCGACCTCGAATCTCATCTGCGTACCCGCCTGCTCAACCGCACGACGCGCCGCATTGCCCTGACAGAGGCAGGTGAGCGGTATCTGCAACGGTGCTACGCGATCACCGCGTCGGTTGCTGAGGCCGAGGCTGAGGCATCGAATGCTCATGCGAAACCCGTGGGAACGCTGCGCGTCCACGCAATGTCAAGTCTCGGGCAAAACTATGTGGTCCCCGCGGTTGCGGCCTACCAGGAGCGTTATCCCGCAGTCACCGTGGATCTCACGCTCTCGCAGAACGTGCCCGACCTGCTCGAGGAGGGCTACGACGTAGCCTTGCGGGTCGCGCCGGGCTCGCTGCCCGACTCGGCCTACGTCTCACGACGGCTCGGCACCTTCTACAGCATTCTGTGCGCGTCTACAAAGTATCTCGCGATACACGGTGTGCCGCAGACAGTCGACGATTTATCGAATCACACCTGCCTTCAGGTCGCCATGCCGGTTTTCCCGGCAGACCGCTGGCATCTGGAAGATGTGAAGGGAGAGTACGAATTCACGCTCCCTGATGGCCGCTTCAAGGTGAACGTTCCGGATGCCATGGCGGTTGCTGTGGTGGAGGGAATGGGCATTGGCGCGTTACCGACCTTCACGGTTCGATCCCTGCTGCGCTCGGGTTCGCTAAAGCGCGTGCTGCCGGACTATCAGTTGCAAACGCTGAATGTTTTCGCGGTGTATGCGTCGCGCCAGTATCTCGATGCAAAGATCAAAACGTGGGTCGAATTGTTGCGCGACTGTACGGATGGCGCACTCAGCACCGAGTAGCGATGCCCAGTCAGGCTGGGCGGGGGCTATCTGCAAGATAGATAACCCTATGCAATTACTTCGCTTGATATTCATTTCGAACGGTGCGATTTTGGACCATTGGCTCGCTTATTGAACGCGTTGCCAGCAAGACGCCGGCACTGATGCGGCGTTCCAGGCTGATGTCCTCAGAAGGACTGAGCGCCAGATTTCAACTGCAAATCAGCTTGCCGTTGCGGCTGATAGGCGATTTACCGTGAGACTTTCGTCACATGAGTACAGCTACTACGACTGAACGTATCGGACAGTTCGCTTTCGACGCGCGTGCGCAGCATCTCACGCCGCAGTCGCGAACCGTGTTCAAGCGAAACATCCTCGACAGCCTGGGTTGTGCGATCGGGGCACTCCCCGGCAAGCCGTTCAAGGCGCTTCGCGAGCAGTTTGACGAGTACGGGCGCTCCGGTGCATGCACCCTGATTGGCGGCGGCACCACGTCGCCGGATCAGGCCGCGATGTACAACTCGGGCCTCGTGCGCTATGTCGATCTGCTTGACAGCTACATGTCGCCGGGCGGCCTGTGTCACCCCAGCGATAATTTCGGCACGATCCTCGCCGCGGCCGACCATGCATCGGCAAGCGGCGAGGACTTCATGCTCGCACTTGCAGTGGCCTACGAGATCGGCTGCCGCATTACCGCGATCGTTCCGGTCATGGCGAAAGGGTTCAATCATGCGATCCAGCTGGCGATCTCGTCGGCTGCTGGTTCGGGCAAGCTATTCGGCCTCGACGCCGAGCAGATCGCCCATGCGGTGGCGATGGCCACCGTCGACAACATCTCCTTGACCTGCGTCCATTCTGAGCCCGTATCGCAGTGGAAGGGCTTTTCACCGGCCATTACCGGCATGCGGGCGATCTACTCGGCGTCGCTCGCGAAACGGGGTTTCACGGGTCCGCTGCGTCTGTTCGAAGGACCCAACGGGCTGGTGCGCATGTTCGATCAGCCGCTCGACGTGGACTGGGATGATCACAGGCTGGAGGTCATTCATCAGACGGTGATGAAGAAATACTGCTCGCTGATTCACGGTCAGCCGGTGCTCGAGGCGACGCTCGATCTGAAGCGCCGGAACGGCGTGAAGAGCGAGGACGTCGAGGCGGTCGTGTGCGACATCTTCCAGACCGGCTTCGACATTGCGGGAGGTGGCGGCTTCGGTCCGAAGGACGCTCCGCAGACCAAGGAGCAGGCCGACTACAACCTCAAGTACCTGATCGCGGCGGCGCTACTCGACGATCAGGTGGGACCGGCCCAGCTCGAACCGGAACGAGTCCAGGCGGCCGACGCGCAGGCGCTGCTCAAGAAGGTCACAGTGCGGCCAGATGCGCAGTTCAGCGCCCAATATCCGCACGCATTGAACACACGCGTGACGATTCGATGTAAGGACGGCCGTGTACTTTCGCAGGCTCATGTCGGCTTCGAAGGAGGCCTCGACAATCCGTTCACATGGGAGCGCACAGTCGAGAAATTCCATTGGCTGAGCGAGCCCTACGCGGATGAATCGCTTCGAGGCCAGATCATCGATCTGGTCTCCTCACTGGATGAACATCCGATTGCGGAGTTGATGCAACTCCTGGCGAAGGTCAGTCCAGAACCCCGATACCCGGCAAAACACCCGGGGATTCAATAACCACGAAGGTCTTTAGGAGAAAATTCATGGCCCTCATTTCATGTGACATGCGGTTCGGCCGAACCGACGAGCAGAAGCGGCAACTCGCCGCTGGCCTGCTGCGGGTGGTCAGCGCTGCAACAGGTGAGACGAAGAACGACATCTTTCTGGTGTTTCGCGAAGGGCGAGGCATCAACTTCGTAGAACATGGCGAGCACCTTCCGGAGTATGTCGAAGGTGCAGCGAACGACAAAGAACTCATCGAACGCCTCAAATAGAAATTGCTGGAGACATACCGTGCCTTTCATCGAATGCCATATCAAGACCGGCCTGACGTCTGAGCGTCGGGAACAGTTGATCCGTGACATCATTCAGGTCACCCACGACTCGATCGGATCGGACCCAAAGATCATCAACGTCATCCTGCATGAGCATCCTGCGGGAAATATCAGCATTTCCAGCCGTATCAACGGGGAAGACTTCAAGAAAACCCAGGCTCCCTGACCACGTGACGCTACGTGGTTGAACGTTAGAGTGCCGATCCGCCAGGCTTCGAGCCTCGCGGATCGTTTCGAATCCGCAATACATCAATCTGTAATGGCAAATACCAGCGACGGGTTCCCCCAGGCAGTCCTTGGCATTGAAAACAACACCTATTCGGCACGCAACGCGCAGTATTGGCGAAGGAACCTGATCGTCTGCGTATTCGGGTCATTTACCACGCTGGTCAGTTTGAGCATGCTGCTACCGTTCCTGCCGCTCTATGTGCAGCAACTCGGCGTGAACTCGACCTCCGCCATCGTTCAATGGTCTGGCGTAGCATTTGGTGTCACCTTTTTGGGCACGGCCCTTACTGCACCGATCTGGGGTCAACTGGCCGACCGCTACGGACGCAAACCGATGCTGATCCGTGCCGCGATCGGTATGGCCGTGGTTATGTCGACCATTGGTCTGGCGCACAACGTGTACGAGCTTGTCGCGTTGCGATTCGCCGCTGGATTGATCGGCGGGTACGCGTCTGCTTCGATCGTGATGATCGGTACTCAGGCGCCCCCCGAGCGTGCAGGATGGGCGTTGGGCGTGCTGTCCACGGGCGTGCTGGCCGGAAATCTCGTGGGCCCGTTGATTGGCGGCGTGCTACCGAACCTGATCGGCATTCGGGGTGCGTTCTTTGCGGCTGGAGGGATGATCGCCATTGCCGCTCTCCTGACCATTACCTTGGTACGGGAAGACTTCACGCAGCGGCCGCACAGCAAGTCGAAGCAGACTGCCGGTGCCGTGCCGCACGCGAAGCGCAGTTACGCGGTCCTCGGCGCGCTGCTGGTCACTGCAATGATGGTGTTGCTGTCCAATATGTCGATCGAGCCGATCATCACCGTGTATATCGGACAATTGGGGGTGGCTCACAACAGGCTCGCAACGGTTGCCGGCATCGTGATGGCGTGCTCCGCGTTCGGCAGCATGGTCATGGCAGCCAGACTGGGTGCACTGGCCGACCGCGTAGGCGGTTGGAACGTCATCATCGGCTGTCTGTTCGCGACCGGGCTGGTGATGATCCCCCAGGCCTTCGTCACCGAATGGTGGCAACTGGCAGCGTTACGCGGACTGATGGGAATGACGCTGGCGGGATTGTTGCCGTCGATCGCCAAGCTGGTGCGGCAGGCGGTGCAAGAGCACGAGTCCGGGAAGATGTTGGGCTATCTGCAGTCCGCTCAATACGCTGGACAGGTCACCGGCCCGCTCATTGGCGGCGCAGTCGGTGTGCATTTCGGCATGCGTTATGTGTTTTTCGTCACCGGTGCTCTGCTGCTTGCCTGCGCTGTTTTGGATCGATGGGTCAAGGGCCGCGCGCAGTCGAAGCAAGCAGCGTAGCCGCATTAGCCGGCGAGCTTCGGGCTTCCGTTCAGAGCTTTGATGTTCTCTTCCAGCATGGGAACACCGATCAAGGCGCCGTGAATGCCAATGACGCTGACGATCTCGAGCATTTCCATGATTTCGTCTTGTGTGGCACCATGACGAATGGCGTTACGCATATGTGTCTTGATGCCGGGCTTGTACAGATGCGTCGCCGCAACGTCGAGCGCACAGAGCACGAGTTCCTTGACCTTCGGTTCGAGATTGCCAGCCTGCCAGGGGATCGCTGAAAAATCCACGTATGCCTTGAAGAAATCCGGGTCAAGGCTCAATAGTGCATCCCACGAAGCTTCCCAATAGCCTTGACACTCAATAAAGCGCTGTTTAAGCGCCTCGCGTCGTTCGTCTGAGGTAGCCACGTTCGGGCTCAAGCCTTCCTCGCTCAGAACCTCGAGCAGGATCGGTACGCCGACGTTCGATGCATGGATCCCGACTGTGCTGGTCAGTTGCAAAACCTCCATCAACTCGCCGCTGCTGGCGCCAAACTCGAGCGCCGCTTTCAGATGCATCTGGATACCGGGCGCGAACAGGTGCGTCGACGAAGCATTCACCGCGATGTAGATGAACTCCTTCACCTTATTGTCGAGGTGATTGTGCCGTAGCGGCACGGCCGACAGATGCAGGTAGGCGTTCAGGAATTCACAGTCCATCCGCAAAATGCTTTCCCACTGCGGGGCCCAGGTATTTCTGATGCGGATGAAGTCGTCCTTGATGGACTGCTGTCTTGCGGTGAGCGTCATGATGGGTTCCGTCGGATCAGGGGTGGCCGTGCAATCTGTCGAGATCGCTCTGATCCGATGGTACCGGATGGGCATCCGCTACGCGGGGCGATAACGTTTCCTGATGGGAGACAGCCGGAACGATATGTGAAGGGGGCGAAATGCACGCCGTTCCTCGCGAGCGATTGTGGCCATACACGACGCATTGCAAGCAGTTCATTGACGAAGATTACCGTATCACGGCGCTTCGTCAAAGGGTACCATCGCAGATGCAATGGCCACAGAAATATCCCAAGGTATCCAAAGTGTCCCGTTCTTTAACCGGCCCGCTGCGTGGGGACGATGGCTTCATTGTCGATCCCGGGAAGCTGCTTTTTTCGGTGAACACCTTCATCGCAGCGGCAGCGGTGCTGGTCATCTCGTTCACGGCGAGTCTTCCCCGTCCCTGGTGGGCGCTGCTCACGGTCTATGTCACCGCGCAACCCATGGCCGGCGCATTTCGCCCCAAGGTGCTGTACCGACTCGGCGGAATCGCCGCGGGCGCGATCGTGGCGATCGCGCTCGTTCCGAATCTGCAGAACTCGCCGGTTCTACTGGTTCTGTGCCTCGCGTTATGGACCGGTTTTTGCATCTATCTGGCCGTCTTCGACCGGACGCCTCGAGCCTTCCTGTATCAGATGGCCGCGTTCAGCGCCGCAGTCATCAGCTTTCCTTACCTCTACGATCCGTCTGATATTTTCACGACCACGATCTCCCGTGTCGAGGAAATGACCCTGGCCATTCTGTGCGTGACCGCGGTGCACAGGGTTCTGCAACCGAGGAACGTCCGGCCCGCGATTCGTCAGCGCGCGCGATCTTTCCTGGCGGACGCTTCGCGCTGGACCACGCAAGCGCTCGGTAGCCGGCACACGGCACTGGAGTACGAGCAGCGCCGAAAACTCGCCGCCGACGTCACCGAACTCGGCGTCATTGCGGGCAATCTACGTCTGGATCGCCGCTACGCGAGGGCGACGCAAGCGACGGTCACTGAGCTTCAGCACCAGCTCGCCGCCCTGATTCCGATCGCTTCAGCAGCTGCCAACCGGCTCGACCTGTTGCGTATGCTTCACGCCGTCGACCATGAAACTACGCTTCTGGTCGATTCGTTGATCGGCGTTTTGCGTGGATCGCAGGATGCGGCGCAGGCAAAGGATCAAGCGCTTGCGTCGCATAGCCGCGCGCTCGCGGCGAAGCACCTTCAGCATGCCGAATGGACCTCGCTGCTGGCCGCGAGTCTGTGTGACCGCATGGCGGAATTTGTCGACACGCTGCATGCTGCCCGCGAACGCGTGCTGGCGATTGACGAAACCGAGGCTGGCCCAGCGCGGGATTTGCGAGGGGCGGAGGGGACGCGCGAGTTTCCTTTGGCGCGAGACCACGGCCTCGCATTGCTCGCGGGTGCCGCAACGGCGAGCGCCATCATGCTCTATTGCGCCCTCTGGATTCTGTTGGCGTGGCCTGCCGGGGCGGCTACGGCGGCCTTCGCTGCGCTCATTACCTGTTCGTTCTCGGCGCAGGACGATCCGGCACCGGCGATCGGAGGATACTTGTTGGCCACGCTCTCGACCTTCCCGTTGGCAGCGCTGTATCTGTTAGTGATCCTGCCGAGGGTGGATGGCGCCGGCATGCTCATCCTGACGCTCGCACCGGCCCTTGTGTGGATGGGGTATCTGCAAGCCGATCCGGCGCGCGCCGTCCATGCGCTGCCGATGCTTTCCTGCTTTATCGTCGCAATGGGTTTTCTTGACCGCTTCCAGCCAGATTTCGCCGCATTTCTCAACACGGGTTTCGCGCAGGTGGGGGGTATCGTCACCACGCTTGCCGTGACCAGGTTGTTTCGTTCAGTCAACGTGCGTTGGACTGCCCATCGGATGGTGCAGCGGAACTGGGCCGACCTGGAACAGCTTGCGGACCCGGGCCGCGCATTCGACGCTCCTGCCTGGACCGCGCATGCGGTCGACCGGCTCGGTCAGATTGCCGCGCGCATGGCAATGGCCGGTAGCGGAGATTCGCTGCACGCGGCTGACGGACTGATCGACCTGCGCATTGGCCGCAACATTATCCAGCTCAGGGCAGGGCTCGAGAATGCGCAGGAGCGCACGCGTCGTTCGATCCATGCGGTACTGGGCGAAGTTTCGGCGCTGTATCGCGCGAGGCTGAAAAACGGAGAGGCGCTGGCCGCAACGCCGTCATTGCTGAGCGCGCTGGACGAAGCCATCAATACGGCGCTGGTTAAAAGCGCGGGGCTCGGCGACAGAGCGCTGCTGGCGCTGGTCGGCATGCGCTGCAATTTCTTCCCCAACGCACAGCCATTCAAGGTGACGCCAGCATGATTGAAGAGATCCGCATTTTCGGCGTCTATATGCCCGCCGGGCTGCTTTGGGCCGCGCTCGCCATGATCCTCACCTTCTTTGCACGGGACTGGGTACATCGGCTACCGCTTCATTGGCTTATCTGGCAACCGGCGCTGATTGAACTGGCGATTTTCGTGCTGCTCTGGTGGGGCATCGCAAGCCTCGCTGACGCGTATCTTCGACCTGGGGTTATCTCCTGACATGGTGCGCTTGTCCGGCTTGATTCGCGTTCTTGTAACCGTCGTCGTCGGCCTTGCAATTCTGGCGGCGATATACGGCTTATGGGTGCGGTATCAGATCGAGCCTGTGACGCGCGACGGCAAAGTGCGGGCGGACGTGGTGCCGATTGCCCCTGATGTCAGCGGTCTTGTCACCCAGGTGCTGGTTCGCGACAACGAGGCCGTCAAAGGCGGGCAGGTGTTGATGGTGATCGACCAGTCGCGCTACAAAATAGCACTCGCCCAGGCCGAGGCCAATCTCCTCAGGGAACGTGCGGGGTATGACGAGGCGGCACGCGAGGACCGGCGCAATCGGGCCATGCCGGACGTCATCGCGCAGGAAGCCACCCAGCAGGGGACGGCCAAGGTACAACAGCTGCGTGCCGATGTCGCTCAGGCTGTTGCCGCGCGCGATCTGGCCGCCCTGAATCTGGAGCGCACGGTTGTGCGGGCACCGGTCGACGGTACCGTGACGAATGTCGATCTGCAGCCGGGTGTGTATCTCAACGCAGGCAAGGCGGCCATGGCGCTGGTTAGCGAGGCGTCGTTGCGTGTGGAAGGGTATTTCGAGGAAACGAAGCTGCCTGCCATCCATGTCGGCGACCGGGCGACCGTTCATCTGATGGGCGTGGCCAACGATATACAAGGACACGTCGAGAGTATTGCCGGCGGTGTCGAGGATCGTGAGCGGGCAGGCAGCGATGCACAGCTCGCGAACGTGAACCCGTCGTTCACCTGGGTGCGGCTCGCGCAGCGTATTCCTGTGCGGATCGTCATTGATCAGGTCCCGCCAGGGGTACGCCTCGTGCCGGGCCAGACCGCTTCGGTCGAGGTTCACGCAACGCCCGGTGAGGTGCAGATCAGGCGGAGCTTGCCATGGTAAGCACGCGCACGCCCTTGATGGCGAGTCTTTGCATTGCGCTGCTTGGCTGTGCCGAGGTGGGGCCGGACTATCACATACCGCCCGGAGCGATCGTCAACGCTCCGGCGGCGAATGGCGCGTTCGTGGCGGGAGGATCTGCGGTGTCGCAAGCGCCGTTGCCCAACCAGTGGTGGCACCTTTTCGATAATCCCGTGCTCGATGGCCTCGTCGAAAAGGCGCTCGCCAGCAATGTCGATCTTAAAGCCGCACAGGCCAATCTCGAACAAAGCGACGCTCTGCTTGCGGAAGTCCGTACTAACCGCGAGATCAGCACCGCGGTCGATGCCGAGACGAGCTATACACAACAATCCGCAGAAGCGGTGCTTTCGCACGTGGAGCCACCGCGGCACGAGATCTACAACGTGGGCATCACGATGAGCTACGACCTCGATCTTTTCGGCGGCATCCGGCGCGGCATCGAAGCCGCGTCTGCCGAAAACGAGGCCGCCGTTGCGGCGCGGGACCTGGTACGCGTCAATGTCGCGGCTGAAACGGCGCGCGCTTATGCGGACCTGTGCAACGCCGGGCATGAAATGGACGTGCTGCAGCACGCGATAGCGGTCCAGCAGCGAAGTCTTGCGCTTACCCGCGAACTGATCGCGTACGGCCGCGCAGCGCCATTTGAAGAAGGGCGGCAGCAGGGTCCGATTGAGACTAGCTGGTCGCAGCTTGCCCCGCTTCGGGCTCGTCAACTGAATGCGACCTTTCGCCTGGCCACGCTGATGGGGCAGCCGCCGGAGCAATACGACCGGTCACTGCTCGCGTGCCACACGCCACTTAAATTGAACAGCTTGCTTCCGACCGGCGATGGAGAAGCCCTGCTCAAACGTCGGCCGGATGTGCGGGCGGCTGAACGTCGGCTCGCGGCATCGAGCGCGGAAATTGGCGTCGCGACGGCACAGCTTTACCCCGATATCAGGATCGGCGCGACGATCGGCTCGACTGGTGCGGCTGCCAGCTTCTTTACTCCTCTGACGAATCGCTTTGCTGTCGGCCCGATGGTCAGTTGGGATTTGCATCGCAGCGCCATTCGCGACCGGATCGACGCGTCGCAAGCGCAAAGCAGGGCGAGTCTCGATCACTTCGACAGTGTCGTGCTCACTGCGCTGCGCGAGACCGAAACTTCGCTGGACAACTATGCTGCCGCGCTGGACCAACTGCAACGGCTTGAGAACGCACGTGAGGCGGCGCTCCAGGTCATGCAAAAGACCGAGCAACTCAGACAGGGCGGGAAAGTGAGCGGGCTGGTTGCACTGGATGCTGAGCGCACGTGGGTTACCGCCGACATCGCGGTTGCCGCTGCGCAAGCCGATGTCAACAGCGATCAGATTGCGGCCTTCCTTGCGCTAGGCGGCGGTTGGTGAACTGTTCTATCAAAAGTCAAACATCAGGTTCATTCCGTAAGGAGGGCAGCCATGCTGGTCAGCCGAAACGATCCGTGGGTCCAGACGATACGAATGTTGTCATCCGGGGCGCGTCGCCCAGGCGACGGTGCGGTGACGTCCGCGGCAAAACAGGGCGCGCCCTCTGGACACAATGCAACGTCCAGTGCGAATCGGTCACCTCATCTGGTGGTGCGTTTAGTTGAGCGGACAACTTCGTCAACGGTGGCGATAGCCTGGGGAGATTCGACGCGCTGCTTTTATGGCGAGCAGAAATGGCGGGCCGCGACGGCAAGGATCTCAGGAGTATGCGCGTTGAGCGGCGCTCCGATAAAACGCGGAGATCGCATCTTTCATCCGCAGCGTTCAAAACCGGTACCGGTCAACGCCCGGGCAATGATTCTCGAAGCGGCGTTAAACGCGATTGAACCCTTGCAGACAAAACTCGTCAACGGGCTCGAGCGTGATGCTGGAGGACTTGTGATGGACGCGACGATGGCTGGAAAGAAGATCAACAATGCCGCGGTAGAACGTGCGGCTACGGCAAAGTAAGGGCTGCCCGACGAACGCATCAGCGGTTTAAAGCGGGGGTATGGGAGGCGGTTGGGGAGTCGGTGTCGGCTCGGATATTCAATTTTACATAAGATAAATTATCAACAAAGCTAGTAGGTTTACAACCGTTGCGTTCGGGTACGCTGTCAAATGGTTCTGACCGCAACGCCGCCTCGATAAATGGTATCTTCCTGCGTTGCGTAATCTAAGGGAACGCAGGAATGT
>Ga0302178_10000288_pt1 | contig 47334 bp, 40 predicted proteins | sample I_Palsa_E1_3_FD_198790 | JGI IMG/M metagenome (GOLD analysis project Ga0302178, IMG submission 198790) | Peat permafrost microbial communities from Stordalen Mire near Abisko, Sweden - I_Palsa_E1_3 | ecosystem: Environmental > Terrestrial > Soil > Palsa > Peat permafrost | place: Sweden...
AGGATCAGGCCGGCATGACGCGGCCCGTTGTTGAAAGACTGGTGGCGTCATGTTGACCGGGATCCCCAGCGCCGCCGCCGAACGCACGCCGCCGGCGAGCCTCGAGGACGCACTCGTGGCGCGTTACACGGGCTTTGCCGGCTGGCTGCGCGCGAACGATTTTCGCGTGACCTCGACTGACGTGGCCGCGTCGCTGGAGATGGCGCAACGCATGGGCCAACTGGATAGCGAGTTGTTGCGCTGGAGCTTGCGTGCCTTGCTGTGTTCGCGCGCTGAGGAGTGGCGCCGCTTCGACGCCTTGTTCGAGGCGTATTTTCTCGCGCCGAATCGCCGCAAACTGGGCGAATCCAAAGCGGGCGGTGCGGGCCGTATTGAAACCGGTGACACCGCCGGCCGCCGCGACGCAAGCGAAGGCACGCCGCTCGGCCACGACGGCCCCGGCGCGGCCGACCCGGATCAGGTGCCAGGCAAGACGGCCGAGCAGGGCGCTTCCGTTGAAGCGTCTCTCGCGCATGCGGACTTCCGGCATCTCAACCAGCCCGACGAACTATTCGCGATCGACGATGCAATTCGGCGCTTTGCCCAGCGCTTGCGGGGCATCCAGCTCCGCCGCGAACAGCGCGCCAACAATGGGCGTGTCGTCGATATGGCGTGGACGATCCGTCGTAGCATCTCACGCGGCGGCATGCCGCTCGAACTCGGCTGGCGCCGCAAGCGGCGCCAGCGTCCGCGCATCGTGCTGCTGCTGGATGTGAGCCGCTCGATGAGCCTGTACAGCTTTTTCTACCTGCGGCTCGCGCGGGTGCTGAGCGCGCGGGTGTCGGACGTGCACTGCTTTATTTTCCATACGCGACTGGTGGGCATCGAACAGGCGTTGCGCGACCCCGACCCATGGCGCTCGCAGGAACGCTTGCAGCTTTTGTCGGCAGGTTGGGCCGGCGGCACGCGCATCGGCGACAGCCTCGGCGAATTCAATCAGCAGTACGCAGCGAAGCTGCTGCACTCGCGCACCGCTATAGTGGTCGTCAGCGACGGCTACGACGCCGGCGACCCCGAACGCCTGCAGCAATCGCTTGCCGCGATGCGGCGCCGTTGCCGCTGTCTGGTGTGGCTCAATCCGCTGGCGAGCCGTGCCGATTTCACCCCGGCGAGCGCCGGCATGCAGGCTGCCCTGCCGTATATCGATCTGTTAGCCGGCGCCCGCGACCTGGCGAGTCTCGAACGGGTGCTCCCCCAAGTGTTATCCGCCCTGCAATGAATACCGATACTTCCGATACCCTTCTGCAACTCGAGCAACGGCTCATCGACCGGTCCGAGCCGTTTGCGGTGGCCACCGTGATTCGCGCGGGGCCGCCTACCTCAGCATGGGTTGGGGCGCAGGCCCTGATCGACGGCAACGGCGAACTGCATGGCTGGATAGGCGGCGGCTGTTCCCGGGCGATCGTGATTCAGGCCGCGCAACAGGCGATCCGCACGGGGCAGCCCAAGCGCGTGCGCATCAGCAACGAGCCGGGCGTGTCGGACGCCGATGTCAACGCCGATATCGAGGCGGGCATCGAAACGCATGCGATGCCGTGCGCGAGCAACGGCGCCCTCGAACTGTTCATTCAGCCGACCGTGCCCGCGCCGTCGATCCTCGTGCTGGGTTCGACGCCCACCGCGCTAGAGGCGTGCGCGCTGGCGCAGCGGGTCGGCCTGCGCGTGAGCGCCGCGGCCACGGTCAGTGCGCCCTTCGCGGGTCTGGGGCTGCGGCACGTCATGCAAGGTCTTGACGCCACGGCGTTCGACCGCGTCAAACCGCAACTGATCCTTGTCGCCACCCAGGGCGACAACGACGAAGACGCACTCGAAGCCGCATTGCGCAGCGGGGCGATGGGCGTGTTGCTGGTCGCGAGCCGTCGCAAGGCGGACAAGCTGCGCGAAACGATGCGAGCGCGTGGCATTGGCGCACAGCGTCTCGCGGCGCTGCATGCCCCCGCCGGCCCGTCGATCCACGCCCACACGCCGCAGGAGATTGCGTTGGGAGCGGTTGCCGGCCTAGTGATGCTGCGCCGTGAACTGGAAGAGGCAGCGGCGCTGGCTGAGAGTTCGACCCCAACGAGCGGCGAGGTGGTGCCGGATTTGCCGCCGTGCGAATCGATGGCCTCGGTCGAGCCGCGCGTTGCCGGTGCACGCTACGTCAATCCGGTCTGCGGCATGGCAGTGGACATCGCTTCGGCGCGGCACGTGCTCGACTGGGGCGGGCAGCGGGTCTATTTCTGTTGCGACGGCTGCAAGATCGAGTTCGAACGGACGCCGGAGAAATACCTGGCCGCAACTCCCGGTGATGTACCCGCTGCACCGGCAGAGCCGGCCGAACCGCTGGAGAAAACATGAACGTTCCGTGGAGCGGAGGCGCGGCCCCGCAAGCGCCTGTCTTCTCGGCGGTTGTGCTGGCCGCCGGCATGTCGTCGCGAATGCAGGGGCAGCACAAGCTGCTGTTGCCGGTCGGCGGAGAGCCGGCGGTGCGGCGCACGGTGAGCGCGCTAGTCGCCGCTGGGCCGGCAGAAATCGTGGTGGTGACAGGCTTTCACGGACGCGCCGTGATGGAAGCGCTCGACGGCTTGCCCGTGCGTTTCCAGGCCAATCCACGCTATGAAGAAGGGCAGATGACCTCGGTGGCCGCCGGTGTGGCCGCACTGGCTGCGCCTTGCGACATCGTTCTGGTCTGCCTCGCCGATCAGGTGCTGCTTACCGCTGAGGACTACCGCGAGCTGATCGACGCCTACGCCGCCATGCCGCGCGGATCGATCCTGGTACCTGCGTTTAAGGGGCAGCGGGGGAATCCGGTGGCGTTTTCCGTGAGTTATGCCGCCGAGGTGATCAGCGGCCACATCAATCCAGGGTGTCGCAAGCTGATTGCCGAGCATCCCGACGAAGTTTTTATCCACGAGGCTGTTCACGACCGGTTCACGACCGATATGGATACACCCGAAGACTACGAGCGGATGGTGGCGCGCCTCGCTGAGCGACCACCTGTTCTCGCACGCTAGATTATTCGAGCCTTTGCCTTTGCCTTTGCCTTTGCCTTTGCCTTTGCCTTTGCCTTTGCCTTTGCCTTTGCCTTTGCCTTTGCCTTTGCCTTTGCCTTCGACGCGCGGCGCGCATACATTCAATGCGTGCCGCATCCGCTTGCCGCTTGCCTCGCCGCGCACGCGCTTTGCCGTCCCCACCGAACACACCACCGAACCCCCGCCACCGATCAGGCCCGGATATTGCACAGGTCGAGCCTGCGAGAAGTCAGTCGTATGGGGAATGGGACCACGAGAAAGCGGATGTTTCGTGCAAAAGCGACAACGAACCCAGCCAGCGCCTGACCCACACGTACCCGTCGCTGAAGAAATTACATGCCCAGGCATGTCTGCGTGGCAGCCTTTACAGCCTCACGCGCGATTCGGAAGACGGGCAATCAATTCATTCGCAGCCAACGCGATCGGAGGATGGGTGTCGAACAGACGAAAAAAGCAAATGATCCGCTGCCGCGACCACAAAACAACAGCCGTGGCGCCGTGGTTGGCCGCCGCCGCTGTCGCCGGCATCGCTGTCATGCCGGCCCCGGTCAGCGCGCAAACGCCGGCGCCGCTGCAGGAGTGGCAGTATTCCGCAGGCGTCCCGCTGGAAAAGATGATGGCGCCGGAAATCCCCACGTGGCAAGTCGCGGTCGGTGCTGCCGCGGCCTTCCAGCCGCGCTATGACGGCGCGGACCGTTACCACTTCGAAGGCGGCCCGAGCGTCGACATCCGCTATAGCGACCTGTACTTCATTTCGACGGGCGAAGGCTTCGGCGCCAACGTGGCGCAGGGCCAGAACTGGCGGATCAGTCTTGCCGCGGCCTACGATCTCGGGCGGCGCGGCCAGGACGACGACGAGCATCTGCACGGCCTCGGCAACATCAATCCCGCACCCGAACTGAAGCTGGCGGCCGATTACGTCGTGTCGAAGAGTTTTCCGCTGGTGCTGCGCGCCGATATCCGCCGCAGTTTCGGCGGCTCGAACGGCTGGGTCGGCGATCTTGGCGCGTACATGCCGCTGCCGGGCAGTTCGAAAACGTTCTTTTGGTTTGCCGGGCCGAGCCTGACGTTCGCGGATTCGAAGTACATGAATAGCTGGTTCGGCGTCAGCCAGGCGCAGGCTGCCGATTCCCAATATTCGTACTATCACGCGAGCGCCGGTCTCAAATCGGCGGGTTTCGGCGTCAGTGCGATCTGGTTCTTCCAGAAACACTGGTTTGCCGCATGTGATTTCGCGCTCGAACAACTGGTCGGCAGCGCAGCACGCAGTCCGATCACGCAGCGTTCGTCGAACGGCGTGCTGGATCTATCGATCAACTATCAGTTCTGAGTCGGCTTGGCTGAATCCGTTCGCTTGAGTCGGCTTGCTGTGCGCAGGCGCCCGACGGAGCCTGCGCGCAGTGACGAGCCTCACTGCCTCGATACAGTGCGCGCGTGACGCACCCGACCTAGCAGACCGTTGTCGAGGCTTCGGCAACAGTCTGTCTTTGTCCTGCCCGAAGCAGGCCTTCCACCATGCGCGCCTCTGCCCGAGCGATCATTTCGAGCGATGCAGCAGACAGTTGGGCATCCAGAATCGAAAGCGCTGCGCATAGACGCAGGTACTCGTCTTCGCCGAGTGTCCAGCCGCCGGCCTGAGGTTCGGTGACATCCAGCTGGACCATGGCGGCGTGCGCGCTCTCGACGTACTCCACGCCCTCGGGCTGGAGTCCGAGACGGCACAGTTCCTCTGACACCAGAAAATGGCGACCGAGGGTCATAAACAGATTCCGCGAGCCATGACCGCGCTTGAACGCATCGAGCGCGGTGTAGCACTGCAGCAGCATCGCCTGGGTCACCGGTTCGTGCGCGGCCCGGCTGAACGTGAGGGCGCGCAGCAGCGGCGACATGGCAGGCTGGTTGCGTTTGCGGCTTGGCGATTTGTTGGGCATGACGGTTTCAACCTCGTTCTGTAACGCTCGGCCCGCCACCGAACTTACTTGTATGCGGTGCACCGGCGGGTAAAAGCAACCTCTGATATGCGTCCTGTCTGCATCATCGCAAGCAACAATTAAGATAGGCTTAAATCGCGCCGCGCCGAAAAAGTCTGTTACGAAAACGTGGTTCGTAGATGGAGTGTAGCGGTGGCCAAAAAAAAGCCCTGTCCCGCGAGGGACAGGGCCGGACAGGATGGAAGAGTCGTACAGGCGCGTGGAGCTTGTCGACCTGTTCCCACCACAACAACGCTGTTGCACTTCAATACTGCTTGAAACGTGGTCCTTCACCTTCGCTTTGCTGCAAACCCCTGTTGCTTTTATTGCATGTGATGCGAGAAGCGCTTTGGTGCTTCGGTTACTGCAACTGCCTGCTACGGACTGCTCGACTCATTACCGCATGCTGCATGCTGCGTAATACCTGCTGCCTGTTGCGAACTGCCTGACACCTGCTGCTTACTGCATACCGCTTGAATGGACTGCGTTTTTCTACGGCCACTACCGGAACTGCTCTACGGAACTGCTCTATAGGTACGGTCAAAACAACGCGGGGGGAAGACCGCGTATGGGCTCGGTGATTCGTTGCGCCCATGGAAACCAGTGTAGAGAGAAAGAAACAGGAACGATCCGGCGAAACGAGGGGAATTGGCCGTGCAGTTCGGCGAATTGCTTGCCACGGGCGTCGCCGGCGGGTGCGCCGCGCCGCGCTTCTACAGCGGCCAGCGGGCGTATCGCGCTGGATTGCAGGGGTACGAAGCAGGGTGCCTGAGGTGTCGGCTAAATGCCGCGTCCTCGGTTGTCGGCGATTCCCCTGACGTATAGAACGAATTGGGCAGACGATTGGCACAAGCGAACTCGCGTAACAATGGCAGCGCGCGAGCCGTGCTTCATGCAGATATGGTCAAGCGTGCAGGGAAGCCGCGGGCTACATCGTTTGAAAGTCCGGCCCCTTGGTCGTTGGGTAATTTGATCTGTACACCGTATTAAATCACATCGGATGAATACTCCACGTGGACCGCACGCTCGATCCGCACCGAAGCGGTGCTGACGTACTCGATTTGGCGCTTGACGCGACGCGTTTCGCCACACAAGCATGCAGCCGTTAAAACTGATGTTTGAGCAAAAGCCCGTATACCGGGCAGTTGACCAATTCGGCACAAATCTTGCCTTGTACAGCGATGCGCGAGGCGCTCGCATGACGATCCCAAGCTTGCCAGGATGGGTGCTAAACACGCTGCCGTCAGTGGGCGCGTTTGAGTCGTTCGAATACAGGGGAGGACACGCGCGTCTGAAGGGAGAAGGTCCATAAAACGGGAGGACATCATGTTTGAGTCCGCACCTATTACTGCTAGCAAAGTGGTGGACGGGGAAACGGTTCGTGCCGAGTATGTGTGCGATACCGGACGCCTGCGTATCATCGGTGAGCGCACTGTCCACGCCGAATGGTTTCCGCCGCATTCGTGGTTCGCCATAGCGTCGAGTTCGGGCCATAGCCGATGGGGTACCCGACCTGACGAGGCGGATCTGCTGCTGCTTATCGACAACTTCGTGGGGTACGCGGGTCAGAATGCGTTTGCACCAGTCCGGCGCTGACGCCAGCTTTTATGGACGCTCGCCATTGCCAGGCGGTGGACCGGAATGTCTCGGCGAGATGTTCTTCGCGGGGCTCCTCCAACCCTGGAAACCGAGAGGCTGGCAGCCATGTTTACTTTTGTCTTTGTCGTTGCCATCGCAGCATTCCTCCCCTACGTCGCCGCACCTACCATCCAAAATGGGGTGAAGGCGGTCACTTCGCATCCGTCTGCGGATGCCGGTTTGCAAGGCGCGCTCCCCTCAGCCTATAGAACGTTAGATGCCGTGAACCGGACAGTCACCGACCAGCGGGACAATGATGGTCGGGTTTGACAGGTGGCGAGCGCATCATCCCGACCCCGCGTGCGACGAGGATTGCGCGCGGGGGTCATTCACCCGTGGCAATTCACCCGTGGCAATTTATACGTGCTGTTCACCCGTGACTATCGACCCAGGCCCGCGCCCAATCGAGGCCGGCCAACCGGGCCTCTTCGTCCGTATCGAACGTCCCGAGCACGCCCGACCCTTCCACTAGCTTGTTGCCGCGCGTGATGGTGCCGCTGGCCGCGTATCCGTCGCCTTGGACGATGGCGTGTCCCCAGATCGCATAGCCCTGATAGATTTCGGATTCCATGAACCTACTGTAGGTCAATCGCTTGCATTCATCGCACCACATAAACGGACGTGTGGCCGGTGCCGACCTGCAGCACATTGCCTTCGGGCGTCAGGATGCGGGGAATGTCGATAAAACGCGGACTCGTGGCTTTCCTTGCACCGTCGCCGCCCGCATGTTTCCCCGCCGAAGCTTTAGCCAAAGGATCCGCGATACGGCGCGTCGCAACTTTACCCATGCCGCGCGACAGCAGTGCCGTTTTACCCACCTTCGATTTGCCTTTACCCGCAGGCTGACCGATGCGCGCCTCCGGTGGATTCCAGACCTCCGCGTAGTGCTCACCGGCAGTTGCAGTGGATGCCACCGCGAGCAACACTGCGCCCGCGCTCAAAAATCGCAGCATGTCTTCTCCATAGATGTGACCGATGTTCGCTCGGTGTGCCAGGCGGGCCGGCAACTTGCGCCCGTTCCCACGCAGACGCCGGCGCAGCCTTCGCAGTGATATGGGTGCCGCACTCGCGGCGAGGAATCTGGCTGAATAATACTGTACATCCATACAGGTATTTGTGCAATCCACGACTTTCCCCTGAAACCCACCCACCGCGCCTTTGGGAACAACGCTTGCTGCTTGTCAACTTGGCGCCAGGCCGACGTGTCGCTTGGCGGCGCCGAACGCAAGGAGTCTTTCTATGGCAGGTAAATCGAACACCCGACAGCCCGCGGGTCACGCACCCGCAGGCACCGATTCCAAATCCAGGGATCTTGAACAGTTTCGCGCGCGGCCTGACGGCGAAGCGCTCAGGACCAATCAGGGCGTGAAGATCGCCGATAACCAGAACACGTTGCGCGCCGGTCCGCGCGGCCCGTCGCTGCTCGAAGATTTCATCATGCGTGAAAAGATCACGCATTTCGACCACGAACGCATTCCCGAGCGCATCGTGCATGCACGCGGCTCGGCCGCCCATGGCGTGTTCCAGGTCTACAAGCCGATGGCCGAGTACACCAAGGCCGCATTCCTGCAGGACCCTGCCGCACAGACACCGGTTTATGTGCGTTTTTCGACGGTGCAGGGGCCACGCGGCTCGGCCGACACCGTGCGCGACGTGCGTGGTTTCGCCGTCAAGTTCTACACGCAGGAAGGCAATTACGACCTGGTGGGCAACAACATGCCGGTGTTCTTCATCCAGGACGCCATCAAGTTTCCGGACTTCGTCCACGCGGTCAAACCGGAAGCGCCCAATGAAATGCCGACGGGCGGCTCCGCGCACGATACGTTTTGGGATTTCGTCTCCCTCGTGCCCGAATCGGCGCACATGGTGCTGTGGACCATGTCGGACCGCGCGATTCCGCGCAGCCTGCGCACCATGGAAGGCTTCGGCATCCACACGTTCCGCTTCGTCAACGCCGCGGGCAAGGCGCGTTTCGTCAAGTTTCACTGGCGTCCCGTACTCGGCTCCTATTCGCTGTTGTGGGACGAAGCGCAAAAACTCGCCGGCAAGGATCCGGATTTTCACCGGCGCGATCTGTGGGAAGCCATCGAGCGCGGCGATTTTCCGGAATTCGAGCTCGGCGTGCAGATCATCGAAGAGCAGGACGAAAACAGCTTCCCCTTTGACCTGCTCGATCCCACCAAGCTGATTCCCGAAGAAACGGTGCCGGTGCAAATCATCGGTAAGATGACGCTGAACCGGAACCCCGACAATTTCTTTGCCGAAACCGAACAGGTGGCGTTCCATCCCGGGCACATCGTGCCGGGCATCGACTTCAGCAACGATCCGCTGCTGCAGGGACGGCTCTTCTCCTACACGGATACGCAGATCAGCCGCCTCGGCGGGCCGAATTTCCATGAGATTCCGATCAACCGCCCGGTATGCCCGTTTCAGAACAATCAACGCGATGCGATGCATCGTCAGGCGATCAACGTCGGGCAGGCGTCGTATGAACCGAATTCGCTGAACGGCGGCTGGCCGAAGGAAACCGATCCCGCAGCGTCTGACGGCGGTTTCGAGAGTTATCAGGAACGTGTCGAAGGCACGAAGATCCGGGTGCGCAGCGAATCGTTTGCTGATCACTTCTCGCAGGCGGCGCTGTTCTATCGCAGCATGTCCGAGGTCGAAAAGGCGCATATCAGCGCGGCGTACCAGTTCGAACTCGGCAAGGTGACGAAGCCGGAGATTCGCGAGCGCGTCGTCAACCAGATCCTCGCTAATTTCGATGCCGGTCTGGCGGCCGAGGTCGCGGCCGGCCTTGGTCTGCCCGCGCCGAAGAAGGGCAAGGCGCCGGCTACGCCGAAGCCGGAGGCCTCACCGGCATTGAGCCTGCTCAACCGCGTGAAGCCGGGCATCAAGACCCGCAAGATTGCCTTGCTGGCGGCGCCAGGCTCGGACGCCACTGCAATCGGCAAGCTACAGAAAGCGCTGCGGGACGAAGGCGCCACGCCGCTGCTGGTCGCGCCGACGCTCGCGGCAATCGGCAATCTGCAGCCCGATGCGACGATTGCCGGGATGCCGTCGATCATGTTCGATGCGATTGTGGTGGTCGGCGGCGAGGCTGGCGCGAAGGCGCTTGCGCAATCGGGCGACGCGCGGCATTTCGTGCTCGAAGCGTTCAAGCACCTGAAAGCGATCGCCGGGCTCGGCGCCGGCCGCGACGTGCTCGATGCGGCGCAATTGCCGGCCAACGCGGATGGCGTGGCGACCGGCGACGACAAGCAGATCGCCGAGGTCATGAAGGCGTTCGTCGCGACGGCGGAGCAGCATCGGGTGTGGTCGCGTCAGGCGCAGGCGGAGTCGGTGCCGGCATGAGTTACGACGAGTAGCCGGGAGGGCGCCGGGTGCGGAAAATGAAACCACCCAAGTGCGCCCTCAATACGCCCCAAAGTGCGACCCACTGCGCGTTGCCTTAAGTGTGTGCCCGCAGTGCACATTGTGCTTTAGTGCGCCGCTGCAGCAGCCGAGGCTGCCTCCGACACCCCAGCCGGTCCGGCCGGAATGTCCGCCGGCCGGCTGGCGCGCACGTTCACCGCATCCGGATACAGCGCAAGCAGCACCCGCAACACGCCATTCGTCCAGCCGAAACCATCCTGCAGCGGATATTCGCCACCGCCGGCCGACACCCCCACGGTGCTCGCGTCCACATCATATTTTTCGACCAGCTTGCCGGTGTGCTGGTAATACGCGACGTTGGTGCGGATCCAGCGCGTGGCGATCGTCTGCGCAAGCGCCGCCTCGCCATAACGGCGCAACCCCGTGGCCGCAATATATTGAAGCGGCGCCCACCCGTTCGGCTCGTCCCATTGCTGGCCGCTCCTGACCTGGGTGGTTGCCAACCCGCCCGGCCGCAGCAGCCCGCGCTGCAGCGCCTGGGCAACCGCGTGCGCCTGCTGCTTGTCCGCCACGCCCGCATAGAGCGGATACGCCGTCGCGGCGGTGAGTCGGTGCGTCAACTGATGGTGTATAAAATCGAGGTCGCTGAACGCCTGCAGGCGCGGATCCCACAGCACGCGGCGAATCGCATCGGCGCGCTCCTTCGCACGCTGCTCGAGATTCTCCGCGCGCGTCACGTCACCCTTCAAACGATAGGCATGCGCGAGCGTGCGTTCGAGTTGGTAGAGCAGGCAATTCAGATCGACCGGCACGAGCGAGGTCACCTGGATCGATGCCAGGTTCTTGCCGTCGGCAAACCACCGTGAACTGAAATCCCAGCCGGTTTCGCCGCCTGCGCGCAGGTTGCGCCACAGGTCGGCGGAGTCGCGCTGCGGCGTCTGTTGGGCGGTCGTCACGTCCTCGAGGTAAGACTCGTCGCGGGGCACGTCGCGCTCATCCCAGTAGCGGTTCAGCAAGGTGCCGTCGGCGAGCCGCACCAGATGCCGGTACGCGTGTCCCGCCGGCAACTGGCTGCTGCCCTCCATCCAGTACGTGTATTCCTGCTGCAGTTCGGGCAAATATTGCAGGTAGGTTTTCTCGCCATCCTTTTCGGCGACGAGCGCCACCATCTGCGCAAAGAACGGCGGCTGCGAGCGACTCAGATAGTAGGTGCGATTGCCGTTCGGAATGTGACCGTAGCGATTGATCAAGGTCGCAAAGTTCTTCAGCTCGTCCACGACCAGATCATGCCGGCCGCTTTGCTCGAGCCCGAGCATGATGAAGTAGGAGTCCCAATAGTAGATTTCGTCGAACCGGCCGCCCGGCACGATGTACGGATCCGGCAGCGGCAGCAACGACGACCAGGGGCTCGCGCTCGCATCCGGGTCGCGGCGCAGTACGTCCCACAGCGTGTCGATATGGCCCACCACGTCCTGATTGGGATCGGACACATAGGGCTTCACGGTGTGCTGCGGTGTGACGAAGTACTGATGGACGAAGGCGGCCAGGTTGAAGCCGGGCTGCGGTTTGGCGCTCGTATAGGCCGCCACGATTTGTTGAGGCGGCGCGTTGGGCACCATGTCGGCAAAAGTCTTGCTGTCGGGAAACAGGTGCGCCAGTTCAACGTCCCGGTAAAGAGCGCCATAGGCCTCGGACGGCGGCATCGGCACCACCGGTGACGGCTGGGCGTGCGGATTGGCATGCGTGCCGGCCGTTATGCCTGGCTGTTTCGCACGACCACCGGGTTGCCGCGGCGCTGAGGCGAGGGCCGCGCTGGCGGTCGCGGGCAGCGAAGCGAGCGGCGTTTCCGGCGGCATCGCATGACCAAACGCGATATGGCAAGCCAATAGCGCTGCAACGGAACAACGCAGGTAGCGGGGCGTGGGGCGAGGACGAATGCGATTGGGCATGAGCGACGCGCAGAGGGGAGGGTCAAAAACGGAGGATGGGGACAGCAAGTTACATTCCTCCATGAGCGGCGCGGATCGGCATCCGCGGTGCGGAGGACCGGGCACGCTGCTTGCTGAGCAGCCCTATCCGATCCGCCTGGACGTTGTTGTCTGAAGTGGCGAAAGCACCGAAGTCGTACAAGACCGCATGCTGCGTGTTGCAAAACACGGCGCATCCGAGGATCGATGCGCGCACAACGACTTTGCATGCTTCCGATAAGCAGAGCGCATGGATCGAACGGGTACAGTCGCTGTATGATACGTGGCCGTCGCGCGGAGAGAAGGCAAACGGGGTGTGCTGCCGCAAGTGTATCGGGTGTATCGAGGCCTTGTGCTGCGTCCGCGTGCCGTTTTGTCCGCCTGGACGTGGCAACTAACTTGTAGTGGCGGTATATCAGTCGAAATTGCCGAGCCGAGCAAACTGACCAGACGAAACACAGAAAAAAATGCCTGCCTCCCTAGCCGTCGACCAGGATCAATTCCGCCGCATCATCCGCCGTAACATCGCACTGCCGTTAGGCGTGGGTCTCTTGACGGTTGCGGTGTTCGTCGCGCTGATCGCCTACCTCGTGAATACGATGAGCTGGGCCGAGCACTCGGAGCGCGTGATCGGCGACGCTAACGAGATGCTGCGGCTCGCGGTCGACCGCGAGTCTTCCATGCGCGGCTTCCTGATTACCGGCGACGAGAGTTTCCTCGCGCCGTACGAGTTGGGGCAACCGCGCTTCCAGGCCGAGATCGCCAACTTGTCGAATCTCGTCTCCGACAATCAGCCTCAGGTCGAACTGCTCAAGCGGATCCAGGCCGTGCAGACGCAATGGGACGCCTTCGCGCAGCAGACCATCGATCTGCGGCGCAGGAACCTGGCATACCAGCCGGAGGTGACGAGTAACCGCGGCAAAATCCTGTTCGACGAGACGCGCCGCGAGTTCGGCGAATTCCTCGATGTGGAGTTACGCCTGAGACAGGAGCGCACGACGGCGGCGCGCAATGTCACGCTGATCATGGTCAGCACGTTCGTGTTCTTTAGCCTGTTGGTGAGCGGTTTGCTCGCCTGGCGGGGGCGGCGCGAGTTGCTCGACCTCTCCGCCGCCTACGACGGCGTGCTCAAGCAACAGGACCAACAGACCGAGGTGCTGCAACAGCAAGTCTGGTTGCGCTCGGGCCAGCGGTTGCTCGCCGAGAAGGTGGTGGGGCAATCCACGCCGGCGCTTGTCGGCGCCGCCATACTCGAGTTTCTGGCGCACTATCTGGGCGCGGTGGTGGCAGCGCTGTATGTGCGCGACAAGGAAACCGGCACGCTGCATCGCGCCGCTTCGTACGGTTTCAGCGTTGAGAGCGAGCAGGCTTCACAGAATTTCCAGAGCGCCGAAAGCCTCATCGGCCAGGCCGCGCTGACGCGCCGGACCATCCTGCTGCAGGACGTGCCGGACGACTACGTGAAGGTCGCATCGGGCCTCGGCATGAGTCCCCCGAGGAATCTGATTGTCCTGCCCATCGAAAACGACGGCGCCGTCAACGGGGTGGTCGAACTGGGCTTCATCCGTGCACTGGTCGAGCGCGACCAGGAATTCCTGCAACTGATCGCCGGTGGCATGGGCGACTTTCTCGAGGCGGCGCTGTACCGCGAACGCCTGCAGGACGCGCTCGTGGAGATGCAGCAACTGAACGAAGAGTTGCAGGTTCAACAGGAAGAGCTGCGCGTCTCGAACGAAGGTCTGGAAGAGCGGGGTCGCGCGCTGCAGGATTCGCAGGCGCGGCTGGAAAACCAGCAGGCCGAGCTTGAACAGACCAATGTGCAACTCGAAGAGTACGCACAGCGTCTCGAGCGGCAAAAAGCCGATCTGTTGCGCGCGCAGGACGAACTGTCGGCCAACGCCGCACGACTCGAACAGTCGAGCCGCTACAAGTCCGAGTTTCTCGCCAACATGTCGCACGAGTTGCGCACGCCGCTGAACAGTTCGCTGATCCTCGCCAAATTGCTGCAGCAAAATCGCACCGGCAACCTGACCGAGGAACAGGTGCGCTATGCGGAAACGATTCACGCGTCCAATAGTGACCTGCTGGTGCTGATCAATGACATTCTCGATCTGTCGAAGGTCGAGGCCGGGCAAATCAGCATCGAACTCGAGACGGTCGCGCTCGACGCCACGCTGCAGTCGCTGCGCGAGACCTTTGCGCCGATGGCCGCCGCGAAGCACCTGAAGCTGACGTTCGATCAGGCGCCGGGCGTGCCGGACACGATCGTCACCGACAGTCAGCGTGCAGTGCAGGTATTGCGCAATCTTCTGTCGAATTCCGTGAAATTCACCGAACGCGGCGAGGTGTCGCTGAGCGTGGCGCCGGCCGAGGACGGCATGTTGCGCTTCGAGGTGCGCGACTCCGGTATCGGTATTGCGCCGGACAAGCTGGAGATGATTTTCGAGGCCTTCCAGCAGGCCGATGGTTCCACCAGCCGGCATTACGGCGGCAGTGGTCTGGGTCTGTCGATTTCGCGCGAATTCGCGCGGCTGTTGGGCGGCCGGATCACAGTGGCGAGCGAACTGGGCAAGGGCAGTGTGTTCACGCTGTGGTTGCCGAACGATGCGACCGCCGCCGTGGCCGCTGCAGTGGCCACCAACGCAGGGCAGACGCACGGTGACGCTATTAAACCCGCGTCGTCTGATGCCGCTGCCGCTATGCCTGCGCCTGTGGCGCATGCCTCGTCTTCGTTCGCATCGTCGGTCGCGGCTACGGCCAACAGCGCCACGAGGACAGCCGCGCTCCAGCCTGCGCTGCCCACCGAAGCCGGTGCGCGAAATGGCGCCGAGGAGGCCGGCAGCGCGCCGATTGGCGACGACCGCTACGAGCGGGCGCGCGGCAGCCGGATGATTCTCGCGATCGAGGATGACATCCCGTTTGCCGAGATTCTGCGTGACCTCGCCCACGAACTGGACTTCGACTTCCTGCACGCCACCGATGCCATGAGCGGCGTCGCGCTGGTGCGCGACATGCGGCCTGCGGCGGTGCTGCTCGATGTCGGCTTGCCGGACCGCTCGGGCCTGACCGTGCTCGAATGGCTGAAGAACGACCCGCTCACGCGCCATATTCCGATTCACATCGTCTCGGCCACCGATCATGCCGACAAGGCCTTGCACCTGGGGGCCATCGGCTACACGCTCAAACCGACCGCACGCTCGACGCTGGAAGCCGCGATCCGGCGCCTCGAAGCGCGCCTGCAGCAACGTCTGAAGCGCGTGCTGGTGATCGAAGACGACTCGCCGATGCGCGAGAGCATTCGCGCGCTGCTGCAAAGCGAGAACACGGAAATCGTGGCCGTCGCGACGTTGGCAAGCGCTTTTGACGAACTGGCGGCCAGCACCTTCGACTGCGTGGTGACCGACCTCGCGTTGCCGGACGGCACCGGTTACGACCTGCTCGAACGGCTCGCGCTCGACGCCGCCCATCTCGCGCTGCCGGTGATCGTCTATACCGGCCGGATGTTGTCCAGCGACGAAGAGCACCGGCTGCGCCGCTATTCGAAATCGATCATCATCAAGGGTGCAAAGTCGCCCGAACGCCTGCTCGACGAAGTCACGTTGTTCCTGCACAGCGTGGAATCGTCGCTCGCGCCGGAGCAGCAACGCATGCTGCGCACCGTGCGGCAACGGGACAACGCATTCGAAGGGCGCAGCATCCTGCTGGCGGAAGACGACGTGCGCAATATTTTCGCGCTGTCGCATGTGATCGAGCCGCTCGGGGCGAAGCTGCAGATTGCCCGCAACGGCCGCGAAGCGCTCGAGTTGCTGGAGACCGCGCCCGAGATCGATCTGGTGCTGATGGACATCATGATGCCGGAGATGGACGGACTGACGGCGATGGCCGAGATCCGCCGCAATCCGCGCTTTGCGCATCTGCCGATCATCGCGCTGACCGCGAAGGCGATGGCGAACGACCGCGTGCGCTGCCTGGAGGCGGGTGCGGACGATTACATCTCGAAGCCGATTGACGTCGACAAGCTCGTCTCGCTGTGCCGCGTGTGGCTGCGGCAGCGCTAGGAGCAGAGAGACCTGCCATGAAGATGAACCCGACTACGCCCGAACCGCGGCCCCCGCGCATCAGCAATTTCGATATCGAATTGACACTGCTGCTGGAGGCGATTTATCTGAAGTACCAGCACGATTTTCGCCATTACGCGTTGTCGTCGCTGCGCCGCCGCTTGACCCAGGCGCTCGACGAGTTCGGCCTCGCTACACTGTCGCAGCTGCAGGACAGGATCATGCGAAGCGGCGCCGATTTCGCACGACTGTTTCAATACCTGACGGTGCAGGTAAGCGACATGTTCCGCGACCCGGCCTATTTTCTGGCTCTGCGGCAGCAGGTGATGCCGGTATTGCGAACTTATCCGTCCATCAAGGTCTGGGTGGCGGGGTGCAGCACGGGCGAGGAACTGTGGTCGCTGAAGATTCTCTTCGATGAGGAAGACCTGACCGAGCGCACCTTGTTCTACGCGACCGATATCAGCCCCGACGCGCTGGCGCGTGCCGAAGCCGGCATTTACGCGCTCGACCGGATTGCAGGCTTCACGCAAAACTATCTGGCGGCGGGCGGCAAGCGGTCGCTATCCGACTACTACCACGCGGCCTACGGCGGGGCACGCTTTGCCGGCGCGCTGAAGGACCGGGTGGTCTTCGCCGATCACAGCCTGTCCACCGACGAAGTGTTTCTTGAAGCACACCTGGTGTCATGCCGTAACGTTATGATCTATTTCGACCGCGCGTTGCAGGACCGCGCGCTGGGGCTGTTTCAGCGCGCCCTTGTGCGGCGCGGCTTTCTCGGTCTCGGCAGTAAGGAGAGTTTGCGGTTTTCGAAGCAGCACGAAGCGTTTGACGAGTTTTGTGCGCGCGAGCGCATCTACCAGAAGCGCTAGCACGAACGCCATGCCCATGTCGCCCGGCCAACCCTGCCGATACTGACGCGAGCCACTATGCGTGCCATCCGTCCCGCCGTGAAGCGCCAGTCCGCCTCGACGCGTTCGCGCGCGTTCGAGCTGGTGGCGCTCGGCGCGTCGGCGGGCGGGATTGATGTCCTGAACGGGTTGCTGGCCGCGTTACCCGGCGATTTCGCGGCGGCCGTGATGATCGTGGTGCATCTGCCGCCCGATCCATCGAGCTACCTGGTGCAGAGTTTTAGTCATCGCAGCAGCTTGCCGGTGCTTGAACCGGATGCCGGCGAGCGGATTCTCGCCGGCCGCGTCTACGTCGCGCCGCCTGGCTATCACATGCTGGTTGAAGACGACCGCACGGTGGCGCTGTCCACTGAGGCAGCCGTGCGTTTTTCGCGGCCGTCCATTGATGTGATGTTCGAATCCGCTGCGTGGCTGTATCGCGAACGCATGCTCGCCATTCTGCTCTCCGGCGCCAATGAAGACGGCGTGCGGGGCCTGGAAACGGTGCGCGCAGCGGGCGGCGCCGCCTGGGTGCAGGCGCCCGAAACCGCCTTGTCGCCGGAAATGCCGCGCGCTGCGATCCAACGCGGCGCAGTGGACGAAATTCTGTCTCCTTCTACCATGGCCCGCCGTCTTGCCCGGCTAACGGCCTTTACCGAACACGAATCCTGACCCGATGCCATGACGAATCCCCCTGTCAACATCCTGATCGTCGACGACATCGCGCATAACATTACGGCGCTCGAGGCGTCGTTGACCGGACCGGAAATCAACCTGCTGGTGGCCGATTCCGGCACGGCCGCGCTGGACCTGCTGCTCAAGCACGAAGTGGCGCTGGCCATTCTCGACGTCAATATGCCCGGCATGAACGGCTTCGAGCTGGCGTCGCTGATGCGCGGCAGTCCGCGCACCTCGCACGTGCCGATCATCTTTCTGACGGCGACCGCACAGGACGCTTCGCGCACGTTCCGCGGCTACGAAGCCGGGGCGGTGGATTTTCTCTACAAACCGTTCGATTCGCGCATCCTTCAATCGAAGGTCGATGTGTTCGTGCAGCTCGAACAGCAGAAGCGCCAACTGGCCGCGCAACTGGTGACCACGCGCCAGATGTTGGAAGCCAACGAGATGCTAATGGCCGTGCTGAGCCACGATCTGCGCACGCCGCTGGGGGCGGTGCTTTCGTCGGCGGAGTATCTGATGCGCCTCGAAGCCAGCGAGGCGGTGACGACCACGGCGACGCGCATCAAGAGCAGCTCGCTGCGCATGGCGCGCATGGTCGACCAGTTGCTCAACCTCGCGCGCCTGCAAGGCGGCCGGCTGCAATTGCAACCGCGTTCCATCGAACTGGCGACGCTGTCCAAGTCCGTGATCGACGAATTCGCCACCCATAAGGACGCGGATCAGATCGTCTTTGTGAGCGAGGGCGATTCGGCGGGCCGGTGGGACAACGATCTGATGTGGCAGGCCATCTCGAACCTGATCAGCAATGCACTGCATCACGGCGAGCCGGGCGGCAGCATCGTGGTGCGGGTCAAGGCTGACACGGACGAGCGGATTGTGCTGAGCGTGACGAACCGGGGCGTGATTCCCGCTGAGGTCGTGCCGCATCTGTTCAGGGCGTTCGGCGTCGGCAGCGTGGGCGGGCGACCGCGGGAAGGGCTCGGGCTCGGCCTGCACATCGTGCGCGAGATCGTCCATATGCATGGCGGCGAGGTCGGCGTGCAGTCGGATGAGGCGCAGGGAACCGTGTTCGCGATCGAACTGCCGCGTGCGGCGGTACGCCGGCGTGGCTCGCTAAGCGGGCGGTAGGGCCGGCCCAGAAAGCGGAGCGATATCGGCCGTCGTTAGCGCGACCGCGGGGCTTTTTTTCGATGTTGACTTGTTGTGCATTGCGTTGAGTCGTTTGAGCATAAAGTTGCTCGATTGTGGCATTAATCAACTCACCGACTCTGGCTACACTGACTTCCATGCCATACGACATGGCTTGCAGATGAACCCAGACCTCAAGGAGTCGATCATGTCCCGTCTTACCGCAATCAACCCTGAAGCCGCTACCGGCGCCGCGGCAGAACTGTTTGCCAAGATCAAGAAGGCCGCCGGCAGAGTGCCGAATGCCTACGCCACTGTCGGGACGCATAGCCCGGCCGCGCTCGGCGCGATACTCGGCGTCGAAGCCGTTCTGGCGAGCAGCAGCCTCGCCAAGGCGGATATCGAAATCATCAAGCTGGCCGTCAGCGAAGTGGCAGGGTGTGACTACTGTATCGCCGCCCATACGCTGATGGGCAAGTTTGCCGGCCTGTCGCCGGAGGTCATGAAGGAGGTGCGCGCCGGCACCGCAACCGGTGACGCCAAGCGCGATGCGCTGGTGCGCTTTGTCCGCACGCTGGTCCAAACTCACGGCACGGTTGCGGCCGAAGAGCTCGACGTGGTCCGCGCGGCCGGCTACAGCGAACAGCAAGTGATCGAAGTTGCGCTGGCGATCGCCTCCATCACCTTCACCAACCTCGTGAACCGCGTGAACGACACGACGCTGGATTTCCCGGTGGTGGCGTAAAACCGGCGAGCGGGTCTCATGGGATGCGCGCCGGTCGAGCTGGCAGCCGCAAGTCGACGACCGTCGTCATCCCATCTCCCATGCTTTGCATATGCGCAATGATTGGTTCGCTTCCCGCCAGGGCGTCCTTATTCTACTCATCGCCCCGCGATGGTCCGTCCGCTTGCGGCGGTACAACCCATCACGAACTTGCGAAGGACATCCATGGTTTCATCAGAACACTCCACGCCCGGCGAGCAGCCCGTCGATTCCAGCCGGCGCTCGCTTCTGAAGGCCGCCGCTGCGCTCGCCGTAGGGACAGGTGCCGCCATGGCAGGAGGCGCAGGGGCGCTTCTGTCCAGCCAATCGGCGTTTGCTCAGAGCAATTCAAAAACGCTGCGAATTGGTTTCCAGAAATACGGTAACTTCGTTGTGCTGAAAGCGCGCGGCACGCTCGAAAAACGGCTCGCCCAGCAAGGCGTGGGCGTACAGTGGCTGGAATTTCCGGCCGGACCGCAATTGCTCGAAGGGTTGAATGCCGGCGCGGTGGACGTCGGCACGGTTGGCGAAACGCCGCCTATCTTTGCGCAGGCCGGAGGGGTCGACTTCGTCTACATCGCCAACGAACCGCCCGCGCCCAAAGGCGAGGCGCTCGTCGTACAGCAGGACTCGCCGATCCGCACGGTCGCGGACCTGCGTGGCAAGAAGGTCGCGCTCAACCGGGGTTCGAACGTTCACTATCTGTTGGTCAAGGCCTTGCAGCGCGCGGGCTTGACGTATACGGATATCCAGCCGGTCTATCTCACTCCCGCCGACGCACGCGCCGCTTTCGTCCAGCGCAGCGTCGACGCGTGGGTGATCTGGGATCCGTATCTGGCCGCGATCCAGCGCCAGGCGAATGCGCGCGTCTTGACCGATGGCGAAGGCGTTGTGCGCAACACCCAGTATTACGTCTCGTCGCGCAAGTTTGCCGACGCGCAGCCGCAAGTACTGCATACGCTGCTCGACGAGCTGAACCAGGTGGACCAGTGGGGGCGCAATAACATCTCCGCCGTGGCCGCCCAGTTGTCGCCGCTCGTCGGACTCGACGCAGCGACCCTCGAGCTGGCTTTGGGGCGCGCCGCTTACGGCGTACAGCCGATTACCGATGCCACGCTGGCATATCAGCAGCAGATTGCCGATACGTTTACCGATCTCAAGCTGATTCCGAAGAAATTGACCGTCGCGGATGCACGCTGGAATTCAGTAGGCTGACGCTTTCGCAAGGCCCGCATTCGCATCGCGGGCGCAGTTGGGGGTTACATGCCCTTGAACTGGTCGGCGTACAGACGGCTCACGCTCAGCTTCGCGGGATGACCGCGCAGGCTGAGCGTGACCTTGCCCGCCTCGTCGCGTGACGCGCTCGCAATCATCTCTGCGCGCACCACCGTGCCGCGGTGAATCTGCCAGAACTGCTGCGGGTCGAGCTGCAGCAGCAGTTCCCTCAATGACGTGCGGATCAGGTGCTCGTGGCCGGCCGTGATCACTCGCACGTATTTGTCTGCCGCCTCGAAGTACAGAACCTCGCTGACCGGAACCATCGTGATCGTGTTGCCGGCGCTTGCCTGGATCATGCGCAACGGCGCGGCAGGTGCGCCCGCGCCGGCCTGGTGAGGTGCACCAGACGCACTGGCGGCGGCAGGTATCCCCGAGCCGAACAGCGTGCGCAACTGATCGATCATCGGCGCAAACGCCAACTCGCCGCTTGGCGTTTGCGTACGCGCCTGCAATGTCGTCTGCAGTCGCTCGCAGGTTTTTGCCAGCCGTTCCGGTTGCACTGGCTTAAGGACATAGTCGAGCGCGGCGCGTTCGAACGCGTGCAGCGCATATTCGTCGTAAGCCGTGACGAAGACCAGCAGCGGCAACGGGCGACCGGTGTCGGGCCAGTCTTCGGCCAGCGCCTGTGCCGTTTCCAGACCGCTCATCCCGGGCATGCGGATATCGAGGAATACCACATCGGGCTGCAGCGCCAGACCCTGTTTAAGCGCCGACGCGCCGTCGCCGACGCTTGCGACGATGCGCAGTTCGGGCCACAAACGAATCAGTTCGGCTTGCAGGTTGGCGGCGAGCAAAGGCTCGTCGTCGGCGATCAGGGCGGTAGCGTGCATAAGGGGTGAGTGACTCATGGATCAGGTGGGCTCAGGCACGGGTAAGCGGACCACGGCGAGCGCGCCGCCGCGACCGTCGCTCGGCGTGGTCAGTTCAAGCGATGCCGCGTCGCCGTACAGCGCGGCGAGCCGTTCGCGCACCTGCTGCACGCCGAAGCGGCTGCCGTGCGTCGCCGCCGCGCCGAGGCCCACGCCGGTGTCGCGCACGCTCAGCACGAGCGCGTGGCCGTCGCGCCGGGCGGCGATCTCGATCTGGCCGCCCGACACGCTCGGCTCAAGGCCATGCTTGATCGAATTTTCGACCAGCGGTTGCAGCAGCAGCGGCGGCACGGGCAAGCCGCTCAGATCGGCGGGCAGGTCGAGCGTGCCGCGCAGGCGCGGTCCCATGCGGACCTGCATCAATTCGAGGTAATCGCTGATGCGGGCAAACTCGGCGGCCAGTGCGTGCGAATTCGAGCGCGAGGCGTCGAGCGTGGCGCGCAGAAAGCCGTTCAGATGATCGAGCATCGCCTGTGCGCGTGGCGGGTCCTGGCCGATCAGCACGCGCAGGTTCGCGAGCGTGTTGAACAGCATATGCGGCTCCAGTTGCGATACCAGCAGCTTGAGCTGGTTTTCCGCGGAGGTGCGCAGCGCGGCTTGCGCGCGGGCCTCCGTCGCGGCGAGCCGCCCGCGTGCATAGAAAAAGTAGGCGGAGCCAATTGCGAAGGCGAGGGTAGGCGCGAGGGCGGGCAGCAGCGACTGTGCACCGCGGATAAAACCAAGCGGTGGACGATGCGTGCCGGTGAGCAGATCGCCGAGTACATGGCCGCCGAGATAACCCACCACCGCCGACATCGCCACCCACGGCGCCATCAAGGCCCAGCCGGGCCAAGGCCGGCGGGGTACGAGGCTCTCGGACACGCTGTCCTGCGGGCTACTAGCGGCAAGGCGCTGGAACGGTCGCGCTGACAGGCCGTAGCGCCCCGTTTCGACCAGGACCTGAATGCAGAACGTGACGGTGAACGAGTAGATCAGGTTGGAGACGAACGCCCCGTCCGACAACGGTCCGAATATGAACGTGCTCGCCAGCGCGATGAAGATCGTGATCCTCAGTTCACGCCAAAGCCATTTGAGAACGATGGGGTACGGGGGCATGCGACAGTCCGGAATCAGGCGCTCGTCGAGCGGGATGGCAAAGAGGATGAGCGTACCACCCGCCACACGGCAACGGTGCGGGCGAGGAAGACGCCGCTAAACGCACCGTAGACGAGGCCGGCAAAGCCGGCGAAACCCGCGTCGACGGCAAGGCCGGGCGCCATGGACAGCGCCACGGCGACAGCGAACTTGCTCGTGAACAGCCCGAGCAGCAAGATGAGCGGCAGCCAGCTTCCGGGCATCAGCACGCTGCGCTCTTGCGGCAGCCAGCGAATCTCACCCCACACGCGCAGGGTCTGCGCCAGCATCAGCGTGACGGCCCCGCCGGCCACCCAGGCGATCAACGCCAGCGGTTGGCGGGAAAATGCTGACGCGACGCCGTACAGCGACAGGATCACCATCACGAGGGGCAACGAGGCGCTAGAGCGCCACGATCTGCGGCGCGGCAGCGTCTGTTTGAAGCCAATGACAGTCAGGGCGGTGAGCAAGCCCCAGACCCAATGCGGCGTTTGCTGGAGAATGGAAATGAACATGGCGGCGGGCTCCGTGTCTATGAACGAGAGGTTCGATGAGGCACATCTTCGGGCCGGTTTCAGCAAGGTTCGAGCGGTTTGCGACAGAATGACAAGCTGTGGCGCGAAACGGCCTGGATTTGGCGCGAAATGTTTTGACGCGGTTAAATGTTTTGCCGCGGTTTTGCCGCGCCGGCCACCCAGTCAGGCACGCCATCTGCGTACTGTGGCACCGCGGTGCCGCCTGAAGGCCTTTGTAATCTGCATTGATGGCTGCCGTACAGTGAGAGCGGGGCAAAAGTCCTATGTTAGGAACGGGCTCCGCGTGCCGGATACCTGCCAGGATAGGGGTTGCATCACCATGAGAAAGTGCTTTTCGAACGCGCTCGGCGCGCTGACCGCAACTGGCGCGCTACTCTATTCGCTCCCGGCTGTCTCACACGAACTCGACGCGCTGCTCGACTGCACCTCCAACGCGCACGCCTTCATCGCTTCGCTGCAAAGCGACCAGTTCATCGAACCGCAGCCGATGCATGTGGAAGCGAACTCGGTCAACGCGTTTCGCCCGACCCGCGATAGCCAACTGACAGCCTTTGGCTTTCGCGTCTATGCGGTGCTCGGCTACGCGCATGACGATGAGTTGTTTCACAAGGGCAAGGGCGAGGCGATGACGGGCTCGATCTATGGCGTGGTGGTGTTCGGGACGAGTGAGGCCGTGCAGGTGCATCTACACGACGCGGGCAGCGATGCGGTCGTGCATGAGGTTCTGCCGCTCATCATGACCGCCGTGCTGTGCAAGGCGAATTGAGACGCTTGCGTTCGGCGCGTGCCTGGGGTGCCTGCACTATGCGCCAGCACGAGGCACCAGTTTGAGGCGCCGGCGGCCTCCGTTGGGCCCTGGATGCATGGGCGCCGCGCCGGAAATCAGGCTTGCCGTTCGCGCACGATGTCCGCCAGCGCGTCTCTGACCTCCCCGACCACGCCCTGCCAGCCGGCCTCGCGCTGGCGGAACAGGTACATGTCCTTGGGGTACCACGGCGATTGCATGCCGGTGCGATGCCAGCGCCAGTCGACGCCCCGGCGCGGCAGCATCAGCCAGCAGGCCACGCCTAGCGCACCGGCCAGATGGGCGACGGCGGTATCCACGCAGATGATGAGATTCAATTGCCCGACGATGGCGGCGGTATCGCCGAAGTCGCGAACCTCGTCGCCGAGGCACACCACCGGCTGTTCGGCCGCGCATTCCCGCGCCTCGGCTTCGGCGCCGCCTACCTGCAAGCTGACAAAGCTCACGCCCTTGACCGACCACAAAGGCCGCAGCGCCGAAAAATGGGGTAACGAGCGTTCGGCGTCGTTATCGTGTTCAGGGTTGCCCTTCCAGACGAGTCCCACGCGTAGGTCGCCAGCGGGCAGGCGGGCTCGCCACATCTCGAGGCGATTGGTGAAGACCGCCACGTAAGGAATCTGCGCGGGAACCGACCCGAGTGTCGTGCCGAACCGGCACGGCAAGCTCAGCAAAGAATCCCAGTAATCGTGCGCCTGCAAACCTTGCGGGTCCGTGATCAACGCGTCGATACCTTGCACCGTGCGTAGAAGCGGGACGAGTGCCGGTTTGCAGATCACGGAGAGCTTCGCAAGACCGCGCGCCTTGAGGAGGCTCACGTAGCGGACAAACTGGATCGTGTCGCCATAGCCTTGCTCGGGCAGCAGCAACAGCGTCTTGCCGCGCAGGTCCTCGCCGTTCCAGCGCGCAAACGGCAATACGCCGTGCTCCCGGAATACTTGTGAGCGTGCCTCGTAGTGTGCCCAGCCTTCCGCATAACGTCCCGCGGCGAGCAACAGGAGCCCGTAGTTGTAGCGGGCTTCGGCGTAATCGGGGTCCAGTTCCAGCGCCCGGCGATATTCGACTTCGGCCGCCTCGTATTGCTGAATGCTTTCGAGGGTGTCCGCCAGATTCGCGCGGATCTGCGCCGAATCTGGCATCCATTCGAGCGCGCGTCGATAGTGATCGACAGCGTCCGCGAAGCGTCCGGACGTGCGCAGCAGATTCGCCAGGTTGTTGTGCGCGATGCCGTTGCGATCGTTGGCTTCGATCAGCGCGCGGTACAGGCGCTCGGCGCCGGCAAGGTCGCCGCGCTCCTGTGCATCGAGTGCCGCCTCTACAACCTGACGTTCCGCACTTAACACGTGACGTAGGCGTGATTCGTTCATCGGGCGGTGCGGTTCGTTTCGAAGTGGCCCAGGAAGATGAGACCCGCGCGTCGTCAGTCGGCGCGCTTCAACTGCCGTAAGCGCCAGATCAGACTGGAGGTATCGAAGCGATTGCCGCCCAGGTTCTGCACGTCACCATAGAACTGGTCGACCAGCGCCGTAACCGGCAACGCGGCGCCGTTGCGCTTCGCCTCGTCGAGGCAGAAGCCGAGGTCCTTGCGCATCCAGTCCACCGCGAAGCCGTAGTCGAACTTGCCTTCGATCATCGTCTTGCCGCGGTTGTCCATCTGCCAGCTTGCGGCGGCGCCCTTGCCGATCACTTCCAGCACCAGCGGCATGTCGAGTCCGGCGGATTCGCCAAAGTTGATCGCCTCCGACAACCCCTGCACCAGGCCGGCGATACAGATCTGATTGACCATTTTCGCCAGTTGTCCGGCGCCCGCCGGACCGATCAGCGTGACGGCCGCGGCATAGTGCCTGAGCGTGACAGCGGCATATTCGAACGCCTTCGCATCGCCGCCGCACATGATGGTCAGCTTGCCGTTTTGCGCGCCGGCCTGGCCGCCCGAGACGGGCGCGTCGATGAACTGCAAGCCCTGTTCGCTGGCGAGCGCCGCCAGTTCACGCGCGACATTCGCCGATGCCGTTGTATGGTCGACGAAAGTCGTGCCGTGTCGCATACCTGCAAATGCGCCGTCGTCGCCGAGCGTGACGCTGCGCAGGTCATCGTCATTGCCGACGCAGGCCAGCACCAGCTCGGCGCCGTCCGCGGCTTCACGCGGCGTACGGGCCGCGCGTCCGCCGTACTCGGTAACCCATTGTTCCGCTTTGGAAAAAGTGCGGTTATAGACGGTGACGTCGAGTCCGGCTTTGGCCAGGTGGCCGGCCATGGGATGTCCCATGACACCCAGGCCGAGAAACGCAACGCGACGCTTGGCGTCGCTGGAAGACGAGGCTGCGGAATCACTCACTGCACGGCTCCTTCATGTGGGGCAGGTTGGGGTTGGCTGAAAATCCATTATGGCAGCGATGCCCTCGCGCTGCAGGCTGGCCGGCATCCGGATCGGGCGTCTGAAACTATCGGTGCACGCGATACATTGGATATTAAATAGCGATTTTTCTTTTACATCCATCGGTCCTAGGATGCATGGGTAGGTTGTCCTCATCCACGATGGGCGCGGCTGATGGAATGGAGTGGGACTCACGCAATTGGCAACGCAGGAGGGGTAGACATGGAACACCACGCGCGCACGCAGAACGAAAAACTCGAAGTCAAAACCACGACCTGCTATATGTGTGCGTGCCGCTGCGGCATTCGCGTGCATCTGCGCGACGGCGAAGTGCGCTATATCGACGGCAACCCCGAACATCCGCTCAACCAGGGTGTGATCTGCGCGAAAGGTTCGTCGGGGATCATGAAGCAGTACTCACCCGCACGCCTGACTCAACCGCTGATGCGCAAAGCGGGCGCGGAGCGCGGCAGCGCGCAGTTCGAACCGGTCTCGTGGGACGTGGCGTTCGCCACGCTCGAAAAACGCCTCGCCCATCTACGCGCCACCGATCCAAAGAAATTCGCGTTGTTTACCGGCCGTGACCAGATGCAGGCGCTGACTGGCCTGTTTGCCAAACAGTTCGGCACGCCCAATTACGCGGCGCACGGCGGCTTCTGTTCGTCCAACATGGCCGCCGGGATGATCTATACGATGGGCGGCTCGTTCTGGGAATTCGGCGGCCCCGATCTTGATAGCGCCAAGCTGTTCTTCATGATCGGCACCGCCGAGGATCATCACTCGAATCCGCTGAAGATCGCGCTGTCGAAGTTCAAGCGCGCCGGTGGCCGTTTCATCGCCATCAATCCGATCCGCACCGGCTACGCGGCGATTGCCGACGAGTGGGTACCGATCCGCCCAGGCACGGACGGCGCGCTCTTTATGGCGCTGATTCATGAACTGCTCAAGACGGACTCGTACGACCACGAGTTCGTCACGCGGTACACCAACGCCGCCGAACTGCTCGACATGAATGCCGATAGCGACGCGTTTGGTTTGTTCGTGCGTGAGCCTGGCCTGCCCGAAATGAATCCGCTGTTTCCGCAAAACCACCTGTGGTGGGATCGCAAAACGCAGCGCGCGGTGCAGCATCACACGCCGGGCGCCGAGCCGGCTCTGGAGGGAAATTACACGCTCGACGACGGCACGCCGGTCACGCCGTCGTTTGCATTGCTGCGCGACCAGGTGGCCGAGAGCACGCCGGAGTGGGCATCCGATATCACCGGCGTTCCCGCTGAGACGATCCGGCGCCTCGCGCGCGAGATGGCGGACGCGGCGCGCGACCACAAGATCACACTGCCGATCCAGTGGACCGATGCATGGGGCGAAACGCACGACACCGTCACCGGCAATCCGATCGCCTTTCACGCGATGCGCGGACTCGCAGCCCATTCAAACGGCTTTCAATCGATCCGCGCGCTGGCGGTGCTGATGTCCTTGCTCGGCACGATCGACCGGCCAGGCGGCTTCAGGCACAAGTCGCCGTATCCGCGGGCGGTGCCGCCCTCGGCCAAACCGCCGAATCACCCTGACGCCGTGCAGCCGAATACGCCGCTCGCCAACGGGCCGCTCGGCTGGCCGGCCGCCCCCGAGGATCTGTTCATCGACGACGCCGGCGGACCCGTGCGGATCGATAAGGCGTTCTCGTGGGAATACCCGCTCGCCGTGCACGGGCTGATGCATAGCGTAATCACCAATGCATGGCGCGGCGATCCTTACCCGATCGATACGCTGCTGATTTTCATGGCCAACATGGCGTGGAACTCCTCGATGAACACGGTCGAAGTCCGCAAGATGCTCGCCGACCGAGATGCCAACGGCGAATACAAGATTCCGTTCCTGGTGGTCTGCGACGCGTTCCAGTCGGAGATGACCGCGTTCGCCGATCTGATCCTGCCGGACACGACCTACCTGGAGCGGCACGACGCGATGTCCATGCTTGACCGGCCGATCTCCGAGTTCGACGGTCCGGTGGATTCCGTGCGTGTGCCGGTGGTACCGCCCACCGGCGAATGCAAGCCGTTCCAGGAAGTGCTGATCGAACTGGGGAGCCGCCTGAAGTTGCCGGCCTTCACCACGAAAGAGGGCACCCGCAGGTTCCGCGACTATCCGGACTTCGTCATCAACTTCCAGACGTCGCCGGATTCCGGCGTGGGCTTTCTGATTGGCTGGCGCGGCAAGGATGGCGACAAGGCGCTGGTGGGCGAGCCCAATCCCAAGCAATGGGAGCAGTACGCCAGCCACAACTGCGTGTTCCATTACCCATTGCCGGAGACGCTGCAATACATGCGCGGCGCCAACGGTCCGTATCTGAAGTGGGCGGTGGAAAACGGCTTTCGCAAGTTCGACACGCCGATCGTGATCCAGCTTTACTCGGATGTGATGCAGAAATTCCGCCTCGCCGCGCAGGGCAAAACGTCGGGGCGTCAGCCGCCCGATCATCTGCGCGAACGCGTCGCACGTTATTTCGATCCGCTGCCGTTCTGGTACGAACCGCTGGAACTCGCCGCCACCGACCGCGCGCGCTTCCCGCTGGCCGCTGTCACGCAGCGCCCCATGGCGATGTATCACTCATGGGACTCGCAAAATGCGTGGCTGCGGCAGATACACGGCGAGAACTATCTGTTCATGAATCCGTTGATGGCGCGTGAAAACGGTATCGATGACGGCGGCTGGATCTACGTCGAATCGCCGTGGGGCAAGGTGCGCTGTATGGCGCGCTATAGCGAAGCGGTGGAACCGGGCACGGTGTGGACGTGGAATGCGATCGGCAAGGCCGCCGGTGCGTGGAACCTCGGGCCGGACGCCAACGAATCGCAGCGCGGCTTTCTGCTCAACCATCTGATCACGGATGAGCTACCCGGCGCGACACCACGTGACGCCCGCACGTCGAACTCGGATCCGATCACCGGGCAGGCGGCCTGGTACGACGTGCGGGTGCGCGTCTATCCGGCCGAGGCCGATGCGGACCACACGTTGCCGCAATTCGCCCCCATGCAGGCACTGCCCGGTTCGACCGGAGTCTTGCATCGCATCGTCCAAACCTACTTCGCAGGACGCGGCGAGTTTGCCGCGCGCCTGCGCGGCGCCGGCAAACAGAAATAACGAGGAGCATCCAATGACCCAGATGGCGCTCGTAATCGATCTGAACGTCTGCGTGGGATGCCACGCCTGCGTGACGAGCTGCAAGGAATGGAACACGTCGGGCGAGGCCGGCAGTCTGGCCGATTTCCGGCCCTACGACGCCGATCCGTCCGGCACGTTCTTCAACCGTGTACAGACCTTTGAAGCGGGCGAGTATCCGCTCACCGACACCATCCACTTTCCGAAGTCGTGCCTGCACTGCGAGGACCCGCCGTGCGTGCCCGTCTGTCCGACCGGTGCGAGCTATAAGCGTAAGGAAGACGGGCTCGTGCTAGTGGACTTCGACAAGTGTATCGGCTGCAAGTACTGTTCGTGGGCCTGTCCGTACGGCGCGCGCGAACTGGACGAAGAGCGCAAGGAGATGACCAAGTGCACGCTGTGCGCGGACCGCATCCACAACGAGGCGCTGCCCGAACGCGATCGCAAGCCGGCGTGCGTGCTGGCGTGTCCGACCTCGGCGCGCCTCTTTGGCGATATTCATGACCCGGACTCGGTGGTGTCCAAGGTGATTCGCGAGCGGGGCGGCTATCAGTTGATGCCGGAGTGGGAGACGAGGCCTGCTAACCACTATCTGCCGCGCCAGAAAACGACGTCGTGTGGCGGCGAGTCCTGTTCGTGCAAGTCGCAGGACACCGCTGACGCTTTGGTTGCGGATGCAACCATACCGGCTGGCGCTGCAGTCGCTGCTACCGTTGATGCATCCATGTCGCACGCACAACTTCACGCCGAACGGCGCGGTGCCGTCTCCGGCATGCTCGACCGCGTATTCAATATACTGAGTCTTCGGAGGAGCGCATGAACCCCGCATTTTCCGTGGTCTTTCTGACCACGTTGAGCGGTGCAGGGCAGGGCTTGCTGATCGCGCTGTTCGGCGTTGAACTGTCCACGCGCCTTGGAATCATTGCTGCCAGTTCCGCACCGCCGCCGATGTTTTTCGTGTTGGGCGCGGCACTCGTGGTGGTGCTCGGCGGTCTTGGATTGCTGGCCTCGTTTTTTCACCTCGGCCATCCCGAACGCGCATGGCGGGCCGTCGCGATGTGGCGTACGTCGTGGCTTTCGCGTGAATGTCTGGCGTTGCCCGTGTTTCTTGCGGGTGCCTTTGCCTATGGCATCGCACACTGGCTCGGCTCGCCGTGGTCGCTCGCAATCGGCGCACTCGGCGTGCTTGCGAGTGCCGTGTTGTTCGTGTGCACCTCGATGATCTACGCGTGCCTGCGTTTCCTGCAGGAATGGGCCACGCCGCTCACGATGGTCAACTTTGTGCTGCTCGGCTGCGCCTCAGGGTTCACGGTCGCGACGGCCTGCGCCGCGTGGTTCGCGCCGTCGCTCGTGGCGGGACTCGCTGTGTGCGCGGGTGCGCTGACGTTGGCAGGCTGCGCAAGCCGTGTGGCGTCGCTGATGCGCAACGCGCGACTGCGGCCGAAATCGACCGTGCAGAGCGCCACCGGTATCAAGTCGGAGAAGCTCGAGCAGAAGTCGCGTGGCTTTACCGCCGGCGCGTTCAATCTGCGTGAGTTCTTTCACGGAAAAACGCCGCAAACGCTGCAACGGATCAAGTGGACCTTTCTCGTTGGTGCATTTGCGCTACCGCTCGTGCTGATTGCGCTGGGCGGCAGCGTGCCGTCCATCGCGTTGTCGTTCTGGCTGCTATGTGCCGCGTGCGCCGTGCAGTACGCGGGGCTCGTGGCGGAGCGCTGGTTTTTCTTCGCTGAAGCACGGCATCCGCAGAATCTTTACTATCGCCAGGCTTCGTGACCCATGCTACGCAAGCCGCCCCAACTCCGGTTGCGCGAGGTGCAGGACGTCATACACTTCGCCGCCTCGCGCCGGATCGGCTGGCGCTGACGAGACGGTAAACCGCATCAGCTTCCAGGCGTGGAGATCGAGCGCCGCCCACACTGCCACCGTATCAGGCCGCGCCGCGATCTCCCGATTGCGTTCAACTTCACCGGTGTACAAAGCCGCGCGATCCGTCGCGGCGGGCAGCACACGTTCGTCGCGGTAGATCGACAGCGCCTGCTTCGCGTTGCCACGACGCGCGTCGAGCGGCAACCAGGTTTCGATCTGCGGACGGCCGAATGAATCGATCACCGCCTGGAACCGCTCCCCCATCAGGAAACGGACCGCCGCGTCTGAGTCGAGCCACAAATAGATGGAGGCGTAAACGTTGCCGGCCGCACCATTACGGTCACGCTGCTGGGTGACGAACAGCTTGCAAACGAGGCCTTCGGTGTCATTCCACAGCGGCCCGCGCTCGGCAACGCGCCGGCGGATGATCTCCATGTCGTAGTCGGTGGGCAACCGGTGTGAATACTGCATTGTGAACATGCCATTCTCCGTGGGTTGAACGAATGGTTTGTAGTTTGCGCGCAAGCAGGCATCCAGTGAAGACCGGCTTCGAGATAGCTGTGTGAGGGGAACGAATCGCAGCGGATCGTTTCGCCGGGCAAGCGCCCGGCCCCGATCACTGACCGGCGTTTGCCGGACCATTAGCCGGCTGCATGCCTTGCGCCCCCGACTGTGCCGAACCATTCGTCGTCGGACCATAGCTGTTCGCGCCGGCCTGGGCCGTCTGCTGTTGCGCTCCCACGCGTGCTTCAGCAGCCTCGATGTCGGCCGGATAGGTGGAATCGTTCGACGCCGCCGGGTTGTAACCCGCCTGTTCCACCTGGATGAGTTCGGCGCGCACTTGTGCGCGCGTGAGCGACTCGTTGGACGACTGCGCGGAGGAGGCGATCGGAGCGGCCAAAAGCGATATTGCAGCGATGGCATAGGCTAGCGTTTTCATAATGCACTCCCTCCAAAGATTGGGCGTGAAGCGATACTGCGAAAATGGCGCAAGCCGTACCGCACGCTCGCCATCATTACAGTCTAATTGCGCCGCCATTCCAGTTTCCCTTCGTTTCCGCAACTCAGTATTGCGTGTCTCTCGAACATGCTTCGATGCACTGACTTTTCGGCGCCGTGGTTTACCCCTGTGCATCGCCACGCAAGCGCGTCCTGGCGCGCTCATATCGGCTCGCTGAATCCGGCAATAGCGCTCGCGCGTATTGTGTTGTCGCCTTGGGCGGACTACTTTTCGACAGCCACGAAAACAAGCGTTGTTTAATCGTTCCGCGCGAAGACAATCAAGGAGACAAGCTGTGCTTCCTGCAACCCTGCCGATCAATGTCGGCAATACCGCATTCATGCTGCTGTGTGCGAGTCTCGTCATGCTGATGACGCCAGGACTCGCGTTCTTCTACGGCGGTCTGGTAGAACGCAAGAACGTGCTGTCGATCATGATGCAGAGTTTCATTTCTCTGGCATGGACGACCGTGCTCTGGTTCGCCTTCGGCTACTCAATGTGCTTCGGGCCGACGTGGCACGGCATCATTGGCGATCCGACTTACTACGCATTCCTGCATGGTGTGACGCTGCAGACCATGTACACCGGCAACGACGCAGGCATTCCGCTGGTGGTCCATGTGGCGTACCAGATGATGTTTGCCATCATCACGCCTGCGCTGATCACCGGCGCCTTTACCAACCGCGTGACTTTCAAGGCCTATTTCCTGTTCCTGACCGCTTGGCTCGTGCTCGTGTACTTCCCGTTCGTCCACATGGTTTGGAGTCCGGAGGGCCTATTTGCGAAGTGGGGCGTGCTCGACTACGCCGGCGGCATCGTGGTACACAACACCGCCGGCTTTGCCGCGCTCGCCTCGGTGCTGTATGTGGGACGCCGTCGCGTGATGTCGCACAAGCCGCACAATGTGCCGCTGATCGCGTTGGGCACGGGCTTGCTGTGGTTCGGCTGGTACGGTTTTAACGCGGGCTCCGAGCTGCGCGTCGACGCCGTGACCGCTTCGGCGTTTCTCAATACGGATATTGCCGCATCGTTCGCGGCCGTGACGTGGTTGCTGATCGAATGGCTCAATGCCCGCCAGCCCAAGTTCATCGGCCTGTTGACCGGCTCAGTGGCGGGTCTCGCGACGATCACGCCTGCTGCGGGCTATGTGTCGCTGAGCACGGCGGCGGTGATCGGGATTGCTGCGGGCCTGATCTGCTACTACGCGGTCGCACTGAAAAATCGTCTTGGTCTCGACGATGCGCTCGACGTGTGGGGCGTGCACGGCGTGGGCGGCCTGACCGGCACGGTGCTGCTCGGGGTGTTTGCGTCGAAAGCGTGGAATCCTAATGGTGCGGACGGTCTGTTGCTAGGCGGCGGGGCGTTCTTCGTTAAACAGTGTGTGGCTGTCGTCGTCTCCGGCGTGTGGGCCTTCGTGTTCACGTGGGCGATGCTGTGGCTGATCGATCGGGTGACGGCGGTCAAGCTCGACGCGGCTGCTGAACAGCGCGGGCTCGATACCGCGCTGCACGGCGAGGTGGCGTATCTGGACGCGTGAGCGGTAGAAGCCGAATTGCCGGTGCGGCGGCTGTTCTTTGCCCGCCGCGGCACCGCTAGAACAACTCCTTCTGCCCCGTCATCAACGCAGAAAAATCGTCATTCAAAAACGGCAGGATCGCGTCCGCCACGGGCTGTAGCTGGCGCGTCAGATAGTGGTCGTAGTCGATCGCCGAGCGCCGCGTTTCCAGCGGCTCGGGACCCGCCACGGTCATCAAATAGGTAATCCAGCCGCCGTTCTGATACTGCAGGGGCCGCCCCTGCTGTTGGTTGAACTCATCGGCCATGCGGGCGGCACGCGCATGCGGCGGCACATTGCGCTGATAATCGTCGAGGTTGCGGCGCAACCTGCGCCGGTACACCAGCAGGTCGTCGAACTCGCCGCTCAAGGTGCGCTCTACGTAGTCGCGCACATAGTCCTGATACGGCTCCTGCTTGAAAATGCGCAGATAAAGCTGGCGCTGGAATTGTTGAGCAAGCGGCGTCCAGTCGGTGCGGACCGTCTCCAGGCCCTTGTAGACCATGTCCTCACTGCCGTCGGGTTTGATCACCAGGCCCGCATAGCGCTTCTTGCTGCCTTGCTCGGCGCCGCGGATGGTGGGCATCAGAAAGCGCCGGTAGTGCGTTTCGAACTGCAATTCCAGCGCGCTTTCGAGCCCGGACGCCTCCTGCAGATGCTCGCGCCACCATTCATTCACATATTTGACCAGCGCGCGGCCGATATGCGCCGCCTGTTCCTCGCTGCGTGCCCGCTTGAGCCACACGAAGGTGGAATCGGTATCGCCGTAAATGACCTGGTAGCCTCTCGCTTCGATCAGTTCGCGCGTACGGTGCATGATCTCGTGGCCGCGCATGGTAATGGACGACGCGAGGCGCGGATCGAAGAAGCGGCAGCCGCTCGACCCGAGCACGCCGTAGAAGGAGTTCATGATGATCTTCAGCGCCTGCGACAGCGGTTTGTTCTGTTGCCGCTTGGCCGCCTCGCGTCCTTGCCAGATCTGCCCGACGATGGCGGGCAAGCTATGCTTGTTGCGCGAGAAACGGGCGCCGCGAAAACCGGCGACCGACGTGCTCTCGTCTGGATCGTGCATGCCTTCGATGAGTCCCACGGGATCGATCAGAAAGGTGCGGATGATGGAAGGGTAGAGGCTCTTATAGTCCAGTACCAGCACCGAATCGTACAGCCCGGGCTGCGAATCCATCACGAAGCCGCCGGGACTTCCTTCTTCCGCCATATCGCCGAGATTCGGCGCCACATAGCCCTGCCGATGCATCAGCGGCATGTAGAGGTGGGTAAAAGCCGCGACAGAGCCACCGCTGCGGTCCGCGGCGAGGCCGGTGACGGTGGCGCGCTCCAGCAAAAAAGTCAGCAGTTCGGTTTTGGCGAAGATTCGCGTAACCAGTTCGCAATCCTTCAGGTTGTAGCGTGCGAGGGCCGGCTTGTCTTCGGCGAAGCGTCGGTCGATTTCCGCCATGCGCTGGTACGGGTTGTCGATGGCTTTGCCTTCGCCCAACAATTGCTGCGCCACATATTCGAGGCTGAAACTCGGAAAGCTCCAAGTGGCCGAGCGCAGCGCTTCGATCCCGTCAATAATGAGCCGCCCGGCGGCTGCCGCGAAAAAATGGTTTTGTTTGCCGCCGTGCTCACGCCATTCCATCACGTCGCCGCCACGGCCTAAACGCAACGGAACCGCGAAACGCTGCGAATGCTCCTGCAGGACGCGCAAGTCGAACTGCACCAGATTCCAGCCGATGATCGCATCGGGATCGTGCCGTTCCAGCCACGCATTGAGTTTCTCGAGCAGGAGCGGGCGGCTCTCGCAATACTCCAGATCGAAGTCGATTCCGCCAGCGTCGCCATTAGCCGGCCCGAGCATATAGACCTGGCGCTGCCCGCTGCCTTCCAGCGCGATGGAGTACAACTCGCCGTGCGCGGTGGTTTCGATATCGAGCGAGACGAGTTTCAACGCCGGGCGAAAGGCCGTATCGGGCTTCATCTCGCCGTTGAGCCAGCGGCCCTCGCCAGCCGGTTCGCCGCTGAAGCAGACCGGCGCGGTGATGAAGCGCTCCATCAGGTAGCGTTCAGGCGGACGAACATCGGCTTCGTAGACGTTGACGCCGTATTCCTTCAACAGCCTTTCCAGCTTCAGCAACTGGCGATATTGCTTGCAATACAGTCCGAGGACGGGACGTTGATGAAAATCGGTCAGCCCGAGCGGGCGAAGTTCGTACTGGCGTTCGTGGCGCAATACCGCTTCGGCCCGTTCGCGCTGTTCGGCCGGTATGAACGCTACCGAGGTCTGGGGCGGCAGGCGCAGATGCTGCGGACCGCTCTCGGTGGCCAGCCAGAAGTCGACTTCTGTGCCAGCAGGCGTATCACGCCAATGTCGGGTAAGAAGAAAACCCTGCTGTTGTTGAACCACACTGCAACCTTTACGAACCTGTCTATCGGTCTATTTTACTTGTCAATCTAATCCGGGCGGGCGTATTGACGCCTCTTACAGGAGCCTCCAGGCGTCAGCCGTCAGACGCCGCAACGATAAGACAAAGTATCGCACCAACCCCCTCAAAGCCACGTCTATCGTGCTTCCGTCACCCAATGCGCGGTAGGATAAGGGCTCGCGGCGGGCGTCCCAGTGACGTCTCAGTGCCCTCGTGTGGGGCTTCTGGCGCCCGGAATGTGAGCCGTCGTGGGCCTGTCAAGGCGTGCGGCGGCGGCATCCGGGCAAGCATTCACGACGCTGCGAGTTTGCGCAGAAGCGCCTGAATGAGGTAGGGTGGCGGGTCTGGCGCCGTTTAAGGGGTGCCGGTTCTATCAATACAGAAAGGGATGTGCAATGAACAAGCAGGAACTGATTGACGCAGTTGCGGCTGCGACGGGCGAAAGCAAGACGGCCACCGGCAAGTCGATCGATGCGATCATCGAGGCGGTGACGAAGGCGGTATCTCAAGGAGAAACCGTTCAGTTGATCGGCTTCGGCGCTTTTTCGACCGGCGCCCGCGCTGCGCGCGTTGGCCGTAACCCGTCAACCGGCGCGGAAATCCAGATCGCTGCGGCAAAGACGGTGAAGTTCACCGCCGGCAAGGCATTCAAGGACGCAGTAAACGCCTCCTGATCGCCTCGTCGATCCCGCGCGGCTGCCACCCTTTACGGCGGCGCTGCGCGGCGCTTACGGGCTCTCAGCGCCGCCACGCCGGCGCGGCGGGCCTGTTTCCGGGTTACCCGCTGCCCCGATAACCGGGCAGGCGGGCGGCCGGGCGTAGATGTGAGGAACTCACCATGTACATCGCGATGAATCGTTTCAAAGTCGCTCTCGGGTCGGAGAGCGCGTTCGAAACGCTTTGGACCAGCCGTGACACGCATCTGAACGAGGTGCCGGGTTTCATCGAGTTTCATCTGCTGAGAGGGCCGCAGAAAGAAGATCATGTGCTGTATTCCAGCCACACGGTCTGGGCGGATCATGCGGCGTTCGAACGCTGGACTACCTCGGACGCGTTCCGTGCGGCGCACCGCAACGCCGGGGGTGAAACCCGCTCGCTGTACCTCGGGCACCCGGAATTCGAAGGTTTCGAAGTGATTCAGACGGTCAAATAAGCGGGCGAAATTGGTCTCCGGTCAGCGTCACCTGATTCTTGCCATCGCGCTTCGCCTTATATAACGCAAGATCTGCTGCTTCGATCAGCGAGGTCATCGGCGAGTCGATGGTGGGTATCACCGAGGCGCCGCCAATGCTGATCGTCACGTATTGCCCCGTCGGCGAGGTTGCGTGGGGCACCTGCAAGGCCTCCACTTCGCTGCGGATCTTTTCGGCTAGCGCGCGCACGCCTTCGAGCCGTGTGCCCGGCAACACAACCGCAAATTCCTCGCCGCCGAAACGCGCGGCCAGGTCGCCGGGGCGTCCAAGACAGCGTTCCACCGTCGCGGCAATCCGCTTGAGCACTTCGTCGCCCGCCACATGGCCGTAGGTGTCGTTGTACAGCTTGAAGTTGTCGACATCGATCATCAACAGCGACATTTCCGCCTTGTCGCGCGTGCCGCGCCGCCATTCGGCGCTCAGATACTCGTCGAGGTAACGCCGGTTCGACAGCCCGGTCAAGCCGTCCGAATGCGTCAAACGCCGCAGTTCGAGATTGGCTTCGAGCAGTTGCTGCTGCGACTGGCGCAGCGCCCGGTAGGCCTCGTCGCGTTGCAGCAGGTTGATGTACGAACGCGAGTGATAGCGGATCCGTGCCACCAGTTCGATGCGATCCGGCAGTTTGACGAGGTAGTCGTTTGCCCCTGCCGCGAAGGCCGCGCTTTTGATAACGGGCTCCTCCTTGGTCGACAGGACGATGATGGGCACGTCGCGGATGGACGGCGTCGCGCGATAGGCCTTGACGAGCGTCAGCCCGTCGATGCCGGGCATCACGAGATCCTGCAGGATGACTGTCGGCCGTGTATGCACGGCGGCCTTCATCGCTTCGTCGGCGCGCGAGCAGTAGTGAAGGTCGATGCCGTCTTCCGTGGAGAGCGCCTGACGCACGGCCTCGGCGACGATCGCCTGATCGTCGACCAGTAACACCATCACCGGCTGGTCGGCCGGCGCAAGCGTCTGCAGCGCCACCCGTGCCGCTTCGAGCGTCGCGTCTGCGCCGTCCTGCGCGGGGGCTCGCTGGTCAGGCGAGCCGGTTTGATCATTTGCCATTTTCGTACCTGTTTCGGAAACGCGCGTCTCGCGTGTTATGCCATTCATGTTCAATCTTTTCGCTCATTGTTTGACGTTCGCCATCAGTTCAGCGGCGATACTGCTGAGCGGCAGGATCCTGCGCGCCGCGTCTAGCGCAGCGGCGGCCTTCGGCATGCCGTAGACCGCCGAACTCGCTTCGTCCTGGGCGATGGTCCGGTAGCCCTTGGCGCGCATCGCCTTCAGGCCGATCGCGCCGTCACGGCCCATGCCGGTCAGCAACACGCCGATAGCGTCGCCGCGCCAATGCTCGACCACGCTGTGAAAAAAGACGTCCACCGAGGGACGATAGGGTGTGTCGGCCGGCTCGGGTGTGTAATCGAGCGAGCTGGTACGTGTCATATACAGATGGTCGTTGGTGGCGGCCAGCAAAGCCTCGCCCGCTTTGGGCGTGTCGCCGCTGGCGGCCACCCGCACCGTCAGTTCGGTCTGGCCGTCGAGCCACTGCGCCATGCCTTCGGCGAAGGCCTTGTCGACGTGCTGCACCATCACAATGGCTGCGCCGAAGTCCGCCGGCAGTTTGCCGAGTATCGCGGCGAGCGCACCCGGGCCGCCCGCCGAGGCGCCGATCGCGACCAGCGGGGCGCTGCCGCGCGACACCACGGCACTGGGCCTTGGCGCCGGAGCGAGGATGGGTTTTTCCAGCAGATTGCCGATCTGGTCGATCTTGGCGAGCAACGGTTGCGACGCGTCACTGAGCCGGTTGTCGGCGAGGGTCGGTGTGTCGACTGCATCGAGTGCGCCGGCGGCCATCGCCTCGTAAACACGCCATGCGTTCGCGCCGACGCTGCTCGTCACGACGAGGATCGCGCAGGGAGCACGGGCCATGATGCGGCGGGTCGCCTCGACGCCGTCGAACTTCGGCATGATCAGGTCCATCAGCACGACATCGGGCGGCTGCGCGATGCAGAAGTCCACGGCCTGGGCGCCGTCCGTGGCCACCCATAGCACGCGATGCTCCGGCCGCAATGCGATCGCGCGGCGCATGGCCTCGACGGCAAGCGGCAAGTCGTTGACGATGCCGATGTTCATGTGTGCGCTTCTCCGATCAGGTCATGCACGGCATCGAGCAGCGCTTCGTCGTGAAAGCTACCCTTGGCCAGATAATAATCGGCGCCGGCATCGAGCCCCCGGCGGCGATCTTCGTCACGATCCTTATACGACACGATCATCACCGGCACGGATTTAAGCAGTGCGTCGCGCTTGATCAGCGTGACCAGTTCGATGCCGTCCATGCGCGGCATGTCGATGTCGGTCACCACCAGATCGAAATGGCTGCTGCGCAGCGCGTTCCAGCCGTCCATGCCGTCCACCGCCACCGTCACCGTATAGCCGCGCTTTTCCAGCAGTTTGCGCTCGAGTTCGCGCACCGTCAGCGAATCTTCGACCACGAGGACGTGTTTGCGCGTGCGGGCCGCGACCCCCTGGGCGCGCTGCACTTTATCGAGCTGTCCGCCGCGCACGAGCTTGTCGACCGAGCGTAGCAGGTCTTCGACGTCGATGATCAGTACTGCTTCGCCATTTTCCATCAGCGCGCCGGCCGCGATGTCCTTGACCTTGCCGAGCCGGCTGTCGAGCGGCTGCACCACCAGCATGCGCTCGCCGAGGAAACGGTCCACCGCCACACCATAGGTGCCGCGTTCGTCGCCGATGACCACGACGGCGACATTGGCGCGGGCTTCGTCCGGCGCGTCGGTGCTGAGCAACTGATGCGCGGTGACGAGTCCCACGGGCCGACCGTCGAAGGCGAAATGTTGTTGTCCTTCGAGCATGTCGATCTCACCACGGGCCAGTTCGAGCGTGCGGCGCACATGCGCGAGCGGGAAGGCATACGCTTCCCCGCCTACCTGCACGAGCAGGCTGCGGATCACCGAGAGCGTGAGCGGCAACTGCAGGACAAAGCGCGTGCCGTGACCAGGCTCGGTGACGATGCGCACCGTGCCGCGGACCGCCTTGACCATTTCGTGCACCGCATCGAGGCCGACGCCGCGGCCGGATACATCGGTCACGTGGGCGCGCATCGAGAAGCCCGGCAGCAGCAGAAAGTCGAGCAGTTCCGGATCCGACATGCGGGCTGCCGTTTCCGCGTCGGCAAGTTGGCGCCGCACGACGGCCGCGCGCACGGCGTCGAGATCGACACCGGCGCCATCGTCGCTGACGCTGATCAGCAGTTTGCCGGCGCTATGGCGGGCCTCCAGCGTCAGCGTGGCTTCGGCAGGCTTGCCCTGCGCGAGACGCTGCTCGGGGGCTTCGACACCGTGGTCGAGCGCGTTTCGCAGCAGATGGCCGAGCGGGGCGTCGAGCATATCGAGGATGTCGCGATCAATCTGGGTCGACTCGCCGACAATCGAAAAACGCACCCGCTTGCCGAGCGAGCGGGCGAGATCTCGCACGATGCGCGGATACGCATGCGTCGCGTCGCCAAACGGGCGCATCCGGCATAGCAGTGCTTCGTCGTACAACTGCTGTGCGAGGTTGGAGCTGCGACGATCGAACCGGTCGAGTTCGTCGATGCGCGTGGCGAGCAGATGCTGCATCGTGCCGAGCGTCTGCCGCACGGCATCGAGCGCGGCCAGGGCTTGCGGGTCGAGACGCTCCGCGAGCGTTTCGAAGCAGGTGTCGAGCGCGCGTGCCGCATCGCGCTGCGTGCGCTTGACGCGCAGCATCGACTCGGCGAACGGTTTGAGCCAGCGCGATTCGACCAGCGACTCGCCGGACAGGCTTAGCAGACGGTCGAGGTTGTCGGAGCGGACGCGCAGCATCCGCTCGGGGTCGCGCGCGCTGTGGAGGTTCAACGGAGCGTCGAGGCTTGGGGTTGGCGTGATGGACGGCTCTGCTGCGGAGGTTTTGGCCGCAGGGGCTTCAACGTCCGGGGTCGGCTCGGCGAAACTCACCGGCAGTTTTGCTGCGTCGGCGCCGAGGATGGCGAGCGCGGCGCGCATGGTCGCGTCGTCGTCCGGATCCTCGCTCGCACCATACGTGGTCCCCCAAGGCGATGCGCCAGCGGTGTCAGCGCGCAGTGCGTGTGCATCGTTCGCCGCATCGCTGAACGTGGTGAGGCGGGCGATGAAGACGTCGACTTCCTCCCGTCCGAGCGCCGTCTCCGTGTCCGCGTTGCCGGCCCGCAGCAGCAGGTCGACGCCGCGCAGCAATTCGTCGACATGCGCAGTGGAGAGGAGGAGCGCGCCAGTTTGCGCGGCGACGAAGCATTCCTCCATCAGATGCGCAATGTCGACGCCATCCTGCAAGCCGATGATGCGGGCCGCGCCCTTCAACGAGTGCGCAGCGCGCATGCAGGCCTCGAGCTGCGAGGCGTCTGTGGGCCTATGTTCAAGCGCCAGCAGGCCGTCGGACAGCACGCGGGTCTGCGTCTGCGCTTCCTCGCGGAACAGGTCGAGCAAGGAGCGGCGGCTCAGGTCGTCGTCGATACTCATCGCAGACTCCGGGCGAGCGACTCGAAGACACGGTCGGTATCGAGCAGGCCGATGGTGCGGTCGCGCCACGCGAGCACGCCGCGCGCGTGCGAAGCGCTGGCGTGCGCGAGGGTGGTCGGCACCGGCAGCAGCGAGCTCGCGGCAAAGCGCACGACGCCCTCGACTTCGTCCACCGGAAAGGCCACCGGCTCGCCGCGATGCGCGGCCACCAGCATCCGCGCGTAGCCGTTGCTCAAGGCGTATTTGCCGCTCACCGTACGGTCCAGATGCAGAAGCTCGCCGAGCGAGGCGGCGACCGTCAATGCGCCGCGAATGTTGACGAGGCCGAGCACGACGCGGTTGCGTCGATGCGGCAGGGAATGGATCGGACGGATGTTGTCGACTTGCCGCAGCGCTGCGGTCGGCAACGCGAGCCATTCTTCGGCAATCCGAAACACCAGTGCGGATTGGTTTGCGGCTGCGTCGGCTGTGGTTTGAGCCGTAGCCAATGCAGCGGGCTCGCTGAGGGCCGCGGATGCGCGCTCGCGAGACAGCGCGTTCGGCACTGAAGCGGCAGGCTGGACGAGCTCCATATCGGCCACCGGCCGATCGAGCAGCCGTGCTGCGGCGTCTTCGAATACGGGACAGTTCAGGCAGCGTGAGTGTTCAGCCAGCTTCGGACACGAGCCGTCGCCCCGCGTGCCGATGCGATTCCAGCAATCGTCGATGCGCGTCACCACGTCCGTATTCTCAATGGCGCCGTGTGCCATGTGCGCCTCGCGGTGGGTTCAAGGGGGCGTCCGCCATGGTTGGCATCCTCGCGGCGGCGCGCTGGGCGCGTCGCATGAGTTGCTGGGCGCCGGGGCTGTCGCCCGTCATGTCGAGCAGCGTCGCGAGATGCGTGAGTGCCTCGTAGTGAGCCGGCGCGAGATAGAGCGCCTTGCGGTAATAGTCGCTCGCGTCGGCGGTGCGGCCGCGCGCGTCGGCGATCAGGCCGAGCAGATAAAAGGCCTCCGCGTCCGTACCGTTCAGGATGACGAACGTCTGCGCCTCGTGTTCAGCTTTGTCGAACTGCCCGGCGTCGGCGAGACGCCGGGCTTCGGCGAGCGATGCGGCGGGTGCGGAGGCGGCAGAGGATTTCGCGCGGGCATGGGTCTGCGCGTGTGCATGCGTGTTGCCGTGTGCATTGGCTTGCCCTTGCGTGGGCGGCGTCGGCGCGCGTTGCCCCGGCGCAGCAGCCGTGGCGCGAGCTGCCGAAGCGGGCGCGACCATGGGAGCGACCGCGGCAGAAGCGGAGACAAAAGCGCGCGATACGGGCGAGGGCACTGAGACCGGCACAACAGCTGGCGCCACCGCAGGCTTAAGCGTCCCATAGACACCGTGCAGCGCCGTGGTGTTCGCCGAAGCCGCGTCCGGCACCTTCCCAAACAAGGCAAAACTGCGCGTTCCAGCCTCCTCGGGCGGCGTGCGCTGAAACGCGAACGCCAGCGGAATGCGCGCCGAACTGAGCGCGTGACGCATCATCAAGCCGGTTTCGGCCGGGCCGACGAAGATCGTTCCGCCCTCGGCCAGTCTGGCATCGAGCAAATGAATCGCGCGATCCTGGGCATCACGCTGAAAATAGATCAGCACGTTACGGCAGAAGATAAAGTCGTAGCGTCCCCCAGCGTTGGGTGATGTTTCGAACAGATTCGCCTGCGCGAAACGTACGGTCTGCCGGATGCGTTCGTTCAGCACCCAGCCTCCGTCTGTCGGGCTGAAATGGCGTTCGCGGAATCCGAACTCGCCGCCGCGAAACGAATTGCGTCCGTAGACGGCTTTTTGCGCCAGCTCGACGGCGCGCGCGCTGATGTCCATTGCGTCAATGGTAAAGCGCTCAGCGCCGATCCCCACATCGAGGAGCGCCATCGCCGCCGAGTACGGTTCTTCGCCGCTCGAGCAAGGCACGCTCAGCACGCGTAGCACCCGCGTCGGATCGCGCGCCAGCTTTTCATTGGCGAAGCGCGCCAGCGCGACAAAGGCCTCGCGGTCACGAAAGAACCACGTCTCCGGCACCACTAACGCTTCGACCAGCGCGAGCCGTTCGACCGGAGAGTCGTTGAGCCGTTGCCAGTAAGCGTCCACGGCACCGTCGGCGAGGCCTGTTGCCGGTGCGGCCGCTTGCGTCGCGCGCAGGCGTTCGAGCACGGCACGCTCGAGGGCATTGATGCCGAGCGAGTGCGCGTCGATCCCCGTCTCTTGCGAGAGCCAGGCCGCAAAGCAGGGGTCGGTGGCGTTCATGGGGCGGTTCAGGTTGCCTGTCACAAGTAGTAGGCCGACGGTCGCGTGGGCGCCGCTTGCGGGAACAGCAGGGTCTTTACTTCGTCGCTGAGCATGTGCTGTACCTCGACCCATTGCACAAGACCCACGCCATCGTTCGCGACGGGCCCAAGCCAGCGTGCATGCGGCGTGGCAATGCCACTGTCGAGAAACTGCGCACGCTCGATACGCCGCGTCTGCGTCGCCCGCTCCACGATCAAACCGAGCAGATGCGCGGGCTCGCCGGCCTCGCTGTGCGTAACCGCATGGTCCGGCCTGTAGTGGACCAGCACGAGGCGCGTCGAGCGGAGTTGGCGGGCGGGGCGTCCAAGCGCGAGTTGCGACACGTCGATCACGGGCACCGTCTTGCCATCCCGCTCGAACATCCCGGCAACCCACGCCGGCGCACCGGGAATCGACTTGGTGGGCGCGAGTGCCAGCACCTCGGCGATCCCGGCCGCGTCAAGCGCGTAGCGGTCGCCGTCCAGATCGAACAGGAGGAAGAGCATCGCGATGGCCCGTGTTTAGCGTAAAGCGAGCGTCACGCGTCGATCTTGAAGCGCGATACACCGGTGCGCAACTGATTGGCGACGAGCGTCAGGTCGTCGATCGCCTGCGAAGACTGACGCAACGATTCCGCCGTCTGCTGTGCCGCCTCGGACAGTTGCGACAGCGCCTGGGTAATCTGTTCGGCGCTGGTGGCCTGCGTCTGCATGCCCTCGTTGACGAGCTGAAAGCGCGGCGCGAGCGTCTGCACTTCGTTGATGATCTGCGAGAGCTGACCGCCCACCTGCTGCACGTCACGCATGCCGCGGCGCACTTCCTCGGAGAATTTGTCCATGCCCATTACGCCGGCGGAGACCGCCGACTGGATTTCCTTGACGGTCTGCTCGATGTCGTAGGTTGCGACCGCGGTCTGGTCCGCGAGACGGCGGATTTCCGTGGCGACCACTGCGAAACCGCGGCCGTATTCGCCGGCCTTTTCGGCTTCGATGGCCGCATTCAACGACAGCAGGTTGGTCTGATCAGCCACCTTGGTAATGGTCGCGACGACCTGATTGATGTTGACCGCCTTCTCGTTGAGGATCGACAGCTTGGCGTTGACCGAGCCGGCTGCCTCCATCACGCTGCGCATCGTATCTTCCATGCGGGTGAGGCCGCTTTGGCTGGCGCCGGCCAGCGTCGCCGACTGTTCCGCCACGCCCGCGACTTCGTTCATGGTGTGCAGCAGATCGCGGGAGGTCGCGAAGATCTCGCGGGAAGTGGCGCCGATCTCGGTGGTGGTCGCGGCCGTTTCGCTCGCGGTGGCTTGCTGTTCCTTGGAAGTCGCAGCGATCTCCGTCACCGAGGTGGTGACCTGCAGCGAGGATTTTTGCGCCTGCGACACAAGGCTCGTCAGCTCCTCGGCCATCCGGTTGAAACCGTTCTCCAGCGTGCCGAATTCGTCGCTGCGGCGCAGGTTGAGACGCTGCGCCAGATTGCCGGTACGCATGATGTCGAGCACTTCCACGAGCCGCGCCATTGGCACCGTGACCGCCTTGAAGAGGGTGTAACCGGTCACGAGCGCGACCAGCAGGACAACGCCGAGCGCGGTGGCCAGCGTGACTTCGGTGCCCGTCACCGAGGAGCGGATCAGTTGCGCCGAGTCGTCCGCCTGCGTGTGGTTTTCCGCAACCAGCACGTTCGCGCCTTGAATTACGTTGTTCCACGCGGGCGTGAGCTGGATGAAGGTGGCCTGCGCGGCGGACTTCGAGGTGCGCGCCTGGCTCGCCGCCTGGTTGAAGAGCGCCAGATATTGGTCGTAGGCGGCCTTGAAGGAGTCGAAGCGTCCGCGGTCGTCCTCGCGATACACCGTGCCCTGATAGTCGGCCGCGACCTTGTCGAAGGCACGCAGGGTGTCCGGCAAGTGGTCGAGGTCGGTCGTCATGCTGGTCGCGTCGGGGTCGAGGAAAATGGCTCGCTCGAGCGTCGCATAGCTCTCGTTGGAAGCCGCGCGCAGCGCGGTCGCGAAGTAGAGCCCCGGCACCGAGTCGCGGCGCAAGCTGACCGCCTCGTCGTCGATGTTGCGCAGCCGCGTGTATGAAATCACGGCCATCACCAGCATCAGCAGGAAAAGGCCGCCGAAGCTCAGCACGATGCGTGCGCCCAGGGTGAGCCGGCCGCTGCTGAACAAGCCCGACAGGTTTGCGTTGTTCGTGCGTGGCGTAACAGTGGCCATTTCGATGTCTCTCTGACGAATTGATACGTGGGCGTTGCCTCAGAAGCACTTAATGGTACTTAAGGGCACTCACAGGCACTTTCACCCGATGAATCCAAGCATATGACGCTACACCCTTAGCGAGAAGGACGGTGGGGCGATTAGCGGGGGTAAATTGTGCCAGATTAGGCTATCGACGGACACGTCGGCGTTCGTACAGCGCGTATTCCCGCACGGGTTTCCCCTGATTGTTGTGCTGCTGGATAAAGGGCCGGTCGCTGCGATGGCCGGCGCCTCCCCGGCACAGGAGCCGCAAGATGGTGAAACGGGCAGTAAAGAGTGCAGAAGTCGGACGCTCAAAGGCGCATAGGGTGGCCGCGACGATCGAACAGGAGAGCCGCTGATTCACGCGGTCTTAGCTTCGCTGTGGATTTGGATCGTTGTATAACTTGGTCTGAACTTTAGACACTCGAGCGCCTTCCTCGACTGCGCCTGAAGCGAGGTCGAGATGCAACGAACGAGACTGGAACTGCGATGAAACGTCCGGGCGAAGCCACCGAAGCGACATCACCCTGTTCTGCAAGGGGCGCAACGCGCACGCAACCAGCGGAATTTCTCGGACTTGCCATGTCCCTGAAGG